>CETE01120097.1_pt1 | contig 27458 bp, 26 predicted proteins | sample 531241 | NCBI WGS metagenome assembly CETE01 (sample SAMEA2622336, study PRJEB7988) | marine metagenome | biome: marine biome (ENVO:00000447); feature: deep chlorophyll maximum layer (ENVO:xxxxxxxx); material: "saline water (ENVO:00002010), including plankton (ENVO:xxxxxxxx)" | depth 30 m
CCCGCCACCCCAGCCCAAGTATCTCTCGGAAGAAGAGCGTAGAGACTCAGAATCGGGATATGTGCGTCCAATTAGGACCAGGAGGCGTTGAATGATTTTGCTGCACAGGGCGAAGCTCTTGTCCTATGTAACCAGCTTCTTCCTTCTTGCGCCTAATTTCTTACTTGTTACTGTGTTGATATTTTCACCCGCAGTATCAGCACAGAGCATGGGATCATGTGACGTTCCTGCTGTGAACGATCCCACCAAAGGGGACAGGATTTCAGTAGAGCCGGTTGAGGATAGCTGGTGGGATACAGTTGAAGAGCCAAAATTTGATCTGGATACTGATGTGTTCGTAGACTTCACTGTGGACAATGATTCCGCCACTGCCATTGCTATGAGACTCGTGCCCGGCCACATGTACACATTCTGCATCAGTATTTCAAGCAATCAGGATGATCCGCCTTTAGATCCAAATTCAGATATCTATCTAATGACCGAACCAAACTGGGACAGATACAAATTGGACTTCGCGGTAAGGGATGAATTCGGATTCTTCGAAGCTTTTGACCAGCTCCCGGTTGAGTGGAGAGATATGGATGACTGGCTTCCCTTCAGAGACGCTCATGCGTATGAGGGGGTCACCTACCAGGAGTTTTCAGTTGCCATTGATTCTAGTGGAACTGGTTTCTTCGGAGGAGGAGACGTGGTCTATTACCTTGTTATCGATGGGTGGAACAATCGTCGGCATACTAATACAGACGCGGCAGGAGGCGATGTTGACGTAGAAGTTCTGATAGATGTCGAGGACCGTTTGAATATTCCAAAATTCACCGCCACACTGCTAGTTGGTTCACTTCCCCTGGCTTGTATTATTGTGCCCTTAATTATCCATTCAAGATATATGTCAAACGGCAAAGAGGATGATGATTTGGAGGGAAGAAGAGAAGTTCCCTATCTGGATAACGAGGTGGGCGGAGAGCGAGATTAGGAAGAGTAGCCTAGAAGTTTCCACGCTGTTGTCAAATCTGAGACATTAATTCTTCCTGAGTGAGCCAAATGCCAGCCCACTTGCATTGTGGAGTACACCATTTTCTGATTTAGAAGAGGAGCGTGTATCCTCACCCAGTCCCCTCCCGAACCAATCCCCATCATAGAAATCCCAATCTCGGAATCCTTCAATTCCCAAGCAGCCTCAAATATTCTCAATGCTCCTTCTGATCCTGAAACTGGATAACATATCTTTACCATGTCACCATGATCAGAATAATCGTCTATTTCAGCTACTATCTCAGCCACCGGCGGGGGTTTTTCTTCGGAATGATGGGAAGCTATTATCTTGGTTTTCCCCGAAGCTTGCTCCATCAACAATTTCCTATCAGATGCGACAATGTCCACTTCCAGATCGACCCAACTGACCTCACTCTCAATAGCCGTCCTGAGAACCTCGATTCTACTAGCCTCATCCCCGGGATAGTAACCACCCTGTCTCTCTGGCCTGCATGTAAGTATCACAGGCAGTTCTATTCCTTGTTTGAACGATGAAAGTGATGATTTTAAGTCGACTGAATCAAGTGGCTGGACCTCATAATTTACCTCTCTTTTAGGGGATTTTCTGGTATCCTCCTCATCCTCAGATTCCTCTGGCTCTACCTCCTTGGTCCAGAGCATGTCCAGCCTCACTTCAACCAAATCAGCCCCCGCAGCGGTAGCCAAAGAGGCGTCTTTGAGCATCTCATCGACCGTACATCCGGTCAACACGACACAGACCAGCGGCAGCTCCATTCGGTCCCTCGACCCTAGGATTCTGTTTAATCGTGTCGTGTCTTACTAAGTCAGGGTTAGCAGGTAATTTGCGCTTTGGAGAAATGTGGAAAGAGGAAAGTGTACATTTTTCCAATAGTGGAATAAAGTGCTTAAATTGTTGTATTTTTAACGATATGTTCGCAGAGTTGAATAACCCCCTGCCGGTAGAGAATGGCGTATTGATTGAGGGTTCCTACGGAACCCTCAAAGATTTGGGTTGATTTTAGTGGAAAATGAGTATGATGCTGGAAGCATACAAGTCCTTGAGGGACTAGAGGCAGTAAGGAAAAGACCTGGAATGTATCTCGGGGACCCCCATGATGGTTCAGCCCTTCATCACTGTATTTGGGAAGTAGTCGATAACTCGGTAGACGAACATCTAGCAGGCCATACAGATAGTATAGAGATCACCATCCACAATGGCGGTTCACTCTCTGTGAGGGACTTCGGCAGGGGAATTCCTGTTGGGATTCATGAAGAGTATGGGATATCGGCCGCTGAGGTGATTATGACGAAGCTACATGCAGGAGGGAAATTCGATAATAGCTCGTACAAAGTCTCGGGGGGACTCCATGGAGTTGGAGTTTCTGCAGTCAATGCTGTTTCTGAATGGATGGAGATGACAATCCATAGGGAAGGTAACATCTACTTCCAGAGATATGAGGCTGGAGTCCCGGTTAAGTCTCTCGAGAAGATAGGGAAGTGCGAGGATACTGGGACAATGATATCTTTCAAGCCAGATTTATCCATATTCACAGATATTATTGAGTTTGATTTTGAAGAGGTCGATACACGAGTCAGTGAGACAGCATTTCTCAATGCCGGACTAAGGATGACAATCGTCGATGAAAGGGGCGATGACCCCCATACTTCTGAGCACCTTTACGAAGGCGGATTATCGGAATATGTGAGTCAGCTCAATAACAGGAGAGAGGCCCTGCACGAGGAAGTAATCAAAATCAGAGGGGAGAAAGAAATTGAGAAGGGTAACGTAGAGGTTGATTTAGCTCTCCAATGGTCAGATGCATTTAGTGAATCAATTCGATGCTACACGAACATAATAAGGAACAAGGACGGGGGAACTCATTTGTCTGGTTTGCGAACAGCATTAACCAGCTCGGTCAATTCGTACGCCAAGAAAAAGAAGCTTTTGAAGGGTGACGCTCTTTCAGGCGATGACGTAAGGGAGGGGCTAGCCGCGGTGGTCAGTGTAAAGCACCCTGACCCCTCCTTCTCATCACAAACTAAGGACAAGCTAGTCAGTAGCGAGGTTACAGGTATCGTACAGACTATTGTCTACGACAAGCTAGGAGAGTTTTTCGAAGAAAATCCGTCAGTTGCGAAGCAAATTGTCGAAAAGGCGCTCCTTGCATCTAAAGCAAGAGAGGCTGCAAGAAAGGCGAGGGATCTAACTCGTAGAAAGGGAGTACTTGAGGGAGGTGGCCTCCCTGGCAAATTAGCGGATTGTCAGTCCAGAGATCCAAGCGAGTGTGAGGTGTATCTAGTTGAAGGGGATTCTGCAGGAGGGTCCGCAAAAACCGGCAGGGACAGGAGAATCCAAGCGATTCTTCCTCTACGCGGAAAAATACTCAATGTGGAAAGACAGAAGCATAATGCTGCAAAGGTGTTTCAAAATCAAGAGATTCAAACCATGATACGGGCCCTTGGGGCAGGGGTCGGAAACAATTCGGAAGAAGAGGGGGCATTCGATTCTACCAAGCTACGATATTCCAAGATAATCATTATGTGTGACGCTGATATTGACGGCGCTCATATCAGAACCCTGATGCTGACTTTCCTGTGGAGATTTATGAGGCCGGCAATAGAAGACGGTCACGTTTACATCGCACAACCCCCACTGTATCAGCTTACGAAAGGACGGGTGAGCAAGTATGTATTTTCTGATGAAGAGAGAGACAAAGTGATGGTAGATTTGCAATCAGGGAATCCCAATGCCAAGATAGGTGTGCAGAGGTACAAAGGTCTAGGAGAGATGAATCCAGAGCAGTTGTGGGAAACTACAATGAATCCCATGACTAGGACAATGCTAAAAGTAACGGTCCAAGATGCCGAAGAATCGGATAGGCTATTCGAGATACTGATGGGAGAAGATGTTCCTGACCGCAGGGCGTTTATAGAGAAATACGCAAAGGAGGTGACTAATCTTGACATCTGAGGAAAGTAACGAACCAGTTACCAGTAATGAAAACATTCTGAACCATTCTCTCGTCGAAGAAATGAAAACATCGTACATAAATTATGCCATGTCCGTGATAATCGGGAGAGCTCTGCCTGATGTCAGAGACGGACTGAAGCCAGTTCATCGGCGTGTGCTTTATGGAATGCATGAAGGTGGCCATACGTCCGAAAGAAAGTATAGCAAATCTGCTCGTTCAGTCGGAGAGGTGATGGGTAAATACCACCCCCATGGAGATCTATCAATCTATGATACCATGGTCAGAATGGCACAAGAGTTCTCGTTGAGATACCCCCTTGTAGATGGACAGGGGAACTTCGGATCTATTGACGGGGACCCGCCTGCCGCAATGAGGTATACTGAAAGCAGGCTGGATAAGATTTCAAAGCATATGCTTGAGGACATAGACAAGAAAACAGTCGATTTCCAGCCAAACTTCGATGATTCTGAGATGGAGCCAACCGTGCTACCTGCAAGGTTGCCTAACCTTCTCCTGAATGGCAGTGATGGGATTGCAGTAGGCATGGCAACAAGAATCCCCCCCCATAATCTTACAGAAGTAGCTGGGGCGATAAGATTGCATGTCGGGGCTATATTGGAAAAAGGGGGAGAGAATCTGGAAATGCCAGATATTTCCATGGAAGAATACATGCAGTATGTCAAAGGCCCAGACTTCCCAACTGGTGCGACCATACATGGGATGGACGGAATACTCGATATGTACATGACTGGAAAGGGAAGGTTTCATGTTCGTTCAAATTGTGATGTAATCGAAGATTCTAGGGGTAAGAATATCGTAGTACATGAGATTCCTTACCAAGTCAAGAAATCTGATATGCTTGTCCACATAGCTGATCTCGTCTCCAAAGGATCCGTGGTAGGAATAAGAGATATACGAGATGAGTCATCAAAAGAAGGGATACGGGTAGTTATAGAAGTAAAGAACAATGCTGACCCTCATGCTGTTTTAAATCAACTATTCAAATCCAGTAGGCTTCAAGAGTCTTATTCTGCAAATATGATGGGCATTCTAGATGGCAGACCGGTCCTACTCACCCTCCCCGTGATGTTGCATACATATGTCGAGCATAGAGAATCAGTAGTCGAGAGAAGAGCGAGGTTCGAGCTAGAAAAAGCAGAAGCGAGAGCACATATCCTAGAAGGTCTAGTCAAGGCACAGGAAAGGATTGGTGACGTAATTAAAGCTGGTAGATCCAGCTCTAGCAGAGAACAATTCGAATCTGTGTTACAGGGCAGAGAGGAAATATCAGGACTGACTCCTTTCGATTTCACAGATGCGCAGTCAAAGGCAATCGCAGAACGTCGATTGTACCAGCTCAGTCGCCTAGATGTTGAGAAAGTCAAGAACGAGTATGACGACTTGAAGGTCAAGATAGCTGATCTGAAAGAAATAATTTCTTCGATGGCCAGGAGATTAGATATTCTGGTTCAAGAGCTTGATGAGATGGTTGAAAGACACGGTGATGAAAGAAGATCTTCGATTGATCCGATGCCTCTTTCTATGGACCGAGAGGACTTAATAGAAGAGAAGGCAATAGTCATTTCACTCTCCGAGGATAATTACATCAGACACATGCCAGTGGAGGCATTTAGGGTTCAGAATAGAGGAGGCAAGGGACTGAAGGGGGTAACTACCAAGGATGAGGATTTCCCGAAATCAATACTTACCTGCTTCAGCAAAGATAGATTATTGATTTTCACAGACCAAGGTAGAGTCTATGGCCTGAGAGCATGGGAAACTCCCTCGGCCAGTAGATATGGAAGGGGGACTCACATCAGGAATCTCCTTTCAGGAATCAGGGATGAAGAAAAGGTAATTTCAATACTTCCGATGAATAGGGATCTTATCGATAACCCGGAGGGTCACTACTTGGTATTCTCAACACAGAACGGAAGGATAAAGAGAAGCTACCTGTCAGATTATGTAAAGATAAACAAGAATGGCAAATATGCCCTAAGATTTGCAGAGGGCGAAGAAGATTCACTAGTTTCAGTTAGGCCCGCGACTGAGGAAGATCATGTCGTACTCGTCTCAGCTAGAGGAAATGCATGCAGATTCAAGCCGGCAGAAATTAAGACTAGGATAGATCCTTCAACCGGAGAAGAGCAATCGACTCATCTAGTTAGGGTACAAGGAAGAGTGAGTCAGGGGGTGTCCGGAATGAGGCTTGGTGCGGGTGATAAGGTCATTGGAATGATAGTGACTGCCGATTTTGATACGAGCGTGCTTACGATTTCCAAACACGGTATGGCCAAGAGAAGCAGATTGGGCTCAGGAGAGATGATTTCTGTCGTCGATGAGTCCACTGGTGAGGGGCTTTTGGATGACAGTGGAGAATTGATTCAAGAAAGAGATGGATACAGGAGGACTAACAGGGGAACTAAGGGCGTTCGTACAATGTCTCTGGATCCTGATGATGAGATAGTAGCTGTTAGACAAATACCAGATATCAAGGATCAATTGTTCATACTAACATCCAAAGGCATGATGATTAGGATGGCATCAGAACAAACCAAGGAGACTCTGGGCAAGGTTACAAAGGGTACAAGAATAATGGAGTTAAGAAATCCTGACAGGAAGGGATATTCTGATGAAGTTATCTTCGTGGCTAGACTTCCGTCCTCGTTGGTAGACATGAATGCGACAGAAGAAGAGTGAAACCGCTCCACTTAAGCGAGGGCCTCTAGTCGGTTGTTTACTGCGGCAGTCGCATAGCCTGGCCATTGCGCTGGATTGCTAATCCAGTGGTGTTTCACCTCGGGAGTTCGAATCTCCCCTGCCGCGCCATGAATTCTGGGTATTAGTTATCCGTTCATACTACCTCGATGAACTATGGTTGGTATAACTGAGCTGACCTTTGGGGCTATTTTCCTATTATTTTTGATTGGAATATTCCTCCTCAGGAGGCACTTTGTTATGTCACCTTCAAATGATAGGTCTTGGGTGAATGACAACAAGAGACTCGCCAGTGTTGAGATTATCGGGGATAAAGCCCACATTAAGAATGTCAGGGATTTCAACTGGAGGACCACGAAAGATTATGACGAACGCTGGATTGATATGTCTGTTGACTTGGATAAAGTCGACAAAATTTGGTTTGTCCTAGAGTATTTCAGCCCCGAAAGGAAGGAAATGGCACACACAATATTAAGTTATGAATTTGAAGATGGCAGAAGACTTGCATGCTCGATAGAGGTACGAAGGAAAGAGGGGGCCCGTTACCACCCCTTGAAAGGGGTCTTTAGGTCGTATGAGTTGATCTATGTTTGGGGTACCGAGCGCGATATAATTGGAGTGAGGGCTAGGTGCAGGAAGAAGTCTAAAACCCATTTATTCGAAGGAGTGGTACTTGGGCCAGGAAACGAAAGGAGGATGCTGGAGTCATATCTAACAAGGACCAATAAATTGGCAGATGAGCCGGAGTGGTACAACACAATCACCAATACATGCACCACAAACATAGTGAATCATGTCAATGAGGTCTACCCGGGGAGAGTCCCTTGGGCAATAGGGATAATTATGCCCGGTCTGAGCCCGAAGATGTTGCTGAGTAATAACTTGGTAAAATCGTCTGGGAGTTTGGATGATACGATGAAATCTAGCTTGATAGATTCAATTTCTGAAAAATGGGACCGTACCAGTGATTTCGGGGATTGGATTCGGGGCGTAGATACGAGGATTGAACATTAATGAGTGACACGTAGGGGTGTGTTGGAGTTCGATGGCACTAGTGTAAGTGGGTCGTTCACTTGGGCTCTGCCTCCCTCAAAAAGTCATATAATCAGATGGCTCGCTTTAAGCTCACAGGGAGATAAAGACGTCAATATTTCATTTTCAGGTGAAATCGGAGAGGATTCTATTTCTATGGCTAAATGCCTAATTTCAATGGGTTCGGAAATAGAATTTCGTGATGGTTGTTGGTTTGTTAGAGGACAGAAAGATGGGTTATTCCTACCAGATTACGATTTCCAGTGTGGTAACTCTGGCACCACGGCTAATGTGATATCAGCTATGTCTGCATGTCTTGAAGGGACTGCCGTTATCGATGGTGACAGTTCCCTGAGAAGGAGGCATTCACAGGGACTATGTGACACCTTGACCGAGTTGGGGTGCGGAATCGATAGTTACTCAATTCCCAGGTGTATTTCTGGTAAGATTAGTCTTGATAAGGCGACTTTAGATTGGGGCGATACAAGCCAGGGGGCCTCAGCAATGGTCCTCGCATCCCCAAGTCTACCCTCCAAGATATCCCTGTCATTGAGCGGAAAACCAGTAAGCCTAGGGTATTGGGAATTGACCAGAGAGATTTGTTCGAGATCAGGATTTGAAATTAACGTCGAGGAAGGAATACTAAACCTGAGGCCATGGAAGGTAGACCCTCCGGAGGAAATTTCTGTTAATGGGGAGCAGAGCCTCAGTCCCATGGGGACTTTATTTTCAAGATTACATGATGTGGAAATAAGGACGACCAGTACCGAGAAAATTAGAGGCCTTGGCCCCGCATTGGAGGAGATGAAAAAAGGTTCTGAGATTTTAAATTTAAAGGACGCCTCGGATATAATCACACCATCTGCCGCGATAATGGCACTAGGATCAGGGGGGAAGATTACAGGATGCGGGCATGCGAGGGGTAAAGAGAGTGATAGGATTTCTAAGACAGTAAAGATGCTGGGTGAATTTGGAATTAAGTCTAAAGAGTCGCCCGATGGAATTATCATAATGGGTAACCAGAGCTTGAAACGCCCCGAGGAACCCGTAGAGACATACTCAGACCACAGAATGGCTATGACTGCCATGATTCTAGCCTCTAAAGTCGGGGGATCTATACTGGGCCCAGAGTGCGTGAGTGCGACCGACCCCAGATTTGTACAACAGCTAGAAGAGATATGCGATTGAGATCGATTTTGATTGGAGAGGCTATTGCATGGTGCGAGAAGTAAAGACGCATCTCCTACTTTTGTTGGTCGCAGCAATCTGGGGCTCTACTTGGGCTGTTGGTAGGTTCTTGAGTTACGGCTTGGAAGATGCCAGAGCAAGTACGGGGCCCGCTACTTCTGCATGGTTGAGATATATATTCGCTGTCTTGGGATTCTTGGTTTGGTGTTTATTTTACAAGAATAAGGATGGGATACGGATCCTTCCCACTGGTCGAAAAGCATGGAGATACACTTTCTTAATGGCTCTATTTGGAACGATGGGTTACCAACTCCTATTCATGAATGGTATGAAGTGGACGGCTGCGGGTGATGCCTCGATGATTATACCAATGAATCCAGTATTTACGGTTCTCCTCGCGGTGCCACTACTTGGCCAGAGGGTAAGTTCGAGAATGTTTCTTGGACTATTGGCAGGTTTAGTCGGCGTGGCCATAGTCATAGGTTGGAGCCCAAATACTGAGATTCCACTTAATCATAGGTTGATTGGGGGAGTAATGATTGGTTTTGCTGCTCTGATGTGGGCAGCAACGAGTAATCTGACTAAGATGGCGTTACTAGACGGAACCATAGGAACTTCTCTAGAGATTGTTGTCTGGTATTCTATCGTAGGATGGGTTCTTCTCACACCTTGGATGCTCGTAGAAGTCTGGCAATCAGGAATTCCAGCGCCAAACACTACTGAATGGATTTCCTTGGCGTATCTTGGAATCGTATCCACTGTTCTCACATATGCATGGTTCGCGAGAGGCATCGACAGAATTGGTGCTACAGCCGCATCCTCATATGTATTCTTAGTCCCTGTGTTTGGAGTTCTTGGGGGCTGGTTGTTACTTGACGAGAACATCGGCGTTTCAATGGTAGCAGGATTCTTTCTGATTGTTCTCGGAGTCAGAGAGGTTCAGGGCCAGAGCAGACTTATTTCCGACGACTGAATAAAGTCGTATCTCTGTCCTCACGGTTAAATATGGGGGGTCAGTCGCCGGCCAGAGAGGTGAGTATGTGGCACGCAAACCGGCGAAGATGTATCGTCAAGTAAAGGGGCAATCTTTCACTCGAAGAGAGTACACTGGCGGAGTCCCAAATAATAGGATTCTCAGATATTTCATGGGTAACAGAAAAGCGGCCGAGGCTGGTGATTTTCCGGTTGTTATGGAGTTAACCTCAGATAACGCCTGCCAAATCAGAGATACGGCTCTTGAGGCCGCTAGGCAAGTTGCTAATTCCACTATCAGGAATTCCGCTGGAGCAGATGGTTATGCACTCAGAATTCATGTTTATCCCCACCAGATACTTCGTGAAAACAAGCAAGCAACTGGTGCCGGGGCAGATCGTGTTTCTCAGGGGATGAGGCAGGCCTTCGGAAAGAATGTGGGAACTGCTGCCAGAGTCCTACGAAATCAAACGATTGTATCCATACACATGAACCCAGAAAATTATGATGCGGCTAGGGAAGCTCTTCGTAAAGCGAGTTGCAAATTCCCTACTCCTTGCACCCAGAAGGTAATCAAAGGAGCCGAGCATTTGAAGGGCAAAGTCTGATGGTGAAGGGCATGGAGCCCGGCGACCCCCTAGCCATACTTCAGGAGTCCCTGAGAGGTGCACCAATTATTTGGAAGGGTGATTACCCGTATTTTATTCATCCAATCTCTGACGGTATACCCAGGATGGACGCAAGTGTCTTGAAAGCCGCTAGGGATCTTATCGTATCAATGGTGGACTGGTCAAAAATCGACTTAATTGTTAGTGTTGAAGCAATGGGTCTCCCGCTACTTGCTGCAGTTGGAGAAGCAACTGGAAAGCCCACAGTGGTAATAAGGAAGAGATCTTATGGAATGGAGGGAGAAGTAAAAGTTGAGGTTTCAACTGGCTATTCAGAATCTACAACCTACATCAACGATATCAGACCTGGCGAGAGGGTGTTGATTGTAGATGACGTGATTTCAACAGGCGGTACTCTGGAACCTATTCTGGAAGCCATTGAAGGGATTGGCGCCAAGCTTCAGGACATAATTATAGCAATAGAAAAGGGGAACGGACGTGAGAGGCTTTCAATAGAGAGGCCCGAATGGCCAATTAGAACACTTGCTAGAATTGACATAGTAGAAGGAAGAGTGCAAATACTTGAGTGATTATTATGGATCTTGACAGGCATGACTTCCAGCTTGACGAACTAGTCAATAGGATAAAGCTAAATGATCACAGATTGATTGCTCTCCAAGTCCCAGAAGGACTGAAAATGCAAGCCCTTGAAATGATGGATACAATAGAGACAGAAACCTCTGCCAGAGTCATACTGTCGGCTGACCCATGCTATGGGGCCTGTGATCTGGTACATGACAAGATGCAAAATTTTGGGATTGACTTGGTGGCCCATATGGGACATTCCCAGATGAATATCGATTCTGGCTTGCCCACGCAATTTATTGCGGTAACCTACGATGGAAATCCTGAGATAGCCCCAGTAATGCCATATCTTAATGCTCATCGTGAGATCGCCATAAGCAGACTGAATGAGGGATCAGGACCGGTTTTATCGGAGCTAGAGGCACTTGATAGATTCGAAGACATGGTGGGAAGGGTGGCCCCTTTGACAGATACCAAGCTTGGACTCGTAGGAAGCATTCAACACCTTCACTTGTTGCCGACTTTCAAGAAGCATTTTGAAGAAGCTGGATTTGATGTTACTATACCTATAGGTGGCGAGAGATTAAGCTTCCCGGGTCAAGTTCTGGGATGCAACTATTCTGGAGATGATCCTACTGTTGGGCATTATATTTTCCTTGGTAGTGGAGATTTCCATCCAATAGGACTAGTACTCCACACTGGAAAGCCACTTGCCATGCTGGATCCATACACTGGCGAAGCGCGAGAGATGGGACGAGAGAGAATCGAAAGAATACTTAGACAGCGCTCGGGATTAATTATGTCTTCAATGGACAAAGACAGGTTCGGCATAATCATAGGATCCAAGCCCGGACAAATGAGGAGAAACCTTGCTTTGAGAATGAAAAGGAAATTAGAAAAACACGGAAAAAAGGGTTTTCTACTCGCGATTGAACACGTTGGGCCTGAATTAATTGATTTCTACCCTGTTGATGTGTTCGTAAACACTGCATGTCCGAGAATTGCAATAGATGATGCAATAAAATATGACAAGCCAATGATTACTCCTTACGAACTAGAAGTCGCTTTAGGAGAAAAAAAGTGGGAAAATGGGTATAGATTTGATCAAATACATTGATTTGGAGAATCGCCCAACCCGGTAATCAATACTTCATTGATAGCTGAATTAGAATATGTCTAAGAACGATGTTAGTAATTGTGTTTCAATGGCGGGGTATCTAGACAGGATAGGAGCGGGCAAGGTCCTCCTGGATAGAGGGCCTCTATCATTCGACTGGACGCCCCCCCTATTGGTCGGAAGGGAAAGAGAGCTTGAGTCACTGGCTTCGATGTTCATGGGAATTGGGAACGAAAATGTCAGTGGTCGGGCAGTAGTTGTCGGGCATGTAGGCACTGGCAAGACGGTTCTGACTAGAAGATTTGGAGAAGATCTCATCAGAGAAATGGATGGCATCAGAAAGATTGTTCTCTCACATGTAAACTGTAGGAACCATCCCTCGACTTCCCAAGTTCTGCAACAGATAGCCCTATCTCTTGACTCAAGGCATCCAGAGAGAGGTTTCAGCTCGGGAGAGATAATTCAGTCAATACGGAGAAATATTCGATCTAGGGGCCTTCACATGATTCTTGTTTTGGATGAGGCTGATGTACTTGTCAGGAGAGATAGTAGTGACCTTATATACAAACTTCTACGAATAGATGAAGGACAAGGCAATCAAGGAACAATTTCGCTGATCCTAGTGAGCCAAGATCCTTCCTTGATGGGCATCTTGGAGCCTGCGATAATTTCGAGATTGGGAGAAAGTAATATCTTAAGGCTTGAGCCTTACGGTTTTGATGGACTGGTGGGAATATCAAGACAGCGTTATGAGGCCTCATGTAAGCCCGGTTCTGTAGGTGAAGAAGTACTGGAAAAAATTGGTAGGTTCGCCTCTGAAACAGGAGATGCTCGCCTAGCTATAGAGCTTCTAGAAGCCGCTGTAAGAAGGGCGGAGATGGATGGTAGAGGAGAGGTAGATGTGGCCGACGTTATGCCCAGCACCCTAAGAACAGCCTCTCTGGAACCAAGTCAGGTTGATTCCCTCGGCACGCATCAGAAACTGATTCTGCTGGGAATTTGCAGAAGATTGCGTAAGGTGGAGGAAATCTCAAGTGGAGATGCTCGTAAGCTATATGAACTCGTATGTGAGGAATTTGCGATTAAAACTAGGAGTTATACCACCTTCTGGAAGCATCTAAAGTCGTTGGAAACTGAAGGATTATTAGAAGCGAGATCAACAAATACAACCGTTGGAAGAGGGAGGACTACTTACATTACAATGACTAATACTTCACCTGCTACAATAGGCAGTAGAATAGAGAAGGAGTTCACGAACCACTAATTGGATATTCAGTTGGCTTCCGAACCGCTCTTATAGGGGCCTCATGTCGGGTTGCCGTCCGAGGAGTAAATATGGCAGGCGAGCAGTCATTCAAGGCAGTCGTTAACGACACTAATCCGAAGTATGGAGGTCGTGCTTTTTCCATGGAAATTACTGGTTCCAATTACAATCATTTCCTTGGGAAGAAGATAGGAGATTCGGTAGACGGCATGTTCGTTGGGGAAGGCGATCAATCGCTTACTGGATATCGTTTGGAAATCACAGGCGGGTCGGACCTTACTGGAAGGCCAATGAGGCCGGACCTAGATGGAAGTGGCGTGAAATCAGTCCTAATTACCGCTGGAATAGGGTACAAGGGAGATAAGAAGGTCAACAAGAAGGGCAAGACATACAGGTACAAGTATGACGGGTTAAGGAAGAGGAGGAATCTTCGTGGTAATGTCATAAGTCAAGAGACTAGGCAAATCAACCTAAAGATAGTTGAAGCTGGGAAGAGACCACTTGGTGTGATTTTCGGCGTAGAAGAGGAAGCTCCTGACAATCAACCCTCTAGCGAAGAGGAGTGAATATCGGGAGATGATGTAACTGGTGAATGATTTACCAAGTCAGCCCGAAGTAAATATTGGGATGGTCGGACACGTAGATCATGGGAAAACCACACTTACGAAGGCACTATCGGGAACATGGACCGACACTCACTCTGAAGAGAGGAAGCGTGGAATAAGCATTAAACTAGGATATGCGGACACTGCTTTTTACAAGAACAAGGATGGGGAATACTACGCCAGAGGGAAGAATCCCGAAGGCGGAAAAGATTCCGAGGATGACCTCCTTCGGGTAATTTCATTTGTTGATGCACCCGGTCATGAGACTCTAATGGCTGTCATGATTTCTGGTGCGGCAATCATGGACGGGGCATTACTGTTAGTTGCGGCCAACGAATCTTGTCCTCAGGCGCAAACCAGAGAACATCTTGCCGCTCTGCAAATAGCTGGAATCGAAAATATAGTAGTAGTACAGAATAAAGTTGACCTTGTTAGCAGGGAGAGGGCCGTCGAGTCGTACAACGAGATACTTTCATTCATCAGTGGTACTATAGCCGAGGGTTCCCCGATTGTTCCAGTCTCAGCTCATCATGATGTCAATCTAGATATGCTGATTAGAGCAATAGAGGACACTATACCAAGTCCGGACATAGACCCTAATGAGAAGGGATTGATGTATGTAGCCAGATCCTTCGACGTCAATAGGCCAGGATTGAGGCCGAACAAGCTGAGGGGGGGAATCGTTGGAGGTAGCATAGTAGAGGGTTCATTCAGTGTTGGGGATTCAATACTAATTGCTCCGGGACGCAGAATTGTGGAAGGAGGAAAGACAAGATGGGAACCGTTGAAGACAACGATAGAAAATATCCAAGCTGGAGGATTGGATCTTGAAACCGCTCATGCAGGGGGTCTTTGCGGGGTAGCCACTCCTCTGGACCCAATGTCAACAAAGGCCGATGATCTTTCTGGACAGGTGATGGCCAGGGACGGTGAGCTACCCCCAGTATGGGAATCTCTTAATTTGAAGTTAGAGCTTCTAGAGAGGATGGTATCTGGAGGAGATGATGAGGAGGGCTCAGTAAAGCCCCTGCAGACTAATGAGATGCTAATGGTAAATTCCGCTACAGCAACGAGTGTAGGGACTGTATCATCCTCAAAGAAGGGTGAGGCGCGATTGACATTGAGGTTGCCAATATGCGCCAAAAAGGGAAGCAGGATTACACTATCCAGAAGAGTCGGGGCTCGCTGGAGATTAATCGGCCATGGCACCATCAATGGGTGATTGTATGACGGGGGTTCTCGTCGACACATGTGGGTGGGTCGCCTTGATAAAATCCGGGCTGAACATAGATTCAGAACTAGCGAAGATAATAGGGAGGCCTAAGCTTATCGTGATCGACAGTGTTCTGGAAGAGCTGGAAGACTTGGCTAAGCAAAAAAGAGGCCTTCTCTTGGAATTACTAAAATCAAGGTGTGATATAATCGAAGACCCAAAAGGCGAAAGGCATACTGACAAGATGTTGATCAAGCTTTCAGTGAGTAACAAATGGCCTGTTTTAACCGTTGACACCAGACTGAAAGAGGAATTAGCAAAATCTGGATGTCAGTATATCGAAGTGGTATCGGATAGAATGCTGAGATTAATTGCTTAGGGCAGAGTGAACAGATTGTCATCTCCTTGGCCATCCATGAACCCTATTTTCACCGCGGCATCAATCCATGCATGGGCATAGTTTATTGCGCCGAAGGCCCTAACCAGATCTCCTTTTTTCATGAAATACTTTGCATCTGATAGGTAGTCATCACACATCCTCATCATTGACGATAGCTTCTCTGAGTTATCCTCATTAAGCTCGAATGGAGTCGCCTTTCTTCTGGCCTCTTCTGTCAGTGATATGTATTTTTCAACCGTTTTCAGGGTAACAATCTTATTATCAATCAAAACTATGCCTCCACTAATTCTTCAGCTGCTTTTGTGACTTTGAAGAGTCTTTTTCTGCCTTGTTTCCTCACTGATAAGAATCCAGACTTATGGAGGCCATTGTATATCTGGGAAAGTCGGGGCCTTCCAACTTCTAATCTGGCTTGTAGCTCAGCATCGGATGGCGATATCTCCCTCTTGGAGGCGGCTAAGATGACTAGAAGTTCGGCTTCATTGAGGAGGTTCTTCCGATTCTCATCAAGTGGTTTGTCTGGCTCCCACTGAATAGCCGATGAGTATGGATTCGAATCGTGGGAGGCTTTTGGTGTGATGGAGTCCAAGGTATCAGAAGTTGGTGAATCATCGATTCCGAATAGTGAGGACTTGACTTCCCTCTCCTCAAAACTTGGTAGTGAAGATTTCATCGAGGGTTCTACAGACCAATGTGCAGAATCTGTAGATAATACACTTGAAGGTGTTTTTGAAGGGGACTTGAGTGTCCTATTTTGCCGATAATTTTCACTGGAAATAATGTCGGTTTGATCCTCTTCGTCCTGTAAACTATCTGGCTCAGAATCGGGCCACAAAAGCGGAACTTCCGAAATTGATTCAATGAAGGGGGTTCCTTCTTCGGTTTTCGGTTGTAAATTCTGGGCCAATCTGGACCTGTTTGCTAACCCTTTGAATCCGCTACCAGAATTATACATTGGTGGTTCACTGCCTGGCTCCATGTAAACAAAATCATCCAGCGTACCTTGATTTTGTACACTTTCCTTTTCTATTTCCTTTTGGATAATATCCTTCTTCTCCGATAGATCATCTATATCCTCTTGCCACAAATCATTTGGGTCGTCGAATATTTCGGTTTGTTCTTCTGTGTCGTCATGGGAGTCTGACTCTTCGAAAAAAACATTCATATCTGATATTTCTTCTGTTCCTCCAGTGTTATCAGAGTCTTCATTATTTTCAAATGAAAACAGTGATTCTTCCCTTTCATCGGAAAGAACTTCAGAAGTGGTTTTTTCCTTGATTTTCGCCTTACTTTTTTCTTTCATTTCATTAGAGGCCGATCGGTCGTTAGTTTTTCCCGATATTTCCCAACGCATTAACCTCTCCAGAGTTCCCTCAGCACCTACATCTCTTCTCTCGTCAGTCAGGTCCCTGAGTAGTCTGATTACTTCTCTTGGATTTCCAGAGGTTGATTCATGAATTCTGGTAAGAAGTCTATCCTCAATGATCCATTTCTCTCGAGCCTTCCTAGATACTAGCCTGTTTGATAGATCCTGTATCTGACTTTTTGAAAGGTTTGGAATGTGGTGGGGGGTGTCAAACAATTCAATTATCTCCTCATCCAATGTAGATAGCTGTGAAGGAGTAAGGACTACAATAACAAAAGCTCTGAGTCTCTGTAGAACTGGGGATAATGAGCTAAGGACTGGAGCGATATCTACATTGGATGGGTAATCGAGAGAAATTACCGGAAGGTTCCCTGTAGAATCCTCCAGGTTGGAAACCAGATCATCAATCATTTTCTGATTAGATCCTGAGGACCCAAAGCCACAGAAGTGAATTGATAGCTCATGAATTATAGAACTCACTGGATCTTTCATTGGCCAATATTGGCCGACGAAACTTCTTCTGGTTTGGGATGCCAAAGTCCTGACAATTGAAGACCTACCTGAACCTCTCTCTCCCACCAACAACATCATCCTAGGGGATTGGGAAACTACATGCTCCCTCCATGAGGAAATTAATCTGTCCCTTCCGACCAAGTATTCTGCCCTTCCACTTTCAATGGGCCTGAGGTCAAATGGATTACCCCTTAGCAGAGGCAGACCTAGTTCCCCTGGCACACCACCACTCACGGACACATTGCAATTGTTTCAGTACATAATATTAACGTTTATTAACGCTAGATAGTGTTCTAATTAACGCTTATTTTCACTTTTTCAAAAATCTAAATTCACAAATATACGACTAGTAACACGTTTTAAAAAATATATATTAACGCTTTTCTAACGGTTTAATGAAGCGTTAATAAAGCGTTAACAAGTTTATTAACGCTTTTTATTGGGAAATTATTAGTGATCCAGACATTTTACATGGGGTAATTAATTTGCCATAGATAGTATAGTCAAGGGAAATGTACAGAAGGGTGTTTCTTCTGAAGGGATGTGATAACATGCCAGTTGATAGCAGTCGATTAAAAGGATTTTACAAACTATCTGTCCCAGAGAGAAGGAAGTTGCTCTCGGATATAGCAGGATTAGATGAGCAAATGGTAGAGGCATGGGCTTCTAATGGAGAGCTTCCAGAGGATGTTGCTGATAGAATGATTGAGAATGTGATAGGGACTTATTCACTTCCAATTGGTGTGGCTACCAACTTCATTATCGATGGTGAACACTACCTCATTCCTTTCGTAGTCGAGGAGGCTAGTGTTGTGGCAGCTGCTTCGAACATGGCTAAGAGGTGCCACACAAAGGGAGGGTTCTTTTCCGACAATGATGAGCCTGTCATGATAGGGCAAATTCAGATTGTTGGTTGTGAAGATCCTGAGGAAGCTAGGCTAGCGATACTTTCAGCAGAGAAAGAGTTGGTTGAGGCTTGCAATGATGTAGATCCGATTCTTGTTAAATTTGGAGGGGGATGCAAAGGGGTAGAGGCTAGAATTATCGAAACAGGTTCCGGGCCCATGGTTATCGTACACATTCTAGTTGATTGCAGAGATGCAATGGGGGCAAATGCAGTCAACACCATGGCAGAAACTATAGCCCCAAGGATAGAAGAGCTGAGTTCGGGGACAGTCATTCTCAGAATAATAAGTAATCTCGCTGTTCACCGACTTGCGAAAGTTAGAGCAATCTTCACTCCCGAAGAAATGTCCGATAGTGGCTCAGACAGAGAAGGGGGGTCCAGTGTCATTGATGGCGTGATTCAGGCATACCACTTCGCGGCTGCAGACCCTTTCAGAGCTACGACACACAACAAGGGAATAATGAATGCAATTTCTCCGGTTGCGATTGCCTGTGGCCAAGATTGGAGAGCAATAGAGTCTGGAGCGCATTCCTATGCATCTTACGGGAGGGAGTATGGATCTATGACTCATTGGGAAAAAGACAGTGAAGGTAACTTGATTGGCTCAATAGAAATACCGATGGCGGTCGGACTTGTCGGTGGCGCAGTAAGGATACACCCTGGGGCCCAGGCCAATGTGGCATTGTTGGGATTGAGATCTGCTAATGACCTAGCGAAGGTCATGGCTGCCGCCGGATTGGCTCAGAATCTTGGAGCTTTGAGGGCTCTGGCGACAGTGGGAATCCAAGCGGGCCACATGAAGTTACATCTCATGAACATGGTAGCCGCTGCAGGTGCTGAAGGATCGGAAGTTGAGGCTGTCGCCAAGCTTGTCAGGGAAAGTGGAGAGAGAATTACTATGGCGGCAGTTGAAGAGGCTTTAGAGACTATCAGAAAGAGCTAGTCTAATCTTCTGTATGGCTGATTCCTTGGGATGTATTTGGGCCTGTAGATTGGTGTTCCCCTTCCTTCCCTGGCGTTTCTTTCATCCAGTATCTGCGCACATATTCCAGCTACTCTTGCCCATCCAAAGAAAGTCGTGTAGTAATCTGGCTTCCTAAAACCAACCGAATGAAGTAGCATTCCACTGCCTAAATCCACGTTTGGATACGGATTCCGTATTTTTGGGAGTCTTTCCTTCAGAATGTTGGGAGTGATTTCACGTAGTACCTTGACAGTCTTGTATAGTTCATCATCGGGACAAATCTCGTCACCAAGTCCTATGAGAAGCCTAGCTCGTGGGTCCTCGGCTCTTAGAACACCGTGACCAAATCCGTATATTGGCCTTCTGGAGTCTATCTCCGCATTTACAAATGACTCAATCTCATCCCTGTCGGATGTTCCAATACGCTGGATAAATTCCAAAACAGCCTGATTTGCTCTGCCATGTAGAGGCCCAGATAGGGCATTCATAGCACTAGCCATAGAAGCATACACAGAAGCTCTACCAGAAGCTACAGCCTTGCCAGTGAATGTAGAGAGATTCCCCCCTCCATGATCCATGTGCAGTATGAAAAAGAACCTGAGAACTCTATTCATCCGGTCAGCTTCATCACCTTCTATTCCGAGCATATGGACAAAATTTTCTACTAGACCCAGTTCTGGTTTTCTGGGTCTTAGCTGTTCCTTCTTCCCCCCTCTGAGCAGGAATACACGTGCCATTAGTTCGGGCATTCTTGCAATTAGGTTCATAGAATCTGACTTGGGATCGCCCGTTGACTCAGCGGTCCCCAGTGCCATTATTCCGATAGCAAGCCAATCCATTGGATGGCCACTACCTGGTGTGAGTGATTCCAAGACCCTGAGCGCCCCTGTTGGAAGGGTCTCTCCTCTAAGGGCCAATTCTGCCCTGAATTTCTCAGACTGTTCCGGGGTCGGTAGTTCTTTGTTCAGTAACAAGTAAACGACATCCTCTTCTTCCAGATCAACTAAATCTTCTACTGGATATCCGACATAGTGGACACCTTCAAGTGGATCGACATAGGAAGTCTCGCAGGTCCCTACTGGAACTCCCCTGAGGCCACTGTCAAGGTTAGATTCCTTAACGTTGAATAGAACCTCATCCTCTCCCATATACTCACCGGAACTACGGGACTGGTGGAGACATCATAATGTCTCCGTTTTTCGGCGTGTGGATATGTATACTCAGAATATGGATTTTATGGGAAAATTATGAAATTTTTCAGAAAATACCCCAATGATGATAATTCGATTGAAGTGGCCAAGAATCAATGGATGACTGGAAAGAAGTAGTTGGTTCCATGGATCGTGAGCATGAACATATGCTAAGAGGCGGTACTGTGAGTAATTTCTTTCTCAGAGACTCATTGACATACAGTCATCCTGTTTTTGTCGGCGGGTACTATGGGATGATGATTTCACTCGCCCTATTATTGCCATTATCCTACAATAACGAAGGAGTCGGCTTTCTGGAATTTGCGCGAGATTGGGGGCTTCAGTCGCTTATCTTAATATCAATAACATCGATACTCGGGGCCTTCTCAATCATGACCTCTGCTGTAGTCAAAAGGCCCCCAGCAAGGCTTCATTATTGGAGGAAAATATTATTCCTCTTTCCTTTCATAGGACTTACGGTTTTGTCTACCTCCATGATCTATGGATATAGAGGGCAATTATTTGTAGAGGCTGGGTGGTTTTTCTACATCCTACCTGGGCCATTGTGGGTGCATCTTTCCTACGCCCCTAGATGGAGAATAATAGAAAGAATAGATAGAGGAATTAATCCTTTTGAGGGCATGGGGAAGACGATTTATGGCAATACCTCAATAACTGTGGATAAAGAAGATATGGAATTGGATGAGGTTCTAGAAACGGTCTAGAATTATACTTGATTTGCTTCTTCAAAATCCCGCATTGACTTCCTTAAGGCATCAGGAATCTCGACTGGTTCTCCTGATGTGTAATCTATCAAAACGCATACCACCTTTCCAATTGCCACGGTCTCGTTGTTTCGATGGGAACTAAGAATAACGTATTCCATGTCAAATGAGCTTCTGCCTATTCTGGAAACAGATGTCTTACAATTAATAATGTCAGGGAAAACCACTGGAGCTTTGTAATCGACCTCTATTCTCGCCAAAATGGGCCCAATGTTGGAGCTTTCATATAGGTCCATGATTCCTATCTCAGAGAAATGTCTCATTCTGACAGTTTCCATCCATTTTGCAAAAACTGAATGATTTACGTGCCCCAGTGAGTCCATATCTCCCCAATTAACGGTTATATCACTGGATAGTGACCATCCATTTCTTGCACCATTAAGGTCACCTATCGACATTATTCTACCTCAAATCAATCCCAATTCTTTCCCACATCTCTCGAACTCAGATAGGACCTTGTCTAGGTCATCCCGGGTTAGCCCAGACGACATCTGGGTCCTCACTCTGGCTTTATCCCTTGATACCATAGGGAAGACTATTGCCCCGACCAAGATTCCACTTTTGGAGAGTTTTGAGGAGAGCTCCTTTGCCACCTTACTATCACCACACATCACTGGAATAATAGGAGTCTCTGACAATCCTGTATCGAATCCCATTGAATGTAGCTCATTTCTGAAATAGTTCGTATTTTCCCAAAGTTTAGCGACATGTTCTGGTTCATCCATCAGAACCTCAACTGCTGCTTTCTGGGCCGCGGCTACACCTGGTGGTTGGCTTCCTGACAGCAACCATGAACGACTGTGGTTCAGCGCGTAACTCCTCACTAATTCCGAGCCAGCTAAAATCCCCCCTTGGACACCCATTGCTTTAGAGTATGACCCCAATTCAAAGTCTACTTGTCCTTGGAGTCCAAAGTGCGCGACTATTCCTTTTCCACCTCCAAGAACCCCCTCGCCATGACAGTCATCAACCATAATCATGGCTCCATAATCCTCTGCAACGTCTACAATCTCATCTAGTGGGGCAATGTCTCCGTCCATACTGAATACTCCGTCGGTAATGATCAATATTCTCTCTGCGTTTTTATTTTGCGAAAGAGTTCTTTCCAGTGCGCCGATGTCATTGTGTGGGTAGACTGCCCTACTGGCTTTAGTTAGCCTTACTCCATCGATAATGGAGCCGTGGTTTAGCTCATCCGAAATGATGACATCCTGCTTCCCTCTAACCAGAGTAGGTATAAGCCCAACATTGGCCGTGTAACCTGCTGAGTAAATCAAAGAAGCCTCTACTTCCTTGAATTCTGCCGCCTTCTTTTCTGCCTGCAGGTGGATATCCAGAGTCCCAGCTATAGCCCTCACAGAGCCCGAACCTGCGCCGTATTTCCTTGTCGCCTGCAAGCTAGCCTCGACGACTCTTGGATGAGTAGTAAGATTCAGGTAATTGTTGGCAGAAAGCATGATCATGTCTTTCCCTCCTACTTTGCAATGTGGCCCACTCGCCGATTCCAGAATAGGAGGATTCCACTCCAAATCATGTGATTTCAATTCGTCGAGCCTTTCAGACATCCATGACAGGTCGGCCACCATGACTCTCGATTAGGTAGGGGGTACATGGCTCCATCGGAGCGAGTTCTTCATTTCCTAGACCTCTATCCGACATCATGGCCGGTGAATCTGTGGAAGTCACCGTGCTTGGAAATGCCCAGGATGGAGGATATCCCCAAGTTGGTTGCATGAAGGATTGCTGTAGGAAAGCAAGAGAGAAACCTGGCTTATCGAGGATGCCTGTTTCTTTGGGATTAAAGGGCGCAGACAGATCGACACACGTTTTTGAAGCCAGCAGGATGATGTCACAACAATTCGACCTCTGGAGTTCTCTGGGAGAAGTTCTTTGGCCTCCATCCAGCTTTTGTCTGACCCATGCACATTTAGGCCATATTGATGGCCTTGGTCTCCTAGGGAGGGAGGCAATGGGACTCCGAGGAGTCAAGGTTCATTGTAGTGATTCAATGAGTTCGTTTGTCCGGCAAACCCCTTCCTTGAATATCCTGATTCAACAGGGTGTAATCGACTTACATGTCTGGAATCCAATGGAGGAATTTGAGCTAACGGAGGGATGCGGTTTCACTGTCACTGCGGTACCAATCCCTCACAGGTCCGAGCTTTCCGACAATCATGCTTTGATAATCAGAGGGCCCACAAAAAGCCTGTTGTTTATGCCAGACCATGACTCGTGGGCTGAGACTTTGATTGGAGATTTAGGAATTACACAGTGGCTGAAAGAGATGAAAATCGATATCGCACTAATTGATGGGACATTCTGGGACTATGGTGAGATTTCTCACAGGGACATCACAGAGATACCTCATCCCACGGTTACTGAGACACTGGGCAGATTAGGGGAAAAAAACATTGGCGATCCGGATATATATTTCACACACTTTAATCATACAAACCCACTATTCAGCGAGAGGAGTATTCAGACAAAGAAGTTGCTATCCATGGGCTGGAGGGTTTCCGAGCAAGGCAGTGTCTACTATCTCTGACTTGAAGCGGAACCTTATCAGGGATGTGCATGAGGATGGGCCATGCTACTGCATGGTGCGGTATCTAGCGGCCTCGGAAGAGCGCATGTTTTCATGGCACAGCCACACTATCAAGAGCAGTTCAAAGATGTCCTAGGATCAAGCGCCTGGCCGGGTACGTTGAATGTAAACTTGGAAAGTGAAAGTCTGAACCCTTATAGGAAGCTAAGAGTGGCTGCAGGATTAGACGACGGCACGGATGTTGTTGGATTGGAGCCAATAAGGATTCAAGGATTTGAAAGGGATGGTAGGTCATTCGGAGGAGCTACCGCATTTCTTGCGAATATTTCGGTTGATTCCGAGACATGGATTAGATGTGCATTATTGATACCAGACCTGACCAGACATACTGAAACAGCCGAGGTAATTTCGAATACTTTCCTGAGGGAAGACCTTCCTTGTCTTGATGGTAATGAAGTCTGGATTAGGATAGACCGATCTCTTTAATCCATTCAGAATTTATGACTGTAGACATTTCCAGATCGCTGAGACTCAACCAAGTTTTGTGCCCTCGGATTGATGAGGGTGGTTTTGAGAAAAACGATGTATCTGGATCTGACCCCTTTCCCATCACCATGGAGACATGTTCCATTTCCCAAAGTATCAACCCTCTCGATGCCCCCATACCCATATCTACTGGAATATGAGGATTTTTCAGGGCATCAGCGACATATTCCAAATCGTAATCCCCAGAAACTATCCCTGTGATCGCAGACGCGATTCTCCGAACTTGATTCCAAAGGAAAGATTCTGCTGTGACTGAGATTCCGATAGGCTTCTGATTTTGGTCCAGCCATGGTCTGCAATCAATCACATTCCTCACTGGATCTTTTCCGTCTTCAAGCCTGCATAAATTAGTAAAATTGTGGGTGCCGATAAACAATTGGCACGCATCAGTTAGGAGGTCGAGATCGACATCTTGGGGCCAATTCTTTATTGCCTCGCATCTGTAGAAGTACTTTCTTGAAATTATCGGCTTTGTTTGAATTATTGAAGGAACTTTCTCTGCCCTCCATGCCACTATATCATCGGGAAGGCGGTCATTGAGTACCTTAATCAACGAAAATCCATCAATTGATGCAGTAACAGTTTCGGGTAATTCTAGTTTAATCAAATTCATTCTCACACTGACTCCAGAGTCCGTTCGACTGAAAATCCAAAGACAACCTTTGGACCACCAGCCAATGTCTTTCAGGGAGTCAATGAGCACACCTTGAACAGTCCGGACATTCGGCTGGATTTGAGATCCGTGGAAATTTTTCCCATGATAACCGATGGCGACTAGGAAACAGTCGCTAGTCAGAGTTAATGCCTCCTTCAATCCTCGGAAACAAGATACTCCATGGCCTCATCCACCGATGAAAATCCTAATCCCAGCATCGCAAACTCGAGGGCGATTGGTATAAATTGTCTGGCATTCGGGTTGCTTCTGTCAAATTCTGTCTTGAGATCTATGAGATCTATGAGAGTCTTGGCAGCCTCATAGAAATGGGACGACACGTCCAAGTCCTCCAATTTGTCGCCAAGTTCCTTGAGCTTCCTGAATTCGCGTACAGACATCGAAATCCTATCGAATTCCAACAATGCCTTGGCATGCGAAGCTAGATACTCTGGATTCTCTGGATTCATTGAGGAAGCGCGTCTGTAATAAGCCGCGACCTGTCCTTCATTTATCCTATCATTTCCCTTTTCATCGAAGTTTCCATTAACTTGAATCTCGAATAAAGCCGCCTCGGCCCAGCCATGATATCCTGCAGGATCATCCGGATTAGATTCAATGTAACTCTCGAATATTTTCATCGCTTCCATGAAGTTTCCTTGGGCTATTAACTGGGCTGCTTGTGTTATTTGTTCGTCCGTCATCGGCTCCCCCTCAAGTCCCATCGGACGCCTTGCAGTTAAGAACGGTGCGGATGGTAATTATGAATTGTCGATAAGCTCATTGATCAAGCTGTAAACTGACATGGGGTCATTTATGCAGAATAGGCACTGGCTGGGATCTTCCGTGGAAGGGGATTTTTTCCGTTGCATGAATACCCAACCAAATAGGATCGAAAGGAGAGACGAGGAAACCCTCCCAGATTGATCTTCGTTACGAGATTCTGACTGGATCCCGTCGGTGATGACATGGATATTGCCGAAGCCGAAGATTTTCCCTATTATTGGAGGTTCGACTTTGAGATTCTCGACCTTCTCGAAGGGGATTCCAATGGTGCTCGAGTCGAAATAAAGAAACTTCTTCCTAATATGTACTCTCTTGTCAGTAATTGCGTATTGGAATGATTTTCTATAATGTGTGGTTAATGCCAGAGAGAAGGATGCGGAGAGCAGACCCAAGACCGGGTAATACCAGTCTAGCCACATGGGTGTGTCTGGGATGCCATCGGTAAAATTACCAATGATTTTTCCACCCCAGTCCAAGATGACAATCGTAAAGGGAATTAATCCATTAACGATAAGCCAAGTAGTAGTCCAGCCCCCTGATGTGGAGGTGTTCAAATAGTGATTTATTTTCGCAATCAACATCATTACAATGACAAATCCAAGAACACCTGAGACGTCGAGAATTACCTTGGCTAGGCCCACTAACACATTCAGGTTGCCTTGCCCTTCTACATCCTCAAATTTTGCCGCCCAAAAGAAGATTACATGCACCAATAACACCAACAAGGAAAGAGCATATTTTCCGGCCATAGACATCAACACAGGACCTCCATACCAGATCGGAGTTTCTGATTCTGTCATCTCGGGAAACCTATCTTTTACCTCATTAATATCAATCTGTGATTTGTAACTATTGATCAATTCTTCCATTTTATCACCTAGTGTAGAACTCCCCATGCATGTTCGGCGTTGCCGTGAATCCACTCGTAATCACTCTCATTTCTAGAACCATCAGAATCTTCATAATTTATCGAAATGACCTCCAACGGATACTCATTGTACGTTAAGTGACTAACCCAAGATGCCCTGGTGGGCTGATCGAAAATCCATCTTGCCCTGCTGACAGCTCTGACCTTTATTTCGGCGGCTGATTCCTCATTCCAGACCCTCACAAGGAATTCTGGCAAAGGATTTCCGTTGTTATCCTTTAATGCTTCAGGAGCTTTTTGCTTAGAGAGCTCGACAGTGCAGTTATCGAAATTTTGTGTCTTTCCTGTTTTGCGGTCATGGAATACTCCAGTTCCTATATTTGGGGATCTGAAGAAGTCCCTCAACCTCCATGGCTCATCATCTCGGGCTGACCACATCGGAGTTGCGTGGGGCATGAACCAATCCAGATATGAGCCGTCATCGAAATGTAGCATACCCCAAAACCACGGAAATGATGGAGCTTGGACCGAGACCTTCTGAAAATATCCAGTTCCTTCCATGGCCTCCCCGTCTACTACAAGCTTGCACTTCGTGGCTTGAAGCCTAAGTATATCGTATCCCATTCCGAGGAAATACACATTATTTCTGTAGGTTAATTCACTGGGAGG
>CETE01055898.1_pt1 | contig 27331 bp, 20 predicted proteins | sample 531241 | NCBI WGS metagenome assembly CETE01 (sample SAMEA2622336, study PRJEB7988) | marine metagenome | biome: marine biome (ENVO:00000447); feature: deep chlorophyll maximum layer (ENVO:xxxxxxxx); material: "saline water (ENVO:00002010), including plankton (ENVO:xxxxxxxx)" | depth 30 m
CAAATTGATGCCCAAGCCATATACGGGATATATGTTGGCATGGTTTATTTCATGTGTATCCCAGGAGGATGGTTAGCAGACAATATCCTTGGTTATCAGAGGGCAGTTATGATCGGAGCTGTAATTATAGCTTTAGGACATTTCACCCTAGCATTGCCACTAACACAAACATTTTTCTTGGGTTTAACTTTAGTAGTTTTAGGAACAGGATTACTGAAAAGCAATATTTCAACTATTGTTGGTCAATTGTACAAAGATGGCGATGCTCGAAGAACATCTGGTTATACGATTTTTTATATGTCTATAAATATCGGTTCTTTTTTAGGATTTTTAATTTGTTCTTATCTTGGAGAAAAAATTGGTTGGCATTGGGGATTTGGAGCAGCAGGAATAGGGATGCTCTTTGGTGTGATTCAGTATTACTACTTCAGAGGGCTGCTTGGAAATGCAGGCATAAAACCTAATGACATGCCAGATGAGCAAAGACAAGTGTATATTAAATGGTCTCGAGTAACTATAGCCCTCATGGGAGCTGTAATTCTTGCTGGTCTTTTAGGGTTCATTTCTGTAGACCCAAGAGTTTTTGCTGAATATTTCTTATACTTCCTGGGTGTTGTAGCGGCCATATACTTTGCCTATTTACTCTTGCTAGCAGGATTGACCTCACAGGAAAAGAAGAATGTCTTTTTGTTAATGATACTTTTTGTCGCGGCAATGTTCTTCTGGTCAGGTTTTGATCAATCTGGTGGGTCATTAAGTATTTTTGCTCGTGACTATACAGACCTTTCAGTGATTGGTTATGTGATTCCTGTAGGCTGGCTGCAATTTGCAAACCCTTTATTCGTTGTGATATTTGCTCCTATCTTTGCAGGCATATGGACAAATCTAGCACGAGTAAATTTAAATCCTTCCTACCCACTTAAGTTTGCTATTGGTATGTTCTTCATGGCAATAAGTTTCTTAGTAATGATTGCTGCTGTCGAACTTGCCTTGGTTTCTGCACCTGTTGGTATGCAGTGGTTGATAATTACATATTTGCTCCATACTTGGGGTGAGCTTGCTTTATCACCAGTAGGTTTGGCTGCATTTTCAGAATACTCACCTAAAAAATATCAAGGTCAGATGTTCGGACTTTGGTTTTTAGCCTCAGCTTTAGGAGGGGTACTTGCAGGGCTATTAGGAGGAGATGCACTTGTTGAGGGTCTTGAGAGTATGACTCCGGTATTTGATTCTATGATCCAATTCTATGTAGTTGCAGGAATTGTTCTCGTTCTATTTGCAAGTGTAAGCTACTATTTAAGAAGAAGAAGCAATTAATTTAAATAAACTAATTCCCTGAACTTTCATAAAGGCAAACGATCGAATAAATATAATAATTATTGTTAAGGAATTTTGATTAGAATCAGTTAGAATATAGAAAATTATGAACTTGCTGAATAAATTTTTCGCATCAATTTCCCTTATTTTTATAATTGGTTGTGGCACTGACCCTGAGGAATTAGATGATTTATTTGTTGAGTTAAGTGCTAGCACTGAAGTTGCTAATTATGACGAGACATTCGAATTGACTTGGTCATCAAATGCAAGTCAATGTTATGGTTCAGGAACTGTTTGGATAGGAGAGAAGCCCACTTCTGGTTCAGAAGAATTTAGGTTAAGACGAGGCGGCTCCTATACATTTATCCTTGAGTGCAGACGTAATAATGAATTTAAAAATCAGGCTGTTGCTGTTGATATAAATAAGACTGTATCAAATAACTTTATTTTTAATATTGTAGATGAGCCAAATTTTCAAGCTTCCATTGCAAGCGACCATGTTGCAAAAATAACTGCCTATGACAGAGGTGATTTCAATAATGACAGCGTTGGGGATGTATTCTTAGTTTCACAAATCAATGATGCTTCAAATACCCATGTTTCGACAAAATTCATTCAGGTACTAGGCGGTGCATTTCCAACCTTTTCTGAAATAGATGCTGAAGGATGTAACGCGACAGGATATGTAAAAAGAATAGATCTTGATCAAGATGGCATTTCAGACATAATTGCTAGCTCAAGAGATTCGGACACAGCAAAACCTTCAGGCAATCTTTGTATTTTCAAGGGTACACAGACTGGATTGGTTCTTGATAATAATTTTGTTACAAATGACACAGACCTAGATTTTGTTAATTCAGATGTAAGATATTTAGCTTCGATTGATAAAAATATTGATGGTGTAAATGATATCTATATTCTTACTCCTGACGGAGAGTATTGGATTGTAATGGGAGCTGAAGACGGCCCCGCTTTCGAAAAAGTTGATTATTCTGATAGCTTTACAGACAGTTATGTTATCACTGCTGGCACGGTGATTGATTTTGATAGCGATTCTAATAATGACATACTTCTCTCAGCATATGATGCAAGCAAACAGGGGGCACTTATAGCAATTCCAAGGTCAGCTGATACGACCAACTGGGAAGAGATTTCAATTTTCAATAACAATATTCCACTTGTAAAAACAATAACATCACTAGATTATGACGGAGATAATGAAGTTGATTTGCTGATAGTTGGAGATGAAATGCCAGGGGATGAATTTAATCCCTCTCCCACAAACACTTTTAGAATTTATGAAGAGGGAGAGGCTGGAATTTTGGATAGTTTTCAAGATTTTGAGTTTCCAAAGAGAGGTGTTATTTCTCTAAACAAAAATCTGTTCATCACTGACTTTGATTTTGATTTTGACGGCGGCGACTTTCTCTTCACTCTGGATAGCATTCCAAATACAACAGATAACTTTTTACTGGGGGTTAAGAATTTAATTGAGACTGAAGGAGAGCCAACAACCTTTAGTATTGATCCAGTGCTAGATGGCGATTTGGATATTGAAAACTTTAATTACGAAAATCAACAAATGCTTTTTGTTGATTTAGACGTTGATTTTGATCTTGATATTATTTTGATGGAAGAAATTGCCTCTTCAGAATCCAAGACTATTTCGCTTACTTTTCTACAAAACCAATCTAACTAACACTAAAATCTTCCTCATCTCTTAATGTCATCACTTCAAATCCGTTTTTTGTTACAGCTATTGTATGCTCCCACTGTGCTGAGAGTTTTCCATCTTTTGTAACTACCGTCCAGCCATCATCTAAAAGTTTTGAATGATAAGTGCCTAAGTTAATCATTGGTTCAATTGTGAAGCACATGCCCTCTTCAAGAATAAGGCCCTCGCCAATTTCTCCATAATGAACAACTTGCGGTTCTTCGTGATAAATTTGTCCAATTCCATGACCGCAATAATCTCTAACTACTGAGTAATGATTCTCCTCAGCCAAGGTCTGTATGGCATTGCCAATATCTCCCAAGTATGCTCCAGGTTTTACCTTCCTGATTCCGGCGTACATACATTCTTGAGTAATATCTACCAATCGTTTGGCATGTGCAGGAACTTGTCCGACCAAGTACATTTTTGATGTATCACCATGCCAGCCTTCGTAAATTACTGTGATATCAATATTAATTATATCTCCATCCTTTAGCACCTTATCCTCTGACGGGATGCCGTGGCAAATTACATTATTTATTGAAGTGCACAATGTCTTTGGAAATCCGTTATAACCAACATTTGCCGGAATGCACTTTAAGTCTTCAGTAATATATTTAAAGGCTATCTGATCAAGATATTCAGTTGATACACCTGGCTTCACATAATGGTCTAGCATTTCCAAGACGGATGCTGCTTTTTTGCCTGCAATTTTCATCATTTCGATGTCTTTTTGCGATTTAATTGAAATTGACATGGGTGGATATTCTAATACATCTATAAATTATCTAAATACTTCTCTATAGTATCTGGTAGCAGAAATGAACTTTCAAGCAACACTTCAACTTCAAAATGGTATTAAGCTTGATGGAATTGGTTTTGGATCTCAAAAAGTTGGTATTGGTGAAGTAGTTTTCAATACCGCTATAACAGGATATCAAGAAATAATGACAGACCCATCTTACGACGGTCAGATCATCACTTTTACATATCCACACATTGGCAACACCGGAATAAATAGTGAAGATTATGAATCGAAAAGTGTGTTTGCTAGAGGAATAGTGGTTAGAAATTTTTGTGATTTCCCGAGCAATTGGCGTAGCCAAGAATCCCTTGAAAGTTTTTTGATCAAACATGATGTGATTTGTATCTCTGATATTGATACAAGATACCTCACAAAAATTCTTAGGGATCAAGGCTGCATGACAGGAGCCATTTATCCATCAAAGAGCATTAAAGATTCAGAAGCTGAACATGCAATCAAAAAATTTGGAAATATCTCAGAACATGACTTAATTACTAATGTTGCAACAAAGAAATCATTTCAATATGCCTCAGGAAAAAAGAATTCTAAAAAAATTGTTGCTTTTGATTTTGGCGTAAAGGAAAACATTCTTAAAATTCTTGAGGAGTTCGATGCAGAGATTATTGTAGTGCCACCGAATACATCTGCAGAAGATGTTTTGGAAATGAACCCAGATGGGATCTTCCTCTCAAATGGTCCAGGAGATCCATCTACACTCACTGCAGTAGTGAGTGAAATTAAGAAAATGATTGACACAGATATCCCTATTTTTGGAATTTGTTTAGGCCATCAATTAATGTCTTTAGCATATGACCTAAAAATTGAAAAAATGCCTTTTGGTCATCATGGTGCAAATCATCCAGTATGTGATTTAAAAGACAAAACAGTTTTTATTACTTCTCAAAATCACAATTTTGCAGTTGCTGAGCTACAAGATAATTCTGAAATTCAAGTCACCCATAGATCTTTATTTGATGGCACAATTCAAGGCATTCAGCACAAAACTAAGCACCAATACTCAATACAGTGCCACCCAGAAGCGAGTCCAGGGCCAAAAGAATTTAGAGTTTTGTTTGAAAAGTTTTTTAAGGATATGAATGCCAAAACGTGAAGATATAAAAACAATTTTGATTGTTGGATCAGGGCCAATTGTAATTGGACAAGCTTGCGAATTTGATTATTCAGGCACTCAAGCATGTAAGGCGCTCCGAGAGAATGGCTACAGAGTTGTTTTAGTCAATTCCAATCCTGCCACTATAATGACCGATCCTGAAATTGCAGATGCAACCTATATTGAGCCTGTTGACTGGAAAACTCTAGAACAAATTATTATTAAAGAAAAGCCTGATGCAATACTGCCCACTATGGGTGGCCAAACTGGTTTAAATGTATCTTTAGATCTTGCTACAAGAGGAATACTTGAAAAGCATAATGTGGAAATGATTGGGGCAAATAAAGAAGCAATTGATAATGCTGAGGATAGAGAAAAGTTTGATAAATGTATGAAGGAATTAGGTTTGGAGACTCCTAGGTCGGGTTTTGCGCACAGCATGGAAGATGCCTGGAAAATTCATAAGGATATTGGGCTGCCGTGCGTCATAAGGCCTTCATTTACTCTTGGTGGCACAGGTGGGGGCATTGCTTATAACTTAAAAGAATTTGAAGAAATCTGTATGAACGGACTTAAGCTATCCCCAACAAAAGAATTGCTTATTGATGAGTCCTTAATTGGTTGGAAAGAGTTTGAGATGGAAGTGGTCAGAGATAAGAAAGACAATTGCATAATTGTTTGCTCAATAGAAAATATCGACCCTATGGGAGTACACACAGGGGACTCAATCACCGTTGCGCCAGCACAAACACTTACAGATAAAGAATACCAAGAAATGAGAGATGCCTCATTTAAAATTCTTAGACGAATCGGAGTTGAAACAGGCGGTTCAAATGTTCAGTTTGCTCAAAATCCAGAAGATGGAAGATTGGTTGTAATTGAAATGAATCCAAGGGTTAGCAGATCGTCTGCACTCGCATCCAAAGCAACAGGATTTCCAATAGCAAAAGTTGCAGCATTATTGGCGGTAGGATTTACTCTGGATGAATTGAAGAATGATATAACAAATGGAAAGACTCCTGCATCATTTGAGCCAACAATAGATTACGTAGTTACGAAAATTCCACGTTTTAATTTTGAAAAGTTTCCAGAGACTGATTCGCGTCTAACAACTCAGATGAAATCTGTGGGAGAAGCTATGGCAATAGGAAGAAACTTTCAAGAATCTTTTCAAAAAGCCATTAGATCAATGGAAAATGGTTTGATGGGCTTAGATCCTATTCTCAAAGAAAATGAGGGAAATGGGGCTTTGAAGCTTGAATTATCAACACCAGGAGAGAGCAGGTTGTGGTATATTGCCGATGCATTTAGAAAAGGCTGGAGCATCGAAGAGGTCTACGAATCCTGTCAAGTTGATAGATGGTTTTTATACCAAATAAAAGATTTGGTTTCTGAGGAAAATGGCCTTTCCAATATGGAATATAAAAAAATTACCAAAGAACAACTTGTCAATCTAAAAAAGAAAGGCTTTTCAGATTTCAGAATTGCAGAACTTCTGAACGTTCCTGAAGAAAGCATAAGAACAAAAAGGTATTCCCTAGATATTCATCCGGTATATAAACGGGTTGACTCGTGTGCAGCTGAATTTGATAGCACAACAAATTATCTTTACTCATCATATGATTTTGAAAACGAATCAATAATTACAAACAATAAAAAAATTATCGTTCTTGGCAGTGGGCCAAATAGAATAGGCCAAGGAATAGAGTTTGATTACTGTTGCGTTCAGGCTGCTCTAGCATTTAAAGAGGAAGGAATAGAAACTATCATGGTAAATTCGAATCCAGAAACTGTTTCTACCGATTTTGACGTATCAGATAAGTTATATTTTGAGCCAATTGTGGCTGAGGATGTGCTTGAAATTATTCGTCATGAAAATCCTTTAGGAGTTGTAGTCCAATTTGGCGGGCAAACTCCCTTAAAGCTAACTGATGAATTAAAAGAAAATGGCGTAAACATATTAGGCACATCTCCAGATTCAATTGATATTGCAGAAAATAGAGAAAAATTTAAATCCTTTCTTTCTGATTTTAATTTTAAACAGCCTGAGAATAGAACAGCTTCATCAATAGCAGAAGCAAGAGAAAGCGTCGAAGAGCTTGGCTTTCCAGTAATAGTGAGACCATCCTATGTTCTTGGTGGAAGGGCTATGGAGCTTATTTATACTTCAAGTGACCTTGAAAGCTATTTGCAAAAAAAGATTCAAATTAGTTCAAAAAATCCACTTCTCATTGAAAAATTTCTTGATGATGCGATTGAGGTGGATATAGATCTTTTATCTGACGGAAGAGAAGCAGTAGTAGGTGGCGTTCTGCAACATATTGAAGAAGCAGGAATTCACTCAGGGGATTCGTCATGTTCATTTCCTCCATACAGTGTATCTGAGAATCAACTTTACAAATTAAAAAAAGAAATTACTGCAGTTGCTAAGAAGTTAAATGTGATAGGCCTAATGAATGCACAAGTAGCAATAAAGGGTGAAGATTTTTATATGATAGAAGTCAATCCAAGGGCATCTCGTACCATTCCCTTTTTATCAAAATGCATTGGAATGTCTCTTGCAAAAATTGCATCAAAACTAATCTCAGGAAAGTCTTTAAAAGACCTAGGTATAAACAAAGAAATCGTTCCAACCAGCTATGCTGTAAAAGCACCCGTCTTTCCATTCAATAAATTCAGAAAAACTGATCCAATACTTGGGCCTGAAATGAAATCAACTGGAGAGGTTATGGGAAGGGGCGTTAGCTTTGGCGAAGCTTTTGGAAAAGCCCTCCGAGGTGCTGGAGATGTAATTCCAACAGAAGGAAATGTTTTTGTCAGCGTCAAAGATACCGACAAAAAATATTTACCAGATCTTGCAGAAAAGCTTATCAAGCTCGGATTTTCAATTGTAGCAACAAAAGGATCTGGAAAAATTCTTTCCAAACAAAACATTCCATTTACTCAAATAAATAAAGTTCTTGAAGGTCGTCCTCATGTAGTAGATGCAATTTTAAATCAAGAAATTTGTATGGTTATTAATACAACCGAGGGAAGACAATCAATTAAAGATTCTTTTTCAATTCGAAGATCTGCTCTAGAGCATAGTGTTTTCATGACAACGACAATCTCAGGAGGATTAGCAATAGTTGAATCTTTAGAAAAAGGAGAGCAAAATTGGAAGTATATAGCTTTGCAGAACTCTTGAAATGGAAAAAAAACCAATTACTCCGGAAGGACAAAAAAAACTTCGCACTGAACTTGATCATCTAAAGAATATCAAGCGCCAAGAAATTATTGATGCCATTTCAGAGGCCCGTGCGCATGGAGATTTAAAAGAAAATGCTGAGTATCATGCTGCAAGAGAGGAGCAGGGCTTAAATGAAGCCAGAATTAGGGAACTTGAAGAAGCTTTATCAACCTCACAAGTCATTGAATACAAAGATTTAGCAGTTACCGATAGAATTATTTTTGGCTCAACTGTCACAATTGTTGATTTAGAAACAGACAAGAAAAACACTTACCAAATTGTTGGTGAATCCGAAGCAAACATTGAAGAAAATACGATTTCATTGACTACTCCAATTGCAAGATCCTTGCTGAAAAAAGAAGTAGGCGATATTGTTGAAGTCTCAACGCCAGGCGGTGTTAAAGAAGTTGAAATCCTTGAAATTAAATTGATTTGAAACGCTCTGATGAATACTGGGCCCAAAGGGCAAAAAAAGAGGGGTATAGATCAAGAGCAAGCTATAAGCTTTTGCAGCTAGATAAAAAATACAATTTAATCACCAAATCATCTTTGATATTTGATTTAGGCTGTGCACCAGGTGGTTGGTCACAGGTTATAGCCGAAAAAATCAATGTATCTGCCAAATGTATTGCAATTGATATTCTTAACATGCAGAGCGTTAATAAAGTGGAGTTCCATCAAATCGATTTATTCTCAAATGAATTTAAAGATATGATGAAAAAAAACAGTAAATGCGTTGACTTAATAGTCAGTGATATTTCTGCAAATCTTTCTGGCATAAAGTTAGTAGATGATGAAAATAATTTTGAATTGAACCTTTTCTGTATCGAAGCGTCAAAAGAAATGCTTAACCCTAATGGAGCTCTTTTAATAAAGACATTTAATAACAGTAAATTGAAGGAGGTAGTAAATAAATTCAACGATGTTTTTTCAACCGTTTGCGTTGAAAAGCCTGTTGCATCAAAAACTTCTTCTTCTGAGGTTTATTTGTTAGGATTAATCCCCAAATAAGAAAAATGAAAAACATTGGTAAAAACTTATTCTTTTGGCTGATTGCAGGAACATTCCTGTTCATGATGCTTGATAACTTTTCTCGAAGTAATCCTGTGGAGGAATTAAATTACTCTGAATTTAAGCAAGAGGTACAGTCAAAAAAAGTTAAATCAATTGTCTACAAAGGCGATCAAATGACCGTTGAAGGTGAAAGGCTTGATGGAACAAAATTTTCAACAAAGAAACCTGTTTACGTTAGAGATGACATTCTCGATGAAAGCTTAAGAGAGGCAGATGTTGCAGTGTCATATGAAGCATTAGATAAACCTAGCATTTGGTCTCAGTTACTGGTGGGTGCATTTCCGTTGTTACTTCTTCTTGGAATATTTTTCCTCTTCATGAGACAAATGCAAGGCGGAGTTGGAGGGAAAGGTGGGCCAATGACATTTGGTAGAAGTAAAGCAAAACTTCTTGATGGTGGCCACGTAAAAACAAACTTCAATGATGTTGCAGGCTGTGAAGAAGCAAAAGATGATGTCAAAGAATTAGTGGATTTCCTTAAAGACCCAGCAAAATTTATAAAAGTTGGAGGAAAGATACCTAGAGGTATTCTAATGGTAGGCCCTCCTGGAACAGGTAAAACACTATTAGCTAGAGCTGTTGCTGGAGAGGCAAAAGTTCCATTTTTCACAATTTCCGGTTCAGATTTCGTAGAAATGTTTGTCGGTGTTGGTGCGTCTAGAGTTCGGGATATGTTTGAACAAGCAAAAAAACACTCACCGTGTATTGTATTCATCGATGAAATAGATGCAGTGGGAAGACAGAGAGGTGCTGGACTAGGTGGAGGCCATGATGAAAGAGAACAAACTTTAAATCAACTCCTTGTAGAAATGGATGGATTTGAAGAAAACCTTGGGGTGATTGTTATTGCTGCAACAAACAGGCCAGATGTTCTAGATGCAGCACTATTAAGACCCGGAAGATTTGATAGACAGGTAATGGTTGGGCTTCCAGATATCAAAGGAAGAGAACAGATTCTTAATGTTCATTTGAAAAAAGTGCCTGTCGATAAAAGTGTTGAAGCCGAAGTTATTGCCCGAGGAACCCCAGGATTCTCTGGTGCGGACTTGGCCAACTTAGTGAATGAAGCAGCTTTACTCGCAGCTAGAAAAGGTCAGAAAAAAGTAAACCATGACATGCTTGATTATGCTAAAGATAAAATAATGATGGGTGCTGAAAGGAAATCTATGATTCTTAATGAGGATACAAAAAAGCTAACAGCATACCACGAAGCTGGTCATGCAATAGTTGGACTAAAGATGCCAGAACACCATCCAGTTTACAAAGTAACGATAATTCCTAGAGGTGGAGCCTTAGGTGTAACGATGTTTCTTCCGGAAGAAGATACCTATATGAGTTCTAAAACTGCAATAATTAGTCAAATTACGAGCCTCTTTGGTGGAAGGGTAGCTGAAGAGATTATATATGGCAGCGATGGAATCACAACAGGTGCGTCAAGCGATATTGAGAGAGCAAGTGAACTTGCTAGGAATATGGTTACTAAGTGGGGATTTTCAGAGAAACTGGGAACTATTAAATTTGATGATGAGGATGAAAATCCTTTCTTGGGAAGAACAGCCGGAAATAAAAAACGAATATTCTCAGAGGAAACAGCAAAACAAATTGATAAAGAGGTGAAAGATATTATCCAAACTTGTTACGAAAAAGCAGCAGAAATTTTAACTAAAAATCTTGATAAACTTCATGGCATGGCTGACGCTCTTCTTAAGTATGAGACTATAGACCAAGATCAGATATCAGATATTATGGCAGGAGCACTACCTAGAGATAAATCAGATAATCAGTCAAATTCAAAGCCAAAATCGAGACCATCGACATCATCTAAACCTGTTCAAGATTCCTAAAATAACATAATATTCAGGGATGAGATTTGGAACAGATGGGTTCAGAGGACCTATAGAAACAGAGATTACCCCAGAATTTTGCTTAAATTTAGGTTTTCACACTGGCAAAATAATTTTAGAAAAGGGTTACGATTCAGTAATTATTGGAAAAGATACAAGAGTATCTGGTTATATGCTTGAATCTGCTCTTCAGGCAGGATTTATCTCATCTGGAGTTGATGTTAAATTGGCTGGTCCAATTCCTACCCCAGCAGTTTCATTTCTTACCGCTACCTATGCAGGTCAGTTTGGTGTTGTTATAAGTGCCAGCCATAATCCTTATGAAGATAATGGGATAAAGTTTTTTAACAGACACGGAAGAAAAGTTACTGAAAACTTAGAGCGAGAAATTGAAAGTAGGCTTAGCTCTGCAATCAAACCAGTAGAGGCCTCAAAATTAGGAAAAGCATTTAGGATTGATAGTGCATCAGGCAGATATATTGAGTACTGCAAGAGTACTTTAAGAGGCAAACACAGCTTCAAAAACATGAAAATTCTTGTAGATGCTGCCAACGGTGCTAATTACAAAATCACCCCAATGCTACTTGAGGAACTTGGTGCCGAAGTAATACGCATAAATTGCGATCCAGATGGATTCAATATTAATGTTAACAGCGCAGTATTGAACCAATCATTATTTAAGAAATATGCTAAGGAGTATAAATTTGATTTTTGTGCAGCTGTTGATGGCGATGGGGATAGATTAGTTCTTGCTGATGCAGATGGTATTGTATTTAATGGCGATGATATTTTATATTTACTTGCAAAAAGTAATCTTGAAAGAAATGTAAACGGTAGCAACGCAGTTGTTGGGACTGATATGACCAATCAAGGAGTTGCAGATGCACTTGCTAAGCATAATATTGATCTAATTCGCTCGAAAGTTGGTGATAAATATATCTCAAGAGAATTAGTGGAAAGAGATCTGATACTAGGTGCAGAGACATCTGGACACATCATCCAAAGAAATTACTCTGAAAGTGGAGATGCAAATATAGCATTAATACAGGTCTTAACTGCTATTCAAGAGTCAGGTGTTTCGCTTAAAGAGGTAAGCTCTGAGATTTCTAAGTATGCCCATAATTTGGAAAGTATATTCGTTAAAGATAAAACAATTATTGAAAAAGAAGAAAATCAAAAGGCCCTTAATGAGGTTAAGGAAAAATTTCCTTCAGCTCGGATAAATATACGAGCTTCGGGAACAGAAAGTAAAATACGAATTATGGTTGAGTCAAAAGATGATAAACAGAATGCCCAAGTGCTCAGGGAAATAAAATCTTTAATTACATGAAATACATTGTTGGAAATTTTAAGATGAATGGTGATTCATCTATGATGATTGACTGGATGCAAAAATTTTCCTGTAACTCCAAAAACAAAATTATAATTGCCCCTCCACAACCATATCTTAATTTTATAGATAAACTTCCTAATAATATTTTTATGGCTGCACAGGATGTTTCCCCTTATCGAGATGGGGCATATACGGGACAAGTTTCTGCCAAGATGCTTAATGACTTAAGAGTAAGTTATTGCATCATTGGCCACTCTGAAAGAAGAGAACATGCCAAGGAAACAGACGATCAGATATATCAAAAATTTTGTCAACTTAATGAGTGCTCCATAACCCCAATTATATGTGTAGGTGAATCCTTAGAAATAAGAGAAAAAAATTCTCATGAAAATTTTGTGGTAAATCAGCTAGAAAAATACACCGACATTAATGAGGGACTGATCTTTGCATATGAACCAATTTGGGCAATTGGAACAGGGAAAATTCCTACAATATCTGATATTGGGCAAATGATTAACGTGATTAAAGAAAATGTCTCCTCAGATGCAAATGTTCTGTATGGTGGCAGTGTAAACGCCAAAAATGCATCAGATTTATTAGCAATTGATAATTTAGATGGACTTTTAGTGGGTGGGGCTTCTCTAAACCCCGTGGAATTTGCTAATATAGCGCAGTCATGATTATACAGATATTAATTATAGTTCTTGCAGTGTTGATTGTTGTGTCTATTATGATGCAGCAAGGCAAAGGATCAGATTTAGGGTCTGCCTTTGGCGGCGGCAGCTCTGATTCTTTATTCGGGCCCTTAGGTCCAGGAAACTTTTTATCTAAACTTACATGGGGTTTAATATCTGCCTTCTTTGTGCTCTGTTTGCTTTTTGCTTTTTTATCCAAACAAGAACTAAGTCTCAATATAGACGAAAATCTTATTCTTGAGCAGCCTGAAGAGCCACCTGTCGAATAATATTGGTGCCGAAGGAGGGACTTGAACCCTCACAAGCAAAGCTTACTACCCCCTCAAGATAGCGTGTCTACCAATTCCACCACTTCGGCAACAGAAATAAATTATAGACTATAAATATTGACCTATCTAAGTCTTTTAACTATGCTTATCGTCACTGCGGGGTAGAGCAGTCTGGTAGCTCGTCGGGCTCATAACCCGGAGGTCGATGGTTCAAATCCATCCCCCGCTACCAATATAATGGTAAAGAAAGATATTGAAGAATTTTTAGCTCCACTAATAATAAGTTGTGGTTGTGAGTTGTGGGGCATCGAATTTGACTCTGTGCAAGGAAGAGGCCGATTGTTAAGAGTTTATATTGATGCTATCTCAGGTGTTGATCTAAGTGATTGTGAAAAAGTCAGCAAAGAAATAGACTACTCGTTTCAATTTGAGTCAATCTTTCAAGAATTTCAAAGTTTTGAGGTATCATCACCTGGAATTGATAGAAAACTATTTTATTTAAATCAATATAAAAAATTCATTGGAGATGTAGTATCATTATCACTCTTCACTAAGGTAAACAATCTTAGAAAAGTGAAAGGCTCACTTTTAAACGTTTTGGATTCAGAGATTTCTGTCAAAACAGAAGAGGAACCTATGTTGATAAAATTTAGCAATATAGAAAAGGGAAAATTAGATTTAGAGGATCAATTGAGAAAAAAAAATGAATAAACAGATTTTAGATGTTGTTTCTTCCGTATCAATGGAAAAGGGTGTAGAAAAAGAGATTATCTTTGAAGCACTCGAAGAAGCCATATCAAGTGCTACAAAAAAACTGGTAGGTGAAAATAGTGATATCAAAGTCATCATTGATAAAGCCTCTGGTGAATACCAAACATTTAGACAATGGACAATATCCGAAGAAGAGGAAATTGATGAAGAATATGAAATAAGGAAAGAGGACATTGAAGGACTTACAGTGGAGGAAGGAGTAGCAAGGAAAGAAATAGAGAATATTGATTTTGGAAGGATTTCAGCTCAAGCAGCGAAACAAGTGATAATTCAAAAGGTAAGAGAGGCTGAAAGAAGCAAGATTACTGAGAAATATGAGAACCTTGTCGGGCAAGTAATTTCAGGCCAAATTAAAAGAATAAACAGAGATTTTTTATTAATAGAAATTGAGGAAGACTTAAATGCTCAAATTCCACGAGACCAAATAATTCCTGGAGAAATATTTAAACTTAATGACAGGGTTAGAGCAGTTATAAAAGAAATTCTTAAAACACCTAGAGGTCCTCAAATTATTTTAAGCCGAACTGATGAAAGGCTAATCAAAGAACTCTTTACACAAGAGGTGCCTGAAATTTCTGAGGGAACAATAGAAATAAAGGCTATAGCAAGAGACCCAGGATACAGATCTAAAATTGCTGTAAAAACATATGATGGAAGAATTGATCCTGTCGGTGCATGCGTGGGAATGCGTGGCTCAAGAGTGCAAGCAGTATCAAATGAAATTGGGAATGAAAGAATAGATATATTTATTCATAGTGATAATCCTGCTGAATTTGTGGTTAACTGCTTATCTCCAGTCAAAATATTTTCAATTTTGGTCGATGAAAGAACAAGCACCCTAGTTCTTGAGGTTGAAGAAGAGAATCAAGCCCAAATCATTGGCAAGAATGGGCAAAACTTAAGGCTTATGACTCAAATGATAGGTTGGTCATTTAAAGTTTTTAATAGAGAGCAATTTAAAGAGTATCAACAAACAAGTCTTGAAGAAAAATATGAGAAACTTGGTTCAAGACTTTCGCTAACAGAAGATGAGATTCAAGGGCTTAAAGATCATGAGATTGATAATTTAGAAAAGATTGTAGATGGTGACGATAATCTTTATAAAACATTGTTTAAAACAGGGAAAAGATCTGAAGAGATTAAAAACTTTGCAAGTGAATTACTTTTGCAGGATGAATTTAATCAAGACTTTAATGATCCTACCATGGAAGATGCATTGGTAAATCTTAAGGGTATAACCAATGAGGTTTTAAGCTATCTCAGCTCTAGTAAAATCAAAAAACTTGAGGAACTAGCGGAAATGTCAGTCCCTGAACTTAAGGATATTGTAGAGAATATAAGTGATGATGAGGCATCAGCACTTATCATGGAGGCTAGAAAGCCATGGTTTGAGTAAGGGAGAATTGGAATGGATGTGTCTGTAAAAAAATTATCTGAAATATTAAAGATAGATCCTGAAGCCCTTCTTGAAAAAATGATTCAAGCTGGTCTTCCGCACAAAGATGTTGAAGATGCAGTTTCTAATGAAGATAAGCAGACTCTCTTATCATTCATAAGAAAGTCAAAATCTTCACCAGGGTCTGATGAACCACAGAAAACTGTTGTAACACCAAAACTTTCTCCGGCACCAGCACCAATTCCACCAGAAACAAAAACTAAAGCTAAAGCAAAACCTGTCAAACCAAAAGACGAAACATTAGAGAAACCACAAGAAACAAAAATAAAGTCGGTAAATATCAATGGATCAATAAGAGTTAATGATCTGTCGAGAAAAATCAACAAAAGAGGAAATGAGGTTGTAAAAAAATTAATGGAATTAGGAGTTATGGTTTCTCTTAATGATGAAGTTGATCAAGAAACAGCAGTTCTTGTTGCTGAAGAGTTTGGTTTTGCTGTCAAATATGAGGAAGAACAAAATGTAGTTGAGGAGCAGCGAGACTATCCATCCCCTGACATAACTTATCAAGATGAAAAGACACAAGACAAGAGACATCCAGTTGTTACGGTAATGGGACATGTAGATCATGGAAAAACCTCATTACTTGACGCAATTAAATCTACAAATGTAGTTGATGGAGAATCAGGAGGTATAACACAGCACCTTGCAGCATATGAAGTAAAAACAAAAACTGGAATGATTACATTCATTGATACTCCTGGACATGAAGCGTTTTCCGCAATGAGAGCAAGAGGCGCAAATACTACAGATATAGTAATACTTGTTGTTGCAGCAAATGATAGTGTTAAGCCACAAACTATTGAAGCTATAACCCACGCAAAGTCAGCCGATGTTCCAATTATAGTTGCAATGAACAAAATTGATTTAGATGGCGCTGACATAGAAAAAGTAAAGGGTGATTTAGCCAAGCATGATCTTGTTTCTGAAGATTGGGGAGGAAAAGTTCAAATGCTCCCAATATCAGCATTGCAGAAGAAGGGTATAGATGAGCTATTGGATGCTGTCAACCTGGAATCAGAAATGCAAGAATTGAAATCTCCTAAAAAAGGAAATGCACAAGGTATTGTTTTAGAATCTGAGCTAGATAGATTTAAAGGCCCCCTGTGTACTCTATTAGTCCAAAAAGGCATTTTAAAGAAAGGCGATGTTATTGTTGCAGGTGAAAAGCGAGGAAAAATAAAAACTTTAATAGATAGTTCTGGAGCCCAAGCTAAAGAGGCTGGTCCTTCAACACCTGTAGAAGTTTTAGGGCTGGAGGATTGTGTTTCAGCTGGTGAGCAGTTTTTTGTAATGGATTCTGAAAAAGATGCAAGAAACCTTATAGATCAAAGGGAAGCGTTTCAAAAAGAAATTAGCGATAAGAATGTTATGACCACACAATCAGCATTTGAGATGCTTGATCAGGAAAAAGTAAATAAGTTAAGAATAATTGTGAAATCTGACGTTGCTGGAACAAGTGAAGCAATAGTAGCATCACTTAAAAAACTTGGAAATGAAGAGGTTGAAATGGATATAGTCAGTTATGGTGTTGGTGGAATAACTTCTTCAGATATTAATTTAGCGATTACAACGGGCTCTAGAGTTGTTGGTTTCAATGTTAGGACTGATAATAAAACTAAACAACTTGCAGAATCAAAGGGCATAGAAGTAACTTACTATAGTGTAATTTATGATCTAATTGAAGATTCCAAAAGACTACTTTCTGGACTACTGGAGCCTATATATTCAGAAAAAATATTAGGCCTAGCAGAAGTAAAAGAAGTATTTAAATCTCCTAAGTTTGGTTTAGTTGCTGGATGTATGGTTATTGAGGGACTTGTTAAAAGAGAAAAACACGTAAGAGTCTTAAGAGATAATGTTGTCATTCATGAGGGCGAGCTTGATTCACTTAGAAGATTCAAAGATGATGTCAAAGAAGTAAAGAACGGAACAGAATGTGGTATTGGGATTAAAAATTATCTTGATATAAAGATTGGTGATGTTATTGAAAATTTTGAACAGAAAGAAGAAAAAAGATCACTTTAATTATAAATGGCTAAAGATAGGATTATCAGAATCAATGACAATCTAAAAAAAGAGATAGCAACCTATATTCAGAATTCAAACCTCAAAGACGACCTTGGTTTTTTGAGTGTGAACCATGTAGATACTTCTCGTGACTTATCTGGAGCAAAGGTATTTATTTCATCTTTTCAGACTGAGAAAACAAATGATGAGCTAGTGGGGATCCTTAATGATAATTCTTGGCGAATTAGGAAAGAGCTTGCAAATATACTCCCTCTTAAAAGAGTGCCTGAACTTAAATTTTATTATGATGAACATCTCGATAAGGTTCGACACATTGATAGCTTGATCAAAGATACTAGATAATGAGCGTCATCTTCTTAAATAAGGAAAAGGGAATTTCGTCGTATCAGGCATTGAGGGAAGCGCAAAAAGCATTAAATTTTAAGAAAGCAGGTCATGCTGGCACCCTTGATCCAATAGCTACTGGCCTTCTTCCTATTTTTTTTGACAGATCAACAAAATTTATACAGTATTTTTCATCGGAGATAAAAGGCTATAATGCAACCTTCAATTTGGGAGTTTCGTCAGATACTCAAGATATAGAAGGGAAGCTAACTGTACATAAAAACGAAAAACATCCTTCTAGAGATGAACTAAGTAATTCAGTTAAAAAATTCATAGGTAAATACGAGCAAATGGCGCCGTCTTTTTCTGCAAAGAAAGTTAATGGAACCCCAATGTATAAACTAGCTAGGGCTGGAAAGCCAACTCCTCAAAGGTCTGCGACTGTGGAAATTTATAATATTGAACTTACAGAATTTAAATACCCATATTTTTCATTATCAGTAATGTGCTCAAAAGGCACTTACATAAGAACACTTGGCGTTGATATTGCAAAAAAAATTGAATGTAATTGCATAATGAAAGACCTGGAGCGCACTTCAATTGGCCCATGGAATTTGGATGACTCAGTAAAATTTCCAATCATAAAAAATTTGGACAATCGGGAAAAAATGCAGTATGTTAAGCGCATTGAAGAAATTTTAAAAAATTTTCCAAAGGTAAAAATAAGATCTTCTGAGGTAAAAAAATTTCAAAATGGCTCAAGCATTGATGCCAAAATTAATGAAAAATTTAAAAAACATTTGGTTTTTTTTGAAGAGGATTTTTTAGGAATTGGAGAATTTGTAGAAGGTAGGGGCTTAGTTCCTAAAACATTGTATAAAGTATAGGGGAAATATTAATGAGTTTAAGTAAAAGCAGCACATCTGATATCGTTAAAAAATATGGAAGTAATGACAAAGATACAGGATCCACTGCTGTGCAAATTGCTCTTTTATCAAAAAGGATAGAGGACTTGCAAAAACACTTTAAAGATCATAAAAAAGATAATCATTCCAGAACTGGATTACTCCAAATCGTGAGCGATAGAAAAAAATTGCTCTCCTATCTAAAGAAGAAAGACCCTTCCTCTTACGAAAAGATAATAAAAGATTTAAAACTAAGAGATTAAAAATGAAAAATTATATTAAGAAAGAGATCCCAATGGGATCAAAAACACTTGTTTTGGAAACAGGTAAAATTGCTAGACAAGCAACAGCATCAGTAGTTGCTTCAATGGGTGGGACAGTTGTGATGTGTGCAGTTGTAACAAAACAAAGTGCAGAGGGAAGGGATTTCTTTCCATTGAGTGTGCACTACATGGAGAAAACTTATTCAGCAGGTAAAATACCCGGAGGTTACTTTAAGAGAGAAGGTAAGCCAACAGAAATTGAAACCTTAACATCTAGATTAATAGATAGACCATTAAGACCACTTTTTCCCGACTTCTTCAAAGATGAAGTGCAAGTAAATTGCATGCTTCTTTCATTAGACAAAGAGAATCCACCAGATGTTGTTGCATTAATGGCTGCATCTGCCGCAATGTCTATAGCTGACGTTCCTTTCAGGGGGCCTATGGCAGCAGCAAGGGTTGGGTTCATAAATGATGAATATGTTCTAAACCCATCATTTGAGGGGCTTAAAAACTCTGATTTAGATATGGTAGTTGCAGGATCAGAAAGTGCCGTTTTAATGGTTGAATCTGATGCTAATGAATTGAGTGAGGATTTAATGATTGGTGCTATTTTATATGGTCATCAAGAGATGAAACCAGTGATCAAGGCCATTCATGACTTTTCAAATGAAGTGCTACCGGAAAGAACTGAGTTTACCAATCCGTCAGAAGAGGACGACAAAAAAATATTTGCAGAAGTTAAAGAAAAAACAGCTAAAGGCCTTGAAGATGCTTTCACCACAATTGATAAAAAAGAAAGAGGAGAAAAAATTAATGCAGTAAAACTTGATTTACTTGAAGGGCTTGACGAAGAGTTACATGCCAGCTATTTAAAACAATTTAAAGAAGTTGAAAAAGAGATAGTTAGAGAGAACATCTTAGGTCACCAAAGAAGGATCGATGGAAGAAGTCTCACTGAGGTTAGAAATATTGAAATCGAAACTAACTTTTTACCATCTGTGCATGGTTCAGCACTTTTTACTAGGGGTGAAACACAAGCTATTGTTACAGCAACCCTTGGTTCAGGAAGAGACGTTCAAACAGTAGATGCTCTTGCGGGAGAAGTTAAAGACAATTTTATGCTTCATTATAATTTTCCAAGCTACAGCGTTGGGGAATTAGGATTTCCAATGGGCCCAAAAAGAAGAGAAATTGGACATGGAGCCCTAGCAAAGCGTTCACTACAATTTGCTGTTCCTAGTCTAGAAGAATTTCCATATGCAATTAGGGTAGTGAGTGAGATTACTGAATCAAATGGTTCAAGCTCTATGGCTTCTGTTTGTGGAGGAAGTCTTGCTTTAATGGCTGCTGGCGTACCCGTGAAGGAAAATATTGCTGGTGTGGCCATGGGGCTTGTAAAAGATGGTGATCGCTATGAGGTTCTAACAGATATCCTTGGTGATGAGGACCATCTTGGCGATATGGATTTTAAAGTTGCTGGGACGAAAAGCGGAGTCTCAGGGCTGCAAATGGATATCAAGATTGAGGGAATTAATGAAGAAATTCTTGAGAAAGCTTTGTTACAGGCAAAAGATGCTAGGATGCATATTCTTGGGGAAATGGATAAGGTCTTATCCTCTCCAAAAGAATTAACTGGATTAGCGCCTTACTTTTGTAAATTTAAAGTGCATAAAGACAAAGTCAAAGTGGTTATAGGGAAAGGCGGATCAACTATCAAAGGTCTTCAGGAGGAATTTGGTGTAACTATTGAGTTACAAGATTCTGGTGAGGTAAATGTTTTTGGAGAAAATAAAGAAGTTGCAGAAGCAGCAAAAGCACAAATAGAGCTTCTTTGTGCAGAGCCTGAAGAAGGCAAAATATATGAGGGAGTTGTAGCAAAAGTTGTTGAATTTGGGGCATTTGTTACTTTTATGCCTGGAAAAGATGGGTTGCTTCACATTTCACAATTTAAACAAGATTTTGAGCATCTAACTGACGTAGTAAATGAAGGAGATAAAATTAAAGTTAGGTTAGCAGAAATTGGCAGACAAGGAAGGTTAAAGCTAGAATTTGCTGAGGATTAAAACAACTCGGAAAGCATACATCTAGCTGATCCACCTCCGTACTTCTCAATAGTTGAAAGATCAGAGTGAATAATCTTTTTGTAGTGCTTGGCAATTTCTTCTTTTTGAATTTTTGTCAATGCACTTTCAGATTCTGATGACATAACAAGAAATGCTTCGTTTTTATTATTTACGACCTCCAAACTATTCCCGCAAAATGATAACAGCTGAGAGCCTTCAATCTCCATTACATTATGGTGCTTGCTAACCATACTTTTAACCTGATCTTGATATTTTTCAGTAATTACCTCTAAGCATATTCCTATCATCTCAGTGCCAACATACATTAAAACATCAGTGTGGTATATTGGACTGCCTGTATGACTCATGGTTTCAAAGATCATGGGAAAAAAATTATTTTTCTTGCACCACTCTCTCGCTAGATTTTCGTCAGCTCTTGGCGACAATGTAATATACGCTACCCCATGAACTCTATCAAACACCATACTGCTAGTAGACTCAAGAAATATATTTTTTTCCTCATAATGACTCAGATCATCGCTAAGCTCATAATGTCTTGATAATGTATCAACCATCCTTGGATTTTTTTCTAATCTCCTATTCTCGGCTTTCATTGGAAAAATTTGCATTGTTCCATCCTCAAAAGTTGTAAACCAGTTTGGAAAGATATGATCTGGACAACCAATATCACCTTTAAAAGTAGTTATGTTTACACCCTCTGAAACAAGCTTGTCTCTGAAGTTTCTAAATTCAGTTATTGCTTTCTTTAAAATGAGGTCCTTATCTTCTAGATTATCTTGTTTTTGATAGTGGTTGGATCCTGCTGTTTGAGGATTACTATAGAATTCCGCTGGCTCTATCATAAATATATGATCAGTTGATTGTCTTTTCATTTTTCTCCTAGTTAAAGAATCAAATTTTGATTAGAATACGCTTGTGTTAGATGATATTCAAAAAAAATATATAAAGAAAGAGTCAAATTTTGGCGCTGAAAATTATAAGCCTCTCCCAGTTGTCTTATCAAAAGCAAAAGGAGTTTGGGCATGGGATGTAAATGACAATAAATATCTTGATATGATGTCCGGATATTCAGCCATAAGTCATGGACATGCACATCCAGAGCTATTAAAGGTTTTTCATGAGCAATCAGCCAAGCTTTCCTTAACCTCTAGAGCATTTTATACCGATCAACTTGGACCTTATTTGGAGACTATAACAAGCATGAGTAATTTTGAGATGGCACTTCCTATGAATGCTGGAGCCGAAGCAGTAGAAACTGCTATCAAAGCAGCAAGGAGATGGGCATACAGAAAGAAAAAAGTCGAAAAGAATAAAGCTGAAATTATTGTTGCAAGTGGCAATTTCCATGGTAGAACAACAACTATAATCAGCTTTTCTGGAGACGAGAATTCAAAACATGATTTTGGACCTCATACACCTGGATTTGTTACCGTGGAATATGGAGACTCCAGTGCGATTGAAAAGGCAATAAATAAAAACACTGCAGCGGTTTTAATCGAACCCATTCAAGGAGAAGCTGGCATAATTGTGCCACCAAAAAACTATTTACCCGATATCAGAAAAATTTGCTCAAAAAATAATGTTTTGATGATTTTAGACGAGATACAGTCAGGCCTTGGCAGAACAGGTAAGCTTTTTGCATATGAACATTCTGGCATACAGCCTGACGGGCTTATTCTAGGAAAAGCATTAGGTGGAGGTTTTATGCCTGTTTCATGCTTCTTATCTTCAAAAGAGGTTTTGGAACTTATGAATCCAGGATCTCACGGTTCTACTTTTGGTGGAAATCCATTAGCAGCTGCGTTAGGGAAAAGGTCATTAGAGTTATTACACGAAGAAAATCTCATTGAGAATAGCAGAATAATGGGAGATCATTTTAAAAAATCACTTTTAAATATGAATTCAAAAATTATAAAAGATGTTAGAGGTATGGGCCTGTGGCTTGGTGTAGAGATTGACCCAAAATATATTTCTGGGAAAGACTTATCATTGATGTGTTTAGAGCATGGTATTTTATGTAAGGAAACTCATGAAACAACGATAAGGTATGCTCCTCCATTAATTATCTCAGAAGAAGAATTAAACTGGGGAATAGACAAAATAAGCATCGTATTAAAAAAAGTTGAAAAAGTAGCTGCATAACAGCTTTATGATTCCAAGAAAGACCCTAAACATTTTATTTTCCTTAATTCTTGTCTCCTCATGCAGTGGTGATGGTTCAGGTTCTTCTGATAATAATTCTTCTACTAGTCCCACACCGACACCAGCACCAGCACCAGAAAGATTCAATATAAGGGGACAGGTTACACTTGAGCAGGACGTGATAATTGATACCGATGTTCCAAATAAAGCATTCTCTTACTTATCGAATAATCTAAGCACTAATGCCCAACCAATATTTAGTCCCGCAACAATAATTGGCTATGTTGGCACTCATACAAGTGAAGAGGGTGAGATTACACAGGACGCATTGGATGTTTATGTGCTGTCACTTGATGGAGAAAATGTTCAAATAACCTTAGATCAGGCCGTAAGCAATGCAGATCATGATATATTTCTTTACGATTCCGACCAACTTAGTAGCCCTATTGAATTTAGTGCAAATATAAGTTCTCAAGAAAATATTAATTTTTCAGGTAGTGGCATCTTTTACTTAGTCGTCAATGCAAATCAAAATAGAATTGGATCAAAGTATTCTTTATCTATTGAACAGGGTCTTCAATCTTATGGGGCAACCAAATCAAACACAGCTTATGATACTGGAGAATTTCTAGTAATTCAGAATAGTAGATTAAGCGCATCAATAACAAATAAAGAAATTACTCAAATTAATAGTATTTTTAATCTAAAGAAACCTCTGGATACTTTAAATAAATCAAAACTGAATCAAACTGCTTTCTTTGAAGCTTTTAATGAAAGTTTTGAGTTAGAAAAAATTTCTAGAGAGTTTTATCTTTCAAATTCAATTTCAGCTTATATTAAAAAAAATAAAATTAATCAGTTCTTAAAAAATAGATTTCCGAATTGGCTTATTGATTTAAACCATATCTATTATCCTGACGCCGATCCAATTCCCTTCAGCCCGGATCCTTTTTATGATGAATATCAGTGGAATCTACGACAAATAAAAGCAAAAGAGGCGTTGAATATTATTGGACAAGATACTAAAAACATAGTTGTTGCAGTACTAGACTCTGGCGCTCCGACTTCAGATTCTTTAGCATTTCAAAACTCTAGCTTTGTGGAAGGTGGTTATGATTTTGTTTCTGACACTGATGCTTCTTTTGACGGAGATGGTTTAGATTCTGATCCTACCGATCCTGACTTCCAACCAGTCCAGTCTGATGGTGAAATATTTGGTAGTCATGGATCTCATGTTGCAACTACAATGGCCGCCAAAAATGATGGAAATGAAATTAATGGTTTGGCTGTACAAGCCTTACCACTGAGGGTGTGTGGATCTGATAGAAGTGAAAGAGGTGGTGGTTGTTCAAGCTATGATCAGCTTCAAGCATTTTATTACATTCAGGGCAAAGAGAATGACTCAGGAGTTGTTTATGATTCTGAGAGTAATGGAAATGTAAACATTATTAATATGAGTTTGGGAGGCGGTGGAAATAATCAGATTATTTGTGAAGAAATTGAAAACATGAAAAATAATGGAATTTTTGTTGTTGCTTCAGCAGGGAATGAGGGTAATTCTGCAATAAGATTTCCAGCGTCTTGTGAATATTCCTTCTCTGTCTCATCAACAAAGTTTGATGAAAGAAGATCATCCTTCTCCTCATTTAATAATTATGTAGATATTGCTGCTCCCGGGGGACAGAATTCAGAGGATTTAGATGGGAATGGAAGTGGTGATGGTGTTATGGCTTATTCGTTTAAGGACTCTTCTTATGATGGTGAATCATATAAAGGGCTCCAAGTTTATAATGGCACCTCTATGGCGGCACCTCATGTTTCAGCATATTTTGCAATATTAAAATATTTAGAGCCTGATTTAAGTCATGATCAATTAAAGCGGTATTTAAGGTCTGGTAATTTAACAAAAGATATTGGAAATCCTGGAAAGGATGATTTTTATGGATATGGTTTGATGGATATGGCAAAGGGTATTTCAAATATACAAGCCGGCATTTCTGGAGATATGTTAAATTACAGTGTTACCGAACCAGATAGATTATTTCTAGGTTATGCCTTAAGTGAAAAAAATTTTCAGCTTTCTGGATTAGGTTCTGTTTTAAATATTAGGATTCAGGATTCAACCTCATCTATAAATATTGAGGCAATTGAAATTGATGCCAATGGATTCGGGACGTATAAGGTTAACTTAAATAGATCATCTCTTGCCGATGGTAATTATGTTGCACTCGCAATTTTTGACTTTATTGGCGGACAGCCTTCGACTTCTATTCCAATTTTATTTTCAAGTGGAGAGGAAAAAATAAAAGCTACTGTTGATCAGCTTTGGATATGCGCAGTAAATGATGAAAATGAAATCATCCCGTGTGATGTTATGCAAATGGAAGAAGGAGTTGCAGATTTTAGAATTAGGGAGGTGCCAAATGACACATATGATGAAGTTTTTGCTTGCACTACTCTAGGTGACGTTCTTTCATTTAATGATCAAGGGATATGTGGCCCAGGCGATTTAAGGGGAGATTATACCGGAGGCAGTTTCAGGGTCTCTGGTTCTGATGTAAATGGAATCAATCTTGTGATTGCTCCAGTAATAAATAACTAATGAAAATACCAAGAATTGTAAAATACGGCGGCACTAACTTAGCAGCATTTGTTTTTGATTTCACACTGCTGTTAATTCTTGATTTTATCTTAGACATTGAAAGGGCTTTAATTGCATTCTTTTGTTATATATCTGGAACTTTGGTTAGTTACGTACTGGCAAAAAATTTTGTATTTCCTAAAGGTTGGCTCGACAGTAAACCAACGGTTGAATTTTCTGCCTATTTTCTTGGAGGAGTAATGGGTGCTGTTATCACAGCACTGATTTTTGCAATTTTAGAATCTTTTAATATTTCAAATATTCTTATCCAAAAAATTATCACAACACCCTTTGCTTTTATAATAGTCTTTTTATATAGAAACTATTTTGTCTTCAAAAAATGAATGATATAAACCAAAAGCTTGAAAGAAAGTTTGGCCCCAAAAAAATTAAATATGATGAAGCCAGCCTTAATGAATTTGGTCAAGATTGGTACAAAGGAATCAGTCCGAATGCTCAAGCAATCTTTTTCCCAGAAAATACGAAAGATGTCCAAGATATCTTAAATTTTGCAAAAGATCATAATTTAAAATTACTTCCATCTGGAGGCAGAACTGGTCTGAGTGGAGGCGCCACTGCAGTTTGTAAAGAAATCGTGGTAAATATGAAAAACCTCAATGAAATTTCATGGGTAGCAGATGATCTTCTGAAATGTCAGGCTGGGGTTGTTACAGATAACGCAAAAAATATTGCGAGCGAGAAAAAAAGAATTCTTCCGATTGAGTTTTCAGCTACTTCTTCCTCGATGATAGGCGGAAACGTAGCAACGAATGCTGCTGGGGCTAAGTTTATTGGGTATGGTGCAACGAGAAATCACGTGCAGAATATGACAGTTGTTCTACCAAGTGGTGAAATTGTTGAGCTTGGTAAAACTGCTGATAAGGACGCAACTGGACCTAACCTCATGGAGCTTTTTATTGGATCAGAGGGGATTTTTGGTTTTATTATTGATGTGACGTTTAAAACATATCCAATCCCCAAGTTTTCAGAATCAGTAATTTTACATACTAATAATTTGTTTGAGGTTTATGAGTTACTTAAAGAGCCATCAAAAATGATTACAGCTGTAGAGTTTCTTGACTTTAATTCCCAAAACTTACTAGATGGCAATGCAAAATCTAAATACGAAATTCTTATTGAACTAAACTCCGACTCAAAAGATGAGATTGAAAACTTCTTAGAGCATTGCTCAGAGAGGATGGAAAATATAAGTTTATTAAATTCTCGGCAAGTAAAAAATTTCTGGGATCGAAGAGAGCTTTTGCCAGTTAAATTATCTGAAATGGGAGCAGAAAAATTTGATTTTTGTCTTGATAAATT
>CETE01146494.1_pt1 | contig 26653 bp, 22 predicted proteins | sample 531241 | NCBI WGS metagenome assembly CETE01 (sample SAMEA2622336, study PRJEB7988) | marine metagenome | biome: marine biome (ENVO:00000447); feature: deep chlorophyll maximum layer (ENVO:xxxxxxxx); material: "saline water (ENVO:00002010), including plankton (ENVO:xxxxxxxx)" | depth 30 m
GGTAACATATCGGGATTTTTTAGCCATGATAAGATGCATCCTAAGGTAACCAATCCTGTAGTTCTTGCCATTGAAGAATCTCCTCCTGAACCACAGTCTGTAATCTCCCACCTCATAATTTCCCCCTCGGAATCTGCGGCAAAAACTTCCATCCATGTGAATTCAGGATTTTCGTGTTTAAATGACCATTCTAACAATAGATCTTCATCATCCAAATTCCCCCTATCCCTCTCCTCTATGAATTTTTGAATGTGCCCTGGCCACCTAACTGTGTACTCGGACATTTCCTCTGCCGGAATACTTGTCAAAATTGAGCGAAGGCCGTCCGTAAGGAATGCCTCCATATCTCCCCTTCCCTCGACTGAAAAAATGTGTCTCTCCGAGAGAGCTGGGATTTCAACTATACGAGAATTCCTAATTACTCTAGCAGGACGTGTGTACTCTGCAATTACATCCTTTGGGGAGAATGGAGCCATGTATTTCCACTCTCCCTCGGGATTCACCGGATTCCCACCCACCCTGATTTCCACCTTACTCAGAGCCCCCATTCTTCTGGAAGCTTCGGATAACAACATGTTTGACAATCCCGGAGCGATTCCCACATCCCAAAGAATTCTCGCGCCCTTTCTTTCATATTCCTGGGAATTTAGATCAGGGGTATTCTCACTAAAGCTTAGGTCGACGATAGGCCACTGCCCATCAGAAAGTTTCAAATTTAAATCATGTCCAATCTCCCCGGGCAACATATTCACCACCAAATCCACATCGCCATAATCAAACAAGTCAACTTCAAGGGCGTTTCCTGTATGAGTCGTCAGACAGGGATGTTTCAGGGCTTCATGCGGGTTGAGATCATGTACATGCACACGAAATCCAAATTCTGCTAATTTCCTGGCTACATAAGATCCCACAAGCCCCGCACCAAAGCAATGAACTGTCTTCATACCCTACCGTCACCGACACCCTCTATTGCACCTTCGGTTGGATAATTTAAGATGAATTCCTGCGATGACTTGATTGAGTGGTTTATATTCCAAGGCGCATGGACGGTGACAGGGCCATTGACCCATGGTCATCGGAGGGAGAGACGGATTACTCTCGAATAGTCCAAAAGTTCGGCTTACAGAAGGTAGACCATTCAATGCTTCCAAATCCCGGAATGCTACACAGAAGAGGCATAGTATTTGCACACAGGGATTTGGATGTGGCTGTTCGGTGTATCAGAGACAGCTCACCCTTGGGAGTCCTGACTGGGTTGATGCCAAGTGGAGGTATGCATTTGGGCCACAGTATGGTTATAGAACAAGTAAAGTGGTTTCAGGAACAAGGCGCTGACGTCACCGTGGCAGTGGCAGATCTCGAGGCACTTGCTACTAGGGGGATCAGCCTGTCCGATGGTAGAAAAACTGCGATTGAAGAATACATATTGAACTACGCAGCACTAGGTTTGGACCCCGATAAGTCAAGCGTTTATTTCCAAAGTTCAAGACCCGAAGTCCAGAGATTGGGATTCAAGTTGGGGAGAAGAACTAATCTTTCAGAATTCGAGGCTATTTATGGATTCACTGGCGATACAAATCTAGCTCACGTACAGGCCCCGATGGTACAGGTGGGGGATATCGTGCACCCTCAGTTGGAAGAGTTCGGGGGCCTCAGGCCAATCGTTGTACCCGTAGGCATAGATCAGGACCCACATCTAAGACTTACAAGAGACATTGTCGCTAAGACGCATTGGTTCAATATCAATTCGAGAAAGGCAGGTGGCCTCACTATTTCTCTCTCGATCCAAAATGATAATGCAGAAATTTTCGGTGTGGAAAAGGGAGGGAAAATCAACAGAGAAGTCAGGGCCGATATCTTCAGAAGGATTACTCAAATTATTGCCTCGCTAGGCTTCGCTGATTCAATATCTAATCCAAAACATGGCACTCTGGTTGTACCAGGTGCCACAAATTCTGATAGAAGTCTGATTAGATTCAAATTACTCGAATTGGAGAGGGATATGGGGGGTTTAGGGCTGATGTCCCCTTGTTCCACGTATCATAGATTCGCCCCTGGTATGACTGGGGGAAAGATGTCATCCTCCAAACCCGAAACAACCATATTCATGAACGATACGTACGATTCTATGGCAAAGAAAGTCAGAAGAGCAGTAAGCGGGGGGAAGTCTACTGTTGAAGAGCATAGGAGATTAGGAGGGGACTGTAGCAAAGATGTGCCATTCCAGTACTTAGAATTCTTCTTTGAAGAGGATGATTCTGCAATTTCTGAAATTAAGAGAGAATATGAAAGTGGCAGAATGCTTGCAGGTGAAATGAAACAACTTTGTACCGAGAGAGCGGGAGAATGGCTAATGGATATCTCAGAGAAAAGGGAACTTTGGAGAGGGAATCTCGATGAATTCCTAGCTCCAGACTCTAACTAATCTCATCATTCCCTATATCAAAAACAGGGTATACCGGACCAGGCTCCAAACCCTTGGCTTCTTCATCAGAAATCTCAGCTGAGACCGCGTCTTCATGGAGTATCTGACTGTGTCCAACGGGATCAAGCAGTTCCAGAGTAACAATCTCACGAGCGTCCTTTACGGATTCAATCCTTCTGAGAAGATCGTCGCACTTCTCTAGCGTAACATCCTCTTTATCTCTCTCTGCTTGCTTCCTGATGGTTCCTATCGCCATACAAAATCTCTCCAATACTCCCTCTACGTTGGAGATATAGCCCGTGGAACTGGATCCTGGTGAGACCTCCAAACCCAGCTCAGAAATTCTCACTGTACAAGATGACGACCTAACTACTCTGGCACTGATATGGCCTCTATTTGCGATTACTAACTTCCACATTCCCGCCTTTTTTCCCTCGGCCGGTATGAAATCTGTTACTCTCCAACCACAACTGGAGCATGACATGGTAATTTGGGTGTGCTCTCCGAAGTATGGTATCTCAGAGGTATGTGCCAGCATCCTTAGCGAATCCTCTGTTCCACAAACAGGGCATGATTGTTCTACAGCACTCTCCATATCGACCCTCAATTGTTAGACGAACTTGAAAATGTGGAGGGCAATAACAACAACCTTTTGTCGCCCAGCCTAAGTACCTCACCCGAGATGTCATCTTCTACGAACCTTTGAATTTTATTTACGGCTACATGCAACTCCAAATCATTATTGATGATTCTTCCCATCTTAACAATTACGACATCCCCGTCAGAGACCCAGTCCATTATCTTAGAAATTCCTGTAAGGTCTTCCAGATCTGCCCTCCGAATAACGGTATCACCTACTATCCTTGGTACTGGGGCATCCGGATAGGACGACGCCAAATCATGATAATCCTGCCCCGGGTTTAGACTATCTCTGTGGCTATCAGAATCACTGACTTCAATCCACTTTGGATCATCTCGTTTACCCTTCGCCACAATATCGCTACAGACGTATACCCCTTGATGTATCCGGTCAAATGATATGATTCCCCAGCTTTGTGTTTACGAATTTCCTAGGCCACTCCCCCGTCGGATTCATAAGGGGCTGACCTGAGAAAGGGACGCCGGGCCTCACCGGCGGTGATGAGATGGATTCTACTTTAGACGCAGTAAAGACAGGCACTAGTACCATTGGAATAACCTTCGATGGGGGCGTAGTCGTGGGTGCAGATCATAGAGCCACCATGGGCCATTTTATCGCAAACAAAAGTGTAAAGAAGCTCTTTGACATATCTGATTATGTAGCCCTCACAACTGCCGGTTTGGTTGGACACGCACAGTCATTGTCACGGACATTATCTGCTGAGCTCAAGCTCTACGAACTGAAACAAGGCAAGCCAATGACAGTAAAGGGTGCCGCTACGCTTACCGCAAATATCCTCGTTGGCAGGCCTCACTACGTCCAGCTCCTGATTGTAGGCGTCGACAGCTCAGGTCCCAGCGTTTACAGCATAGACTCTGCAGGTGGATCCATACCCGATGTATACTGTGCCACAGGCTCCGGTAGTCCATACATGTACGGCGTATTAGAAGATCAGTTCAAGCCGGGCATGACAGAGAAAGGAGCCCTAAAAGTAGCCGCGAAGGCCCTTTTAGCCTCAGCACAGAGGGACGCGGCTAGCGGAAATGGAATGGATCTGGCCGTCATAACACAAGAGAGCGGATATAGACAACTAACTGAGGATGAAGTTTCATCCCTCATCCAATCCCTTTAACACTCACCAAGTAAATCTCCTACCTGTAGAAGGGAGATTAGCGTGAGCTGGAAGTGATGAATTGAGACTGACGTTCTCTGAGATAAAAAATAAAATTTCTAAAATAATTCCTGAGACCTTGGATTATGAAGTTGACCTAGAGGCTGGTTCCATTTCCATAATTACGAAGGAACCTGCCTCCTTTGGGGGAGCTGGAGGCCAGAGTCTGACAGTAAAGATTGCCAAAGCCATCAGGAGAAGAGTAGTCATAAGGCCTCATCCCAGCATGCTCTCGACTGAAGATGAGGTTAATCAGGCAGTTGCAAGAATATTACCCGAGGAAGCCCAGGTAAGAAGGATTTGGCTTGATCCAGCACTTTCCGAAGTTACTATCGAAGCAGATGATCCAAAATCTGCAGTGGGACAGAAAGGTTCGAATATTCAGAAGCTGAGAAATGAAATTGGGTGGCTGGTCAATATTGTCAGAGCCCCAGCAAGAGAAAGCCGAACTCAGACGGACATAAGACGGTTCAGAAAGGATTTAGCCGAGGAAAGAAAGACACTACTGAGAAAATTTGGTACCAGAATTTACAGGCCACAGAGGCCTGGCCCTTCCTGGGTTCGAGTAACTGCTTTGGGATCATACAGAGAAGTCGGAAGGGCAATGCATCTGGTGACTACAAATGAGTCAAAAGTCTTGGTAGATTGTGGAGCCAAACCTACATCAAACAGGAATGAGGTCCAGCCATTTTTCGCAGCTCCCGAGATGCTCCCATTGGACAATATTGACGCCGTGGTCATCACACATGCTCACGTTGACCACATTGGGATGTTACCTGTTCTTTTCAGATTTGGATACAAAGGACCCGTCTATTGCACTCAACCTACAAGGGACCTGATGACGCTCTTACAGATGGACTACATCAAAGTGGCACAAGCCGAAGGAAATGAAGCGCCCTATTCAAAGTCAGACATCCAAGAATGCATAAAACATGTGGTAGATGTCAACTGGGGAGAGAAGACAGACATTGCCCCAGATATCAAAATGACAATGGAGAATGCCGGACATATTTTGGGGTCATCCAGTGTATACATGCAGATTGGCGAGGGAAGGGATGAACATAAGTTACTATTTTCTGGAGACATAAAGTACGAGAAATCCTGGCTTTTTGATGCTGCTACCGTCCGTTTCAACAAGGTCGATACATTGGTAATCGAGTCAACCTACGGCGGGCCGCAAAGCATTCAGCCCACTAGGCATCAGGCAACTCAGGATCTGCAAGACTTGATTATCGACACACTCTCAAGAAAAGGCAAAATTTTCTGCCCCGTGTTTGCCGTAGGCAGGTCCCAAGAAGTCATGATGGCAATAGATGAGTTGTTCAAATCTGGTAAAGTCAGTCCTGTTACCGTTTGGCTAGACGGGATGATTTCAGAGGCAACAGCTATTCACACTAGTCATCCCAACTATCTAAACAAAGATCTTCGCGGAAAAATGCTACGTGGGGGAACAGAGAATCCCTTCAACTCCAAGTGGTTCAGGCAAGTGGAATCCAGAGATCAGAGAGAGTCAATTCTTCTGGATCCATCTCCTTGCATAGTGTTGGCCACCAGTGGAATGATGACAGGGGGTCCTATCGTTGAATACTTCAAACACTGGGCCCCAGAACCAGGCAATACTCTGTGCTTCGTTGGATATCAGGCCTCCGGGACCTTGGGTAGGAGGCTTCAGGATGGACACTCTCAGGTCCCCCTGGTCGACAAAGGCCAGACTCTCATGGTTGATGTAAGATGTAATATGGTGATAATAGATGGATTCAGTGGTCATTCCGATAGGAATCAACTGATGGACTACGTGAAGGCCCTAAATCCAACGCCAAGGAAAATAATATGCCATCACGGCGATCCTCAGACATGCAATGCTTTCAGGAAAGGCCTCAGAGAGAGATTCAAGGTGCAAACATACGCGCCTGACAATCTAGAGACACTAAGGTTAGTCTGAAGCTACAATACGGGAGTGTCATAACCAAACTCACCGGGACTTATTTCCCTCTTCTCATGCTCCTCCTCTTCATCATCCCACTCGTGATGCTCCTCCAATACTGGCGTGTGGGACTCACTCCGAGATAACGCTAAAGCTACCGCGAATGGTATCAATAATAGAGAAATCCAAGAGTCTGAACCAACCTCTCGGGATGTCAAGATAGATGAAAGTGAGACCAGTATTAACCCAACTGTTGCTATCCAACCAACTCTCTGCATGACATTGTCCACATAGTGCTGAGGAGGGGTTGATTAATCAGTCAAACTCTTGAACCCAGAATTTATCGTCGTTTCATGGGAGAGCGTTGGGCTATGGTAAGATGCGAGTGTGGAAGGCATTTCGGATCAAGCTCGAAAAACATAATCAATTGCCCTAGGTGCAATTCAAGCAAAAATTTGAAAATTCTGAAGAGGTATTCATCCTCTAAATCGCTGAAGAAGGATATATCCATGTCTAATACTCCCGCCGAAATAGCAGATGAAATTTCCTTGAGGCTGGAAATCTATGACAAACCCCCCAAAAAATCAGATAATGTCAATAAGGAATTAATCGAAAAAATACTTGAATCTTCCACCACACCTGAAGGGACAATTACCATCAACTCCATCTCAAATTCAATCACAAAACATCGCATTTCAAAAATCACTCCCTATGAGGTAATCGAGATACTCGAAAAGTCATCAGTAGTGCTAAGAAACTCAGATGGGACGTGGACAGTTCTCCAGTAACGTTCATTCAAGAGATGCTCTCCCGGTAACTCGGGGCCCGTGGGTTAGTCTGGTCTATGCTAGATGCTTTGGGAGCATTTGACCCTGGTTCGAATCCAGGCGGGCCCACCACTATTACAATCTCTCGAGAGCCTCTATGTCAAATATCGATACAGCAACACTGATAGCGTCAGAGATGGTAAACCATCTTGCTTCTTCAATCTCGTCGTCTTTAGGTATTATCTCGACTCCCTCAAAATCTCCTCGACATTTGTAGGTAAATGAGATCCAGTTGATGCCATCTTCGTTGAAAATTTCCTCACGTATGTACGCGCCATCTCCTTTACCGTGTGGGACCCCTGTCTCTCCTTTAGGATCATCAATTTCTATCGAGATACCTAATTCCTCCATTGCCTCTCGGATGGCCGCTTCACGAGGGTGTTCCCCATAATCCACATAACCTCCGGGAAGCGTCCAACATCCAGTGAAGAAACCTCTCGAGACCTTAGCCATGAGGACTTGATTTTTATTATTCAGAATAACCACTTTACTCACGACTCTGTGAATTGTTCTATAGACTGATTCCCTTACAACTGGATGCACAGCATTATCGCTAATCACCGAATCTTTCCAAGCCCACTCTCCAGGCCAATCTACGAGGGGTTTACCATGGATAACGATGTGATCTTCCTGCCCGAGTCTGAATTTGTTTGTTCTAATTGCTTCCCACTGTATGTCAAAACTTTCTACCTCATCTCTGGTGGGGAGTCGAATACCTTCAGAATCCCGACTAACTTCTATTCTACCAGACTGTGGTATCGCTGGACCCACACCATTGTTGTCCACAAGCAACAACTTACCATCGGACTCTAGGTAAACATATTCTCCCATCAATACACCTAACTGTTTTCTAAAAGCTCCTTTACAGCTTCTCTCTCTTTTAGTAGCTCGGTCACATTTTCATCAATCTTTGACTGGGCGAACGAGTCGATTGGAAGGCCTTCAACAACCTCTATTTCGCCGCCCTCACATCTGCATGGGAAACTAAAAACGAGGCCCTCGGGAACTCCATACCAACCCTCTGAAGGTAATGCCATCGAGACAATTCTACCATCAGAACCTTGCCACCAATCATGCATGTGGTCGATGGCAGCAGAAGCGGCTGAGGCAGCAGATGAAGCTCCTCTTGCAACGATTATGGCCTTTCCACGAGTTGAAACTGTATCTAAAAATTTACTCGTCAGCCAATCTGAATCTATTACCTCAGTTACCATATTTCCATCAACCTTTGCAAACCGTGGATCTGGGTACATGGTGTTTGCATGATTTCCCCAGATGAACACATCATCAATTTTGGACGCAGGTACCCCTAAATAATCTGCAATTTGACCTACGGCTCGGTTTTGATCGAGGCGAGTCATAGCGGTAAATTGCCTCGATGGTATTCCTGGAGAATTAGCGTTTGCAATGAGGGCATTAGTATTGCACGGATTGCCTACGGTAATTACCCTGACATCCCTGGAAGCAACAGCGTCAATCGCTTTCCCCTGTCCTACAAATATGGGGCCATTGGCGGCTACTAAGTCCGCCCTATCCATATCCTTCGTCCTTGGTCTCGATCCGACTAGAAAAATAGCATCCGCACCTTTGAATGCAATATTGGGGTCATCGGTGCCTACTATATCATGAATCAACGGAAAAGCCGAATCTTTCAGCTCCATTATGACACCACTCAATCTCTGCATACCCTGTGGTATTTCCAAGAGCTGAAGAATTAGAGGTTGGTTCTTGCCGAAACAATCGCCACTTGCTATCCTCCATAAAAGAGCGTAGCCTATGTTTCCAGCGGCCCCTGTTACAGCAACACGAAGTGCTCCCCCCTTCCCATCATCGGTCGTGTTTACAGTTGCATTTTTCCTCGAATCTCCAGACACTATCTTCCCTCGTGCCCGCGACTGAGATTACGGTATTAGCACTTTGCAGGGGAGCTCTCCAATTCATTCCGACAATATCCTGTATCGACAATGAGAATATTGAGCCGACGGCTTCAATAAGCGCCCACATATCGGAAGTTCATCACTGGTCTTCGGACCAGAGAGGTGTAACATGAAACTCGGTGTCCTCAAAGAGCCTGATGGAGAGATGAGGGTACCAATTGTACCAAATTCAATACCCAAACTCATGAAAGCTGGCATTCAAGTGATTGTAGAGAATGGTGCTGGTGAACGTGCTAATCATCCAGATTCAGAATACGAAAATAAGGGGGCTATAATAGCCAATAGGGAAGAGGTATTGCAATGCGAGTCATTGATCACAATCAATGCCCCCAACCTAGGTGACATCACTAGCGGATGTACATTGATGTGCGTCGCAGATCCATTCAGGAACCCGGGTTTGGTTAAAGTGGCCATTTCATCGGGCATTACCTTGATCAGCATGGACATGATACCAAGGAGACTCTCGAGAGCTCAGTCCATGGACGTAAATTCTAGTCAGGATAATCTTTCAGGCTACAAAGCGGTATTGCTTGGGGCATCTCACGTTCCGAAAGGAATTCCAATGATGACCACCAGTGCAGGTACAGTTAAACCTGCTAAATTCGTAATAATGGGCAGTGGAGTTGCCGGGTTACAGGCGATTGCAACCGCAAAGAGAATGGGTGCGATAGTCTACGCGTCCGACGTCAGGAAGTCCGCCGCTGAACAGATAGAGTCCGTGGGCGGCAGGTTCATCGAGGTTGATGGAATGGATGACTTTGAGGACGAGTCAGGATATGCGAAACCGCTGACGCCTGAATTTATCCAGAAAGTTAACGATACGGTTTGCGAGGTAGCTAGTGACGCAGACGTCATCATAACCACAGCGAGGATTTTTGGTAGGCCGGCACCCATAACGATACCGGAAAGTGCTGTCAAGGACTTCAAGGCTGGTGCGGTAATTGTCGATATGAATGCTGATGTTGGCGGGAATTGCGAACTTACAACACCCGGAGAAATTATTACAACGCATGGAATTAAGATTATTGGAATAGAGAATCTAGCAGGTACTATCCCATCAACAGCAAGCATGCTTTACTCAAACAACCTAACTAACTTCGTAATTTCATTGATGGAAGATGGCATTCTAAATTTGGATCTTGAGGATGATATTCTAGTTGGTCCCCCCGAAGATTCTGACTTCTTTGTGGAGGGAATGGGAGGAGTTTTGATTTGTATGAACGGTGAGCTCCATCACAACCAGACAAGGCTTGGAGGTATCCTCTAATGTCATTGACCCTTACAGCCCTGATTGGGAGCATCACTGTTTTTGTCCTTGCGATATTCCTTGGATTTGAATTAATCAGTAAGGTACCACCAACCCTTCATACTCCATTGATGTCAGGAGCTAATGCTATATCGGGAATAACCATAGTTGGCGCTCTAATACTCTCAAATGCCACCTTCGAGGGAACGGACACATCATTTGCCGCCCTGCTTGCATTTTTAGCACTAATAATGGCCACAATTAATGTCGTTGGTGGATTCATGGTCACAAACAGAATGCTGGAGATGATCGCAGGCCGAAAGAGAAAGGGGGGCAAGTGAATGGTAGATCCAGTAGTATGGGATATCGGATACTTGATATCCGCTTCAATGTTCATAGTAGGAATCAAGAGGCTGTCTAGCCCAAAGACGGCACCCTCAGGCAATATGCTTGGGGCTCAGGGCATGTTACTTGCCGTTGTCGTCACTCTACTGAAATTACAATCAGAAGGAATAATCGGATGGGAACTAATCGTTGGTGGATTGGCCATTGGCTCGATAATCGGATACATCATGGCAACGCGCGTCGAAATGACTGGTATGCCAGAATTAGTAGCACTGTTCAACGGTTTTGGTGGTGCGGCATCGGCCTTAGTTGGACTCTCCGAGGCATTGAAGAGAATTTCTGATGGCGTCCCAGAACCGGGCGTCGAATTGTATGCGACATGGACCGCAATAGGACTCTCGGCATTAGTTGGGTGGGTTACCTTGTCTGGTAGCATGGTGGCAATGATGAAACTCAAAGGCGGATTTTACATCCCTTTCTCCAAAAAAGACGACAGGGGCAGGAGCAAGTGGTTTTCATTTCCAACATGGGGTCCCCCATGGCTCAATTACGTCAAAGTCGGACTCCTACTGGCATCTCTGGCTTTGATAGTCATGACAATCCAAAATCCTGAAGAAAAGACGTACATCTACTCCCTAGTAGCGACATCAACACTACTAGGGATATTATTCGTTCTGCCAATTGGTGGTGCAGATATGCCTGTTGTAGTTAGCCTCCTGAACTCCCTTTCCGGTATCGCCGCGGCATTCACAGGTTTCGTCATTGGGAACAATGTCCTGATAATTGCTGGGTCTATGGTAGGTGCAGCTGGACTAATCCTTACCTTCATTATGTGCAAAGCAATGAACAGAGAATTATTCGATGTACTTTTCAAAGCATTTGGTGGATCTGGTGAAAAAGATCAGCTCACTCGAACTAAAGTAGGTAGCGACCCTGAAGAGGTAGCCATGGTTCTAGACGGGGCCCAGAAAGTTATAGTAGTCCCCGGATATGGTATGGCTGTAAGTCAAAGTCAGCATGCAGTCAAGGAATTTGCAGACCTTATGGAATCACTTGATTGTGAAGTCCTTTATGCCATTCACCCAGTCGCTGGTAGGATGCCTGGTCACATGAACGTGTTATTGGCAGAAGCTAACGTACCGTATGAGAAGCTCATTGAGATGGACGATATCAACTCAGAATTCCCCGAATGCGATGTAGCACTAGTAATCGGGGCCAACGATACCACAAATCCTGCCGCTAGGTCAAATGAAGGTCCGCTCGCAGGTATGCCAATTCTTGATGTCGACAAATCAAACGTTGTTGTTATCATCAAGAGAAGCTTGTCCGTTGGTTACGCGGGGGTTGACAACGACCTGTTCTACATGGACAAAACAATGATGTTATTTGGTGATGGAAAAAAGATGATGAATGAACTCAACTCTGCTATGAAGGAACTTTAATCAAAGGTAAGATGCATGTCTCCGAGCAAGCGTTATTTGTCCTCAGCTTCCGAAACCCCAATAGGGGACCGTAGGATGAATGGCGTAAAGAGAGCGTTTACAGTCCTCTTGACAATATCAATCCTATCCATTCCAGCTATGGGAATGAGCTCCGGCCCAGGATACGAGAATGCGGACGGAGATCCGACTGTTAAGTACGGGTGCACATGTCACAACAATGGCGCAGCCTCATCCAGAGCAGTAGTAATGGTTACCGGAGTCCCGGTAATGTATGAAGTCGGAGAGTCATACGATATGACCATCAAAGTTGCTGATTCACTCACATTGTCTGGTGGCAATGGGAATAAGGAAGGGGGATTCTTGATGACTTCTGAAGGTATAGGACTTTTTTCTTGGCCAGATGATGAGGATATCCGGCAGGCGGAAGACGCTCCTTTGGATATTTCACACTCCGATACCGATGCTGATGGAATATGGCAGATTTCATGGACTGCTCCATCGGAGGACCTAGGGCCAGTCCATTTTTGGGTTGTTGGTAATTCTGTGAATGGCGACGGGGCCCCGGGAGATGAAGACTGGTGGAATATCCTAACATTCACGGTAAATGCCCCAGGAACCATAGAGTCTGGTGATTCCGGTGCAACCCTTGAAACTAGAACTGTTTCAGTCGGTGATTACGATACACTATTCGTTATCGAGGAGTCTGAGGCTCAAAGGGAAGCTGAGAGGCAAGAGGCACTATCTCACAGGGTCTTCACACAAGGAAATCTATTCTTCTGGACAAGCCTCACAGCTTTGCTTGTTGGCGCATTGGTTCAGAGGGAGATTCTTGAAAGAAGATACGATGATGGTCCAGAGTTCTTGGCTATGGAATTAGCCTACCCACAGGCCATTAGAAGATCACTGATGAGTATTGCATCCTTCCTTGTGGCCATTAGATGGGCCTCCTCGGAAACCCCAATCTATTTCCCCCCTCCCGCAGTTGTTGAAGAAGGGACAAAAATAACTGATTTGACTGACTTCTTGATAGGATGTGCCTTCCTAGCAAGCGCTCTGTTCGCTTATGGGGTTTACAGGACAATATTGGCCGCTAGAAAGGACCCGGAAGTCAAGGATCGTCTTTAGATGTCTCAGAATAATTACGACCTTGAATCAAAACCTATGGAATACCATCTGCAGGATCTATATTCTCTATTGAAACGGGTCGTTTTATTGGTCTCGATCTCAGGAATAGCATGGTCATTGGTAGCTCCTCAATTACTATTGGAATGGGTTTCTATGTTTGATTTGCAGGACAATTCTTCCTATCTCTCCATATACGCGCCATTCAATTGGATTGAGGTGAAATGGTCATTTTCTATCATGATGGGACTGGTTACCGTGATTCCTATTTTTTCTTTTTTGATATACCGATTCTCCAAACCAGGACTATATCCCACCGAGATATTGCCGATTAAATTTATATTAGTAATAAACTGTTTTTTCCTGCCAATATCGATACTTGGAATATGGGTATGGGCAGTCCCAAAAATGGTTGAATTCTCAGAAAGTCTGTCTAAGTTAGATAATGTCAATGCGCAATACGACTTTTCTGAAATCATCAGTTTAGCTCTGGGGTTTTCAACGATGACCGTCATCGCGATCATTCTTATTTCGTCTCTCCTGTTGTCAAGAATTATTGGGGACGCAAGTGGGATTTACAGCTGGTTTAGGCCAAGAATTATCGTAATTTCACTTGGATTATTGATTATCACAATGCCTACTGTTTTTGAAGGGCTCAGGGTCCCCATATCCTTAGCAATATTGTACATATGTGATATGTCTTCAAAGTTATACCCCCTAAAAGAATATGAATCCCTGCCTATCCAAAATGACACTGCATTGAAAGGTCGTGCATCGTAGGACTCTTTGTGAAAACACTCAGAGCGGTCTTGGCTACACTCATACTCTTGGGGGGGATTTGGGTAAATCTAAATCCACATTTGGTTAATACATCCTACAAATTTGATGGAAATGAGGAAACCCCCGATTTAATAGGGCTCCAGGAGACAGAGAACTGGCTCGTACTAAGGGTGGGATTCCCCTCAATGCCACATTCTACATCAAAAACAAACTCTCTGCTTGTAGGTACCGGTTCGGCACAGGAGTACATTTCCCAGATGTCAGGAGGCGCCTCTAGGCTTGAAGTCACAGTAACTGAGGATGTTTGGGTCTCAAAGTTTGATGAGTCATATTGGGGGGCTGATTCTCAAGATGAGCGTGATGTCGGGAATAACGGCTTGGGAGTAGACAAGCTGGTGGAGGCATCCGCCACGGATTTACTAGGTGGAATGGATTTATCTCAGTGGGATATCGATGGAAATGGAATTATCGATAGGCTTCTAATTTTGCATTCCGGGAATGCTCAAGAATCAGGAGGCCCAACCGACTCTATTTGGAGCCATTTCTCAAATTTGGTCAACCCGATTCAAATTGGCAAATGGGAGATACATCATTACACCATCTCGTCCATCGAATCTGGACTAGGCACACTTGTCCACGAGATGTTACATCAGATGGGTGCTTATGACCTGTATGACGTCCACTCCGATTTACCATCAATCTCTTGGAGTGGTTTGGGAGATTGGGACATAATGGCAAGTGGAAACTGGAACGGTAATTCCATGTCACCTGCTATGCCTGGGGCTGCGACGCTAATGACGATAGGGGGATACGGGATTTTACAGATTGATACTTCCTCCTCACAAAGTATTGAGATATACCCCATGTCATCTACAAACAACAGCACTCGCGTCATTCTCATTGAAACAGCCCCTGAAGAGGCGGTATTGGTAAGTTATCGTGGGGACTTGGGTTTTGATTCAGGGCTACCGGGCTCTGGAATCATTGTGGAATATCTGGATCAAAACAATGGGAATGTGGATGAAAATACCGTCAACAAAGACCCGAACAATCCATGGGTAATGATAATCGAGGCTGACGGAGACCAAGCTCTAGTTAGAAATCGAGATAGCGGAAGCTCGGGTGACACGTTCCAATCCGGAGACTCATTTGGACACGAAGGGCACAAAATCAGAGACAACAGGGGTAGATTGGTTCCTTGGCAAATCCATATTCAGAGTATGGATTCTGGAATGGCAATTCTAAATCTCTCACCAATAGAGGACTACACAGACAGAATATTGACCCCTAGAGCTCCAATACAGTTGATTGACGGAGAAAATGCGTATGCCACAGTTTACAGCGAGACTTCCTGCACTTTATTGGTAAACATCAGTATTGATCTAACCAACCCTCAGGTAACCGAGATAGAAATCCCAGCAGGGGAATCCATCATTCCAATTATTAGAAGCTCAGACGCCTCTGAAGAATTAGGGGTGATAACAGGAAAGATTGGTTGCAGAGACACGGTGCCTGAAGACATCCGGATAGAATGGCAAAAGATTGGACACAGAATAGTAAGTAGAGAGTTAACACATGTGATTCCATGGAACCAGGACTCAACAATTAATTTACAAATCTCTACGATAGGCAATGGAGAAAGGAATTATGACATTGTACTAGAAGGAGCTGTGGATAGAATAGCCTATTCTGAGACACAGGGAACTTTCTCACCAGGTGATCATATTACATTGCAAATAGAACCTAGTGGCCTGTTGACGCCTGGCATGTATGCCAGAGGGGAGATCGTTTTACAAGATGAATTCTCCGTGGAGCAGAGAATAGATATTACACTTATTGCCGAATCGCCATTCACAGGCGACGGTATACTAGCTTGGCTCTCAGAACCATCTAATGGTATTCTCGTCATTTCAATTCTTTTGTCATTCAGCATACTGACAGGTAAAAAGAGAGAGTCTACCTAGGATTACTCCACCTACAATCTGCCGGAGGGCGTGAAACTTGAAGAAAACGCCAATCTCCAGAACCAATATCTACAGGACATATCCAATGCTTGTTCACTCCTGACGCGAGTCGGGATGTTAAGCAGGCTTTAGCCCACACCCCCACGGTTTTCTGTTGATCATCAGGGTCATTGATCAACCAAGGCGCATGCCCTTCCCCAACAGAGCCAGTGTAACACCTCCACGTGGTACCGAATTTGAAGCCTGAGCGCGTATTTAAGCCTCTCTTCCACAAATTCATCAATAAGCTGGCGGTTTGTGTCATACCTAGTTCTGAGTTAATCGGTCCCGTGGAAAATCTTTGAACATCGAATTTCATCGACTTGTTTCCCATGTATTGCATAATCTCTCTTTCAACCCAGTCTAGTTGTCTGCCTCCCTGTGTGGGTATGCCAATTCCTTCCAGTGGCCAATCCTGAGCATTCATGAAGAAAATCCCGCCAGTTGATGTTTCGGCAGATTCATAATCTGATATTATCATTCGGCCTCCAGAGAATGGGGATTCAAAATCGCCTCTAGGATCTGCTGTGGAAAGATGGTAGGTTACAACTGAGAGTTCTTCGTCGACGACGATTGATTCTGCTATCCTCCCTAGACTCTCGACTTCTCTGACCCATTCGAAAAGCTCCAAATCGTCAAATTCATCTTCGGACGTAAACCATCTAACTTCGGACACCGGGAGGTCCTTCGTCGGATGCTTGTCTGACTCCCACCTCAATCCCCATGATTTTTCACAGTAGTTTATGCTTAAGGAATCTAGATTCTTCTTTAGTACGACTTTATTTCCTGGGGTCCTCAGGGCCTCTAAAGCCGCATATTCGGCTATCAAGGCCGAATCATTTCTGATAGCCTGAATTAGAAAATTAATATTTGGCGAACTTATGTTTCTATGGTTAATGCAGAATAGAAACTCTACCGATGTAAGGTTAATTCCCCCTCCTTCTACTGGTATGCCTAATGCAGATTTATGCCAGAGCCTTTCTGCCGCCTTGTCATCAAAATACCAAGTCCCAGTATCGCTCTCCACAACCATGCCTAAAGGCACTACAATTTCATCTCCTCGGTCCAGAAATATCATTTCCCTCCTCTCTCTCCGGCAAACGTGGCAGAATACAGTGAGGCAGACTCACTACAATCTCTGATAAGATTATTACAGGAGGTCGAGGGAACAAGGGTAACCTTAATCGGCGATGTGATGCTAGACAGATATCATCACGGTTACTCGAATAATCTGAACTCCACGGCCCCTGTTCCTGTCTTGAGAGTGACAAATTCAGAGGAGTCACCTGGGGCTGCTGCGCATATTGCCAGGGGCTTATTCTCGTTAGGACTCAACGTAGATTTTTACAGTTCAGTAGGGGATGACGAAGAAGGAGCAACGATTATTGAGACCCTTTCAGGAGAGGGCATAGAAACCGGGGGAATTATTCCAGTCTCTAATAGGAAAACCCTGACAAAGATTAGATTTTATGGGAGCAGGGAGAATCTGCTTGATCAGAGCCAAGTACTCCTTCAAGCGGACAGAGGTCCCATTGATGACTTAGACCCCTCAATAAGTGATAAGCTAACTGATATGGCATTGAGCTCATTAGCTTCCAGCAAGGCGTTGGTGATATCAGATTACAACAAAGGTGTGATCTCTGATATGGGCTCTGAGAAACTCATCTCGTCAGCCAAAAAACTAGGCATTCCGTGCATAGTTGATCCCAAGCTTACTGGATTGTCCAGAAGTTCAGGTGCCGACGTGGTAATCTTCGGCATAAGGGGGCTTGAGTTGCAGAACAAGAGACTAATGACGGAATCGTTGGATGACGCGGCATCCCAGTTAATTGAGACCTATGGATGGGGTGCTCTCGTAGTCCTCGGTGGTGTAAACGGTGTCACGCTTCACTCCTCGGATGGTACCAAGGCTTTCTTCCCATGTAGAGCAGACGCCCCTAGACAACAAATTGGGCTGAACGATGCGGCGGCGACAGCTCTAGCGGCTGCCTTGGGGAACGGGCTAAATTTCATGGATGCAACCGCTCTTTCTGCTGCAGCATGTGAATGTGTGCTCTCTGCGAAAGCTAGTCAAGAATTCGTTGACAGTCGCACATTGCAACTATGGTTGGAAGAGCTCTCATGGAAAATGCGTATTTCAGATAGATAAGCACGATAACCAGAAGTTCAAAACAACCACCAATACACCAAGACACATGAAGCGCGTTATTGCATTGGCAGTCTTGTCTATGCTGTTCTTCAATGCCAACCAACCACACGTACCTTTGCAAGAAGAAAATCAACGCGTTTTTACCGATAACTCAGATCCTGCTATCATAGGTTTTGATGATGGAAATGGAGTGATAATCAATACCGATTCTACGATATCAGGTTTTATAGTGGCCAGTGTCACTCCAGACTCTTCAGAGTGGCAAATTTCCGAGCTATCCTACTCTGGAGATATCATAGATATTACCCAACCAACACCACTGCCCATAGAAGAGATATTTTCCAATCAAGATGACGGCCTCACCAGATGGTCATGGGAAATTACGGGTATCTTTGACTCTATAGCGTTTGAAAACTCTACTGAAATCAACTGTACTTGCTATCTCTCGGTAACAGTAAACACAGCGGAACACTCCTCAACCAGGTTGCTTGCGCTTTTTCTCGGAGACGCCCCTCACCCGGGTGCAATACTCGATAATGACCTAGAACAACACGGATTGATACCTACCCACAGCGGTTCTGTGGATCTCTCAGGTTGGATATCCAACCCCTCGCCAGATTCAGTCCCCACTTCGATTTACATTGCTAATGAGGCTTCGTCATCGGGACTCTGTATGACCATTCCTGACAACACCACAATGAAAGAAAATACCTCAACATCCATGTATTATTATTCTGAGTTCAATGGTCAATTCTCCTTGAGTGTGGATATCTCAAGTTTGGACGATGGCTGGTATTCTGTCTGGTATTCACTGCACTCTACAGATAGTGATGAGGTCATACAACATGTCTGTTCTCAGGCAATGGTGGATAATTCCAATCCAGTCGCATTTTTAGAAGGTCCAGAACAAATCCAAGAGGGAGATGGAAATTTGATATTTGATGCAGGGGAATCATACGATCCATTCTGGGGCAAGGAGAACCTGAATTACATATGGAGCTTAATTAAAATAGAAGCTTCTGGAAACTATCTTGTTGACTATTCCGAAGGATCGGGTTCTAGCTTCTTCGTTGTGGAAGACTCAATATCAGGAAGTTATGAATTGTCCCTGCTTGTTGTAGATGGCCAAGGACTGACAGCCAGAAGTGACTTGGAGTTCTCCATAATCAACCTACCGCCCCTGGCTAAGCTTTCAATTTCTGGCCAATCACTTTCCGATGGAGATAAGATGCAACTGTCCGAATTGTCCGACTGGGATTTAGATGCCACCCAATCCTTAGACACGTCAAATGATGCAGAAGGCCTCAGATGTGTGTGGAAGCTTAACTACAAGACAATATATGAGGGTTGTGAAAGAACATTCCAATGGCCAGAAGAGGATAATAATGATACCATTCTCTTAACCCTAGACGTAATCGATGACGATGAGGAATATTCATCCATAACAGTGGAGCTTTCTCGGGCCAATTCTGAAGATTCAATCCCGATCTCGATAATAGTCCTCATACTTTCGACATTATTTTTTATCAGTTCGGTCATTTACTCAAGAAGGAGAAACGACGATATGGAAATCCCCAAGTGGAATGAAATTAAATCAAGGTAAATATCCCCCACTACTAAGTAGTTGTACGATAGGTGACATACATGGCAGATACGGTATTCAAACACAGTGAGTACTACCTCCGCCAAAAGCGGTTCATTCAACAACTACCCGTAGATTCTTTGGTTATTTTGCCCAACAATGTCCCATCTGTAAGATCTAATGATACTAAATATCCATACAGAGCTAATTCTTACTTCTTATATCTAACAGGATGGGAAGAGGCCAGTTCCATTCTTACAATATCTAAGACATCGACCAATGCCAATGTAACGCTGTACGTAAAACCAAGAAACACTGAGTCTGAAATCTGGGAAGGCAGGATTGTAGGGGTAGAGGGTGCCAAACTAGGATGGCCTGTAGACCAAGCAATTTCAATATCTGAATTCAAAACCGAATTAACAACACTCATCAAGAATAAGAATCATCTCTACCTTTTCGAGGGTATTAATCTGAATATAGACTCTATAGTAAGTGACCAATGGACCGGGGATATTTCCGATCCTAGACCTCACCTTGACAAAATGAGATCTATTAAATCACCAGCTGAGATTGAGATTATGAAATCTGCAGCGGCGATTGCCTCTGAAGCCCACATAAACGCAATGTCGGTAACCAAGCCATCAATTGGCGAGTGGGAGATTCAAGCTACAATTGAAAATCACTTCACATCTAATAGGGCACAAAATAGCTACAATCCCATTGTGGGAGGTGGTGATAATGCGACGATCTTACATTACAGCTCAAATTCAGAAAAAATTGATGACTCAGAATTAGTACTTGTTGACGCCGGATGCGAAGTTAGCGGTTACGCATCTGATATAACTAGGACCTGGCCTGTAAATGGTAAATTTACCCAACCACAAAGAGAGATTTATGAATTGGTACTCAAAGCCCAGATTTCCGCAATCCAAGCATGTAAACCCGGTTCAGCATGGGACTCTATGCATAGGGCGGCCTCTGAGGTAATTTCTCGAGGCTTGATAGAACTGGGGATATTGAAATGCTCTCTAGAGGAAGCTTTGGGCAAGAACCTAGATGGAGAATATAGGAAATTCTTCATGCATGGAACAGGACACATGCTTGGATTAGATGTCCATGATGTTGGAGGAGGTAGACAAGGTGGGAAACCCGGTCCGATACTCTCACCAGGTATGATCGTAACAGTTGAACCAGGGCTTTACTTTGCCTCTTGGAGAGAGGATATAAAAATCCCATCGAGATATTCTGGTATCGGAGTGAGGATAGAGGACGATGTACTAGTAACTGAGAGTGGACCATTGGTTCTTTCCAATGGATGCCCAAAGACAATCGATGAAATAGAGTCAATCGTCGGGAGTGGATTGTAGATGAATTCCTCTGATATACTATTATCCCAGCTAGCAGATAATCCTCCTAGGATTTCTGTTGAGGAGGCGATTATATTGTATGAGGATGCAGATCTAGGTGATTTGATGTATGTGGCTTCTGCAAGGAGGGCTGCGATAATCCCAGGCAACGAGGTAACATACCTAGTTGATAGAAACATCAACTATACCAACGCATGCACGATCAATTGCCAATTCTGCTCATTCTATAGACCTCCTGATCATCCTGAAGCTTACACACAGTCATTTGATGACATCAGTCTTCGTGTTTCTGAGCTTGAGGATATAGGCGGATCTAGGATTCTGATGCAGGGCGGAGTAAATCCAGATTTACCGTTATCATGGTACACTGAATTAGTTTCAAGATTAAACGAAAAACACCCAAAAATTCACCTTGATTGTTTTTCCCCCATAGAAATAGAGGGAATAGCTGAGATATGCGGGATATCGACCAGAGAAGTCCTCAGGAGATTGAAAGATTCTGGTATGCACGGTCTTCCGGGAGGAGGGGCAGAGATGTTAGTTGATAATGTAAGGAATAACATTTCCCCCAAAAAAGGATCCTCATCTAACTGGATCAAGGTCATGCGAGAAGCCCAAGATTTAGATCTAATCACTTCCGCAACCAACGTTATAGGGTTTGGAGAATCATCTGCAGACAGAGTGCTTCACATGGAACTAATAAGAAATGCTCAGGATGAGGCGATAATGACCGGATCACTAGGCTTCACCTCATTCATATCTTGGCCCGTTCAGTTACAAAACAACGTATTTGGATCTAGGAACAAAGGCGAAAACAGAAAAAAGCTGGGGGCTTCATCTTCGGAGTACCTCAGGCACGTAGCAATTTCCAGATTATTTTTCGACAATATAACCCACATACAAGCTTCATGGCCAACAATGGGCATGGAAATAGCACAACTTGCATTGTCCGCTGGTGCAGATGATGCTGGCTCTACGATGATGGAAGAAAATGTGGTCTCGGCCTCTGGTACCAACAAGACGAAGGCCACTGAAAGGGAGCTCCAGAGGATTATTCTAAGATCGGGCTACACACCAAGAAAAAGAGATTCTGAATACAACCTTCTAGACACTGAAATAATAGATGATAGGATGATTCACTCTCAACCCCCGCTCCAATGAGACTATGCCTCAGACCTGCCGCTCCTAATTGGAAGGTCCTGGAATCCTATTTCCTTGGACGGGAAATCAACCGTTATCGGCCTTACCCATTTCATCTTCAAACCACCATCTTTCTCCGCCTCAATCACGATTTCCCAATGAATCGCAATCATCGCGGAATAAATTGTTCCCGGCCATGGATTTGGTGGTCCTGAAATTTTTAACGGGAAGTCTCTCAATAGCTCCCACGGGCCAAAATCTTGAATTCTCATTGGTTCTAAATGAAGTAATCTGCCTCTGCCTACAGTCATCGGGAGTGACTCCCCAACTCCAGTGCCATGTTCGTCAGCAGTGGTTATCCTCCTTTCAGGAAGTTCGGTGGACATTCCTGGTGGCGGCTGCCCTATCCTCCTGCGTCCGGTTGCTCTCAAGAGTACCTCTCTCTCAGGTATTGCAACCCCGACTTGTATTCTGGCTCTTGTAGCCACTATTCCCTTTGGGAGATCAATGTTTGATATCTCTACAAATTCAGTACTCACATTTTTGATTTCTATCTCTGGATTAGGCAAAGGGTTCGCTATATACTCGTTCTGCCTTCTAATGTCCTTTATATTGGCCAAGACACGTACTAGAATTGGTAGCATGAACACTGGAAAGGCTAACACTATCATCAGGGGATAGTCAAGGGGCCCAATACTGATTGATGTGAATATATCATTGGGTATGAGTTCAATATTGATTAATGCGGGTTCAAGGGCGTGTAACAAGAGTGCTGTGACAAGGGTAAAAACTCCTGGGAATATGGTTTTTCTGGAAATTTTATGCAGTGGATCCGGTTCAATATACCAACCATTTCTTGTTCTCATCAAAAAGGGCAAGGTTGTATATGTTACCTCCTTTGATATCATAGGTAAATTAACATCCTTCTCTCTGACGGGTCTCCATTCTAAAAGCCACGATTTATCATTACCGATTTTAAATTCGGGTGGAGGAGGCGTTTCAGACTCAAGCAAGACTTCCACTAGGGGAATCCCCTCAGGATCTCTATTTTCGTGATCAAAGGGTGGATACCTCACTCTTTGGACGGATCTATGCATACTAACCCCAAATTACCGCGGATGCCGCTTTCGTCGCTAATGATCTGAACTCTGGAACCTCTTTGAGTAACCTAAGACCCAACGGAATTGGATTGTCTATTTCCCCTGACTCATTAATTATCCTGGTTACCTCAGGTCTAGACCACACCTTGAAAACCTTCTCTAGCTCATCGTCGGTGACTTCGGTCAGAAAAGCGTCTCGTAGGGCCCTAGCTCTATTCAATTTCTTTCTGATAGGGCCGAGAATCTTAACAAGGCCCTTCATGTGATTATCTCCTAAATGGTTATTTTTTATGCATTTGGATAATTCAGGTACTAGCAAATCTACTTGATCGAAACCCGTACCTATCCCACCTCCTGTTGTGGGTTTACATGCTCCAGAGGCATCTCCAAATAAGGCAACTCTTTTCCTTAGTGGGAATTTAAGGAGCCCACTAGGTACAGGTCCACCAAACCTACCAACTATGTTGCAATTGTCAAATCTTTGTTTCCATATGGACGAACTCATCAAATTTTCTACCATCGTTTCACAAGATTTCCCAGAGAGTAAATCTGCTCTACTCCACATGCCAATTCGAGTAGTATCCCCTGAAGGTATCGCCCATGCGAAAAACCCCGGTGCAATGTTGCTTCCGGTGAACATATCTAATTGCCCCTCTGCTCCGTTATATCCTGTTACTTCGACTTGGTAGCCTATCATCATCTCCTTGGGCCTACCCATTTTCATCGTTCTTCTTACCCATGAATGGGCACCATCACAGCCACAGACCAACGCACACCTGACCTTTGATACTATTCCGTTGTGGTCTAAAGAAAGTTGTGCATATTCATCTTCTATCAAAATGTCAATCGGCTTGCTGTTTAGCGCGATATTAGCACCAGAATCTACTGCTAGACGCACTACCCCCTCATCGAATTTCTTTCTACAAACAGACCATGTTCTAACTCTAGCCGGGGAACCGATGTCAACTGTGGTTCCTTCGGGACTGTTTATTCTGGCTCCCCATATTGGGGTTAAAATTGTGTCTTCCATTGGAACCCTTTCCATTGCCCCTGGATTAACCAGTCCAGCGCATTGAAAGGGCCTCCCAATTTCTGAGTGTTCCTCGATGATTAAAACAGAATGTCCAAATTCTCTGAGTTTCCAACCTAAATATCCACCGACCGGTCCCGCTCCAATGATCACAACGTCATAGTAGTCATCAAAATTAGATGGTGCGCTCATCCTATTTCCTCTTTTTTCGCTTGGCCTTCTTGTTCATAGCTTTGAGGTTTGAAATCAATTTGCTAGCTTCTGATTTGGTGATGTCTGACACTTCGGCTAATTCAGCCATAGCTAAAACATCTCGCATGGGAATCCCCTGTTTCTCAGCCATACTCTTGATTAGATCTATTTGTGGTTCTGAGGCTGGTAGAGACTCATTTACCTCCTTCATTATTCCTATTAGCTCGCTAGCAGTACCAGACCTTCCCCCTGTCAGCTCTGAATAATCATTAACATTGACCAACTTTAATGCCTCTTCATCAGACAATTTTGATTTCTCTATTAATGATGTCAGGTAACTAAGCTGTTTCTCACTAGGTCTCGGACCGCCATTTTCGCCCTCTTTCTCTATGAGGACCTCAATTAATTCGCTAGCTTCCTTGCCTGTAATATCTGAAATTTCCTTTCCTCCCAAGAGCTCATTTCTTACGTCTTCTGGCAGATGATTTATTCTATTCTCTATGGCCCAAATCTGCTTGGGCGTGGGCTTACTTCTCCTAATTTCTAGTGCATTATCATGGGCTGTTTTGAACGATTTTGTGAAAGAGTCCCACATTTCTGATCCTGAAATCCCACCATCTTCTACCATATCTAGACGCCTTTCCATATCAGCGGTAAAATCAGACGAGAATAATTTATTCTCTTCCTCCTGATCATTGTATATGGGTGCTACTTCGGTCCAGAGAACCATGCCATTATTTGTCGGGCTCAAGGACCCATTTTCGTTTTTTACATACTTCCTATCTGACAGCTTTTGAACTGTGCTGACATATGTAGATGGCCTCCCTATGCCCGCCGCTTTCATTTTCTTGACTATGGAACTTTCAGTATATCTTCGTGGCGGCTTTGTCTCGTCAGTAGTCATAATCGGGTTTTCCTCCGAGCCATCAATATCCCATACCGACCCTACAGAAGCATCGAACTTCGGTTCGTTTATACGAGGTTCAGGTAAGAACCGTGCAGAAACTGCTTCCCATCCTGCATGAATCCTCCATGATGCGGTACCCGAAATCAATAATTCCGTACCATCAACCTCTGCAGATATCTCTCGTCTTTCCCGAATAGAGTCCGACATTTGACTGGAAATGAACCTACTTCTAATTAACGAGTAGAGCCTAGTAGCATCATCTTCGATTTCTTCAGGGACCTCCAGTTTGGGATCTGTGGGTCTTATGGCCTCATGCGCATCTTGAACATTTTTGCTTCCCTTCTTTGCATCTGGTCCTAAAGAGCCCTCTCCAAGGAATTCAACACCAAATTCTTCCAAAATAACTGACTTTGCTGATTCTCTGGCACTGACGCTAGTCCTTGTAGAATCTGTACGGATGTATGTGATGTGTCCCTTGTTGTATAATTCAGACGCTATTTTACTAGTCTTCGCCATCGACCAGCCCAATGAGCTACTTGACGATTGCAACATGGTGTCGGTGGTGAATGGAGGGGGTGGTTTCCGATTTATCTTCCCGGGCCTTACAGAATTTACGGTAAATGAACCTGCTGATGATAATGCAAGATGTGCCTCTTCGGCCAAAGCGCTTTTGAATGTCCTATCAGAGAAAAACTTCCCACTGTCATCTCTCCATGCATCTTCATCCGAGCTTCCGTGAAACCTGAATTTGAATGTATACCCATCACTCGTCGCATGTACGCTGTGGTAAGGTATTGGCACATGAGACTCCCTCTCTATCTCCCTGTCTACTATGTAGCCTAGTGTAGGTGTTTGAACCCTACCCATAGACCGGAGATTCCAACTCTTAGCGAATTTAGAGCATCTGAATCCCACAAGTCTGTCCATGAACCTCCTGACCTTGGCCGCTTCGACCAAAGAGTGGTCAACTTCTCTGTGATTATTTATGGCATTTTCAACTGCCTCTTTGGTTATTTCGTTGAAGGTCACTCTCGTCACAAATGGAAACTCTGAGAAAATATTGGCTAGTCTCCAAGCAATAAACTCACCTTCTCTGTCAGGATCAGTGGCGATGTAGACGTCACTAACATTCTTCTTCTTTGCTTTGGCTAGAATTTTAGTTACAACTCTCTCCGCCCTATCTGTCCATTCCCAGGGGGGATCAGGTAGTTGTCCCTTTTCAGATGCCCACATTGCTTTGTTGCCCTGTTTGCCGGAACGAGGGAGATCTTGTACATGCCCAAAGCACGCCTCAACTATCCATCCCTTCCCAAGGTATTTCTCC
>CETE01154008.1_pt1 | contig 26461 bp, 21 predicted proteins | sample 531241 | NCBI WGS metagenome assembly CETE01 (sample SAMEA2622336, study PRJEB7988) | marine metagenome | biome: marine biome (ENVO:00000447); feature: deep chlorophyll maximum layer (ENVO:xxxxxxxx); material: "saline water (ENVO:00002010), including plankton (ENVO:xxxxxxxx)" | depth 30 m
TTTTTTTCAAAATATATTTATACTAACCCAGATAATTTTACGTATATGTTAAAAAACATAGCATCTGATGAAGCTATAGAAACTATAACTACACCTTTAATTATATATGATTTATTAATGAGTTTAAATGGTGGAAATAACAAAGCATTATTTGTAGCAGATACATCACGAACAGAAGGTGTAAAATTTCACAATTTTTTTTTACTTTGGCCTAATTCTTTAAATGAAAATAATTCAAATGGAAAAATATTTATAACTAGTAGTTTAAAAGAAGATGGCGAAAGTGATTCTGAATATATCGAAATTAATGAAGTTATTTCAAATAATAGGGGTGGAATTCGTTTTTTAGATATTAAATGTTTTCCACCAAAAGCGTGGAAAGATGCAGGTTATGAAACGTGTATTTTAAGTAAAAATGTAGATTCGGGAAATGTACAAATTAAATTAATACATTCTAGCACATTAGAAATAGTAATATCATTTTTAGAAATGCCAACTGATTTAGATAGATTAAATCATTATTGGACATTACTTATTAAAAATCAAACAATATTAAGTAATTATTTAATATACTTATTAAGAAGCGATAATAACCTATATGATGATCTTGAATTTGTTCGAGGAACTTCTTATTCAAATTCTTTAAAAAAAACTGCAAAATCTAAAGGTGTTGGTATCGGAAGGCTTTCACAAAGTAAAAGCCAAACAAGACGTATTAATAAAATAAAAAGTAAACAAAAAAATGAAAGAATGTCAGAATTAAATAGAAGAAGAAATATAGACAAATTTATGGCTGGTGGAAATAAAAAAAATTTTATGGTTGGTGGAAATAAAAAAAATTTTAAATTAACAGCTAATCAAAAAACTCATCTAACATTTATGATTTGTTGTGCAGCAGCATGTCATAGATATGCTTTAGAAAAATTTGTAAATACTAGTGGTGATACATCTTTTTGGTATAAACTTAAAAAGAATAATCTTGTTGACCAGCAAAATAAAATGATGCGTAAAATGTTAACCGTTACAAATAATAAATTACCTAGTTTTGGAAGTAATGATGATATTCATTTAAATAACTTCAAGAATTGGGTTAAAAAAGATATAACAAATAATAATAAATTAGGATTTATAGATGCAGAAATAAACGAAGATGATAATTTTATAAAGAACTTATCAAAGAAAAGTGAGATACAACCACTTTTAAAAAAATTTGAAGATTTAACTAATAATAATAAGAAATTTTACTTATCAAACTCTGTAACTGCCGGTAAAAAACTTGGAGAAATTTTATATAATGAAAAAGCTAAAAAAGGTAGATATTTTTGTACTCTAGGATCTATTATGGATAATCAACCCAGTTGTAAATCAACTTCTAGTGAATCTAAGTTAGGTGGGCGTGGATTAGAATGGGGTATATTTGATGTTACAATAAAGAATTCATCAAGAATATTAGAAAATAAAGAAAAAATTACGGATAGAGGCAAAATGTCATACAGAATAAGAGTAGAACCTACAGAGAATGATAGTAATGGTATACCTCAAAAAAGTAAAATATATGCTTATTATAAACTTGGTGATAAGGTAATAATTAATGTTGGTAATCCAAAGAGTGCTAAAAACTGGCCGGCACCAGTAACAAATTCAGATGGAATAGAACTAAATGAACCCGAAATAATCGTTGATGTTGGTACTAATACAAAAAAATCACCATTAGATGCAAAAATGACATATAAAGATTTAATTGGGATTTGTTTAGAAAAGTTAGCAAACAATGGAAAAACTCGTGGTATTGAATCATTTTTAAACCAGATAAAAGGTAATGATAGTTCAGAATTTGATTTAATAAGATTAAAAATTTTAAATATATCTTTTAGAAAATCATTAGGAGATGTTATACAAGAATTAATGGGTGTTGTTAAAAATGGGGGATACATAGATATACCGTATACATCAATAAAATCAAGACCAACTACCCTTATTTCACCTAGGACTGATATAGCAATACCAAATGAAGGTAGAATTATGTTATCAAATGATCGCCCAGCAGGTGTTAGAACAATGATATATATATTATATGGGAAACCGGGTACTATACGAGATAGAAAAGTTGGAGGTATAAACCCAAATATTCTGGGAGGATTTATTACTAATAAAAATTATTATATTGCATATAGAAATAATGAAAAAATAGGAATAAAAGGAGGAAGTTTAAAAAATAAAAAGAAAAAAATAAGACAAAGGAAAAAAATAACACAACGGAAAAAAATAAGAAAAACTATAAAAATTTGATTTAGAATTTCGCGGTGTGATTTTATTGCAGAAACGCTATTGATAGAAAATAAGTTTGTTTAAGTAAACTTAAAACATTTTCGGAGAGAAGTAAATTAATATTTTAAAAATCTTTTAAAATAGTTAAAGCTAAATTTTATTGTTAAGTATACAATGATACTTAGTAATAAAAAATTGATTAATAACGAAAATAACAATACAATGATATCGGAAATGACAGAAAAAATGCAAGATAATTCTATTATAGAAATTCAAAATGAAGATGGATTTAAATATCTTTCAACAATTGATAAAAATTCAATAGATCTTATTCTCACAGATCCACCCTATATTATATCAAGAGAAACTGGAATGAACACACATTATAATACTGTTAAGATGATAGAAAGTAAAAATATACAATATATAAAGTCAGAACAGGAATGGGAAGAGTATAAAAATGAAAAAAATATAAATAGTGACGATAAAAAGGAGAATTATATGAAATATGGAACAATTTATGGAAAGAAATACTGTGTTCAAACCGATTATGGTGATTGGGATAAAAATTTTACTATTGAAACTTTGGAACTTTTCATATCAGAATATTATAAAAAATTAAGAAAGGGTGGTACATTAATTATTTTCTTTGACTTATGGAAAATTACACATCTTAAAGAAATTATGGAAAAGTATAAATTTAAACAAATCCGATTTATTGAATGGATTAAGACTAACCCCCAACCTTTAAATTCAAAGGTTAATTATCTAACAAATTGTAGAGAAATCGCTTTACTTGGAGTTAAAGGTGGTAGTCCAACATTTAATAGTAAATATGACAACGCTATTTACAGTTATCCTTTACAAGGTGGAAAACAACGATTTCATCCTACACAAAAAAGTATTAATTTGTTTGAAGATTTAATTAAAAAACATAGCAATGAGGGCGATACGGTTCTTGATACATTCTTGGGAGGTGGAACTACAGCAATAGCTTGTAAAAGAACAAAAAGACATTTTAAAGGGTGTGAAATATCTAAAGAGTACTATGATAAGGTTATGAAAATTATTAGTTAATTTTATTTTAATTATTGTAATATAATATATAAAATGAAAAATGTAATAATTGATTCAGGTTCAGGAGGAATTAATTTTATAAGTAAGATGTCTAATAAAAAAGATGTGAAATTTATTAGACCTTTTAATAAAATGGTAAATGATTATAAAAAAACAACAGTAAAGAATAAAATTCTTAATATAATAAACAGTTTATCACATAAAAATGTAAAATCAATAATTATAGCATGTCATAGTGCATCTTCTAGTATTTTAGATATTCTAATTGAAAAAAACTTTTTTTTAAATGGTCTTAAAATTTTTGAACCAATATTACCAATGTGTTTACATATAAAAGAAAAAAAATATAAAAGAATAATAATTTTATCAACACCTATAACTCAAAAGATTGGTTGGCATAAAAGGTTACTTTCATCTGAAAATATTAATATTAAATATATAACTTTTCCTTTTTTAGCAGAGAGAATAGATAATAAAAGTTCCGATATTGATTTTTCAATAAAAAGATTAGAAAAACAAAAAGATTATTTAAAAACAGCGGATTGTATTGTTATGGGATGCACACATTATAATATTATTAAAAATCGTTTTAAAAATGAATTAAAATCAAAATATAATTTTAATGGTGATATTTTAGATTCAAATGATATATTATTAAAATATTTCAATAATTTTTAAATAAAAACAACAAAATTGATTTCATATATTTTATTTAAAATATTAACAGTTAATCTCTCTAATGGTAGATATAGAAGAGCTATCAAATCCTGCATTTACGAAGCCAACAACATATATTAAAGATGATATACTGGAACCTCTGACAAAGTTTGTGAGAGATTTATCTTTAAAAAATTATAATTCAAAGAAAGATTTTCAGAAAGAAATACGTGAATTAAAAAGAAAATATCATATAAATCCTAGACAATGTCAAATTTCATACATGTATCAACTTTTACTTCATAAAAAAGATATAACAAATACTAGTATAAAAAAATTCTTTAAATCCAAAGATACCCGTGGTTTATCGGGTGTTATTGTAATTTCCACAATAACAAGTCCTTATCCTGAATATAGAGATAAAAATGGTAAAAAAAAGAAGCAGAGATTCAGCTGTAAACATGATTGTCATTATTGTCCCAGAGAAGTAGATAGTCATGGGAAAGAAATTAATCCAAGAAGTTATCTCAGTTCTGAACCAACGGTTGCACGAGGTTTGCAAAATGATTTTGATCCAATTAGACAATTCAATGAACGCGCTACACAATATCACCTTAATGGTCATTATGTAGACAAAATAGAGTTAATTGTATTGGGTGGAACTTGGAGTGAATATCCTAGAGAGTATCAAGAAGATTTTATTAAAAAGATGTTTTGGGCAGCGAATACATTTTATGAAATAGAAAAAAGAGAGATGTTATCATTATTAGAAGAACAAAGAATAAATGAAACGGCAAAATCAAGAGTGATTGGGTTAACTTTAGAAATGAGACCAGATTCAATAACCGAAGATGAGATTAGATGGTTACGATATTTGGGTTGTACACGTGTTCAGCTTGGGAATCAACATATTAATAATGATATATTAAAAGGTGTTAATCGCGGTTGTTATAAAGAACATTCAGAAAAGGCTTTAAAAATGTTAAAAGATGCGTGTTATAAAGTAGACGGACATTGGATGCCTGATTTACCAGGAAGTTCTCCGGAAGAAGACAAAAAAATGTTTAATTATATAATAAAAAGTACAACATTACAATTCGACCAATGGAAAGTTTATCCAACTTCAACGGTTCCGTGGACTAGAATAAAAAAATGGTATGATGAAGGTAAATATGTTCCATATACTGAAAAAAATGCAGAAAGTTTAATTGATGTTCTACTAGATATGAAAAAAAAGGTTCCACCATGGGTAAGATTAAATCGTGTTGTGAGAGATATTCCAAATACAGCAATAGATGGAACAAAATATATTTATGCAGGTAATAAGATTACAAATTTAAGACAGGTATTGCATTCTAGACTTGAAAAGAATGGTGAATTTTGTAGGTGTATTAGATGTAGAGAAGTTAAAAAAAATTTATCAATGGTAAAATATGCTAGGTGTATTGTAAGAAAATATTTATCTTCTTGTGGTAATGAATATTTTATTAGTATAGAAAGCGGTAACAATGCAGATTCACAGTATAATTATATAGAAGGGAAGTGGTATCATAATTACAAAGAAGAACCAGGGATTATATATGGATTTTTAAGATTAAGATTGCCACAAAAAGATTTATATTTTAAAAATAAATATTTCCCTGAATTAGAAAATTGTGCTTTGATAAGAGAGCTTCATGTCTATGGGCAGGTTGCTTATAGTAAAAACAAAGATGAAAAAAATAAAGCACAAAATTTAGGATTTGGAAAACAATTAATGAGAAAAGCTGAAAAAATAGCTTATAAAAATAATTTTAATAAAATTGTAGTTATATCAGGAGTTGGAGTTAGGAATTATTATAGAAACATTGGATATAAATTAGAAAATACTTTTATGGTTAAAAATATTGATAAAAATTTGAGCTGTATTCTAATAGCATTTATAAATATTTTATTTAACTTAATAATTTATTATATATTTATTAAATTGAAGTAAAGAAATATAATAAATATAATAAATTACTAATATATTATAGTTATGCTTAAGAGTTTAGCAAGAAGTATTACTTTGATAAAGCGACATTTTACAAATACAAACAAGCCCCTGTTAGGAAGATGGGACACTAAACAGTGTGATAAAAGTAAAGATATAAAATTTGTTTATGCAAATATAGATAATTGTGGTGATTTAATATGTGGAGAACCATTAAAAAATAAGAATTATGTTAAAAATAAAAAAAACTAGTGTGTTTTGTTATATTTATTTAATTATTTAATTATTTAATTATTTAATTATTATCTTACCAACGATTTTTTTTAACATTAATTAAAGGTCCCTTCTGTTGTTTTTTTGGATCAAAATTTTCACCTTCGTCATCACTACCAAGATCTTTTGACATTTCCCAAAACTCTTTACTGCCTAACTTAAAATCTCTATGTGGCTGAGCTTTATACCAAAATATTTGATCTTCTAATTTATTTGATTTTGCATTATTAGAAACGACTAAACATTCATAATTCTCTGTACATTGATCCATAACTTGACAAAAACTTTCAAAACTAGGAAACATACCAGCATAATTTTCATAAATTCTTTTACGGTTAGCAATATAAGGTTCTCTTAAAATAAAAGTATAATCAATGTTTGTACGTAAATTTGGTGGAACACCTAATGGATATTGCATGGTAATAACTAGCATAATTTTCCAATGACGACCATTCATAAATAAAAGACGCATTAATTTCTCTCTAGCCCAAGAATTATCATATAAACAATCATCTAAAATAACAAATGCACGAGCATCAATACTTGATTTACCATAGGCATCTTTTTCCTTTTTAACTTGCTTAATAACCATTTTTTGTCTTTTTAAAATGTTCTCTATAATAGCTGTATTATATTCATCATGAATAAATAATTTAGGAACCATTTTAGAATAATATCCATTTCCTGCTTCAGTTCCTGAAATAACCGTTCCTATAGGAATATCTTGATGATAATATAATAAATCTCTAACTAAAAAACTTTTACCGGTATCTCTTCTCCCAATTAACACAATAACGGGTCCTTGATTTTCAGTTGGCTTAAAACTAATATTTTTCATATCAAATTTTTTTAATTCTAAATTCATTATATTTTTTTTTTATATTAAAAATATCTATTATACGCACAAATTACTTAAAATAAATAAATGTTTTAATTATAATTTAATGATTGATATTTATTATAAAAAAAATGATAATACAGAATTATTTAATAATTTTAAGGATATTGGAATTTTAAATTCATCGAATTTTATACCAATATATACAAAATTTTTTAATTTAACTGAAAATAATTTTAATAGTATCAATTTAGATCAGCCAAATTTTTTAAAAAAAATAAAATTAAAAGATAATTCAAAAAAAAGCAATATATATGACTGTGAAATCAACAATCATAATAATAGCAATAAAATAAAAACAGAAACATTTTTAAAATTTTCACCTTTATTAGATCCTATTAAATACATGTCAGGAAAATATAAAGACATAACAGAAGAAAAAAAATGCACTTTACCTACCTTAACTAATAAAGATATGTGTTTAAAAAAATATGTTGATGTTAATAACTCTGCATATGTAGATTCATTTTTTACATATTTAACTAGTAAAATGCTAAATGAGAAAAAATTTATACACGGTATAGATTTTTATGGTTCTTTTTTATCATTAAAAAAAGAGTTTAATGTTGATATATACGATGATTTAGAATTTTTAGATGAAAGTGAATATTTTCATGAAAATAAAAATAAAATATTCAAGATATCAAATGATTGTGAAGATATGTTTTTTGAATCAAATACACGAAATTATAGAAAAAAAATCAAAATTAGCGATTATGACATAGAAGATAATTCTTGTAATAATATTTTTAGTGATTTAGATATTGGTATATTTAATGATGTATTTGTTGATAATTCATCAAATGAAATAATTAATCTCTCTGATTTATCAAATAATTCTAATTTAATTTTTGAAAATTTTAAAAATAGTGATTCTCGTTCAACAAAATCAAATTGTTCATCAAGATCATCACATACATCAAATGAAGAATCAGATGACAATAATGATACCGAAAGCGACGTTAGCATAGATGAATATACAGATGATGAAACCGATAATACATCTGAATCAAGCGAAGGAGATTGTATAGCAACAATAGATAATTATCCAGTTCAAGTTATTTCTTTAGAAAAAATGGATGCAACATTAGATTCTCTATTAGAAGACGAATTAGATATTGACGAATGGAAATCTTGCTTATTTCAAATAATAATAACATTAACAACATATCAAAAAATATTTTCATTAACTCATAACGATTTACATACAAATAATATAATGTTTATAAAAACAGAAAAAGAGTATATAATTTATAAATATAATGGTAAACACTATAAGGTTCCTACATATGGAAGATTGTTTAAAATAATTGATTTTGGTAGAGCAATTTATAAATATAAAAATAACATTATATGCAGTGACAGCTTTCATGAAAATGGCGATGCTGCAACACAGTATAATTGTGAACCATACTTTAATAAAAATAAATCACGATTAGAACCTAATTTTAGTTTTGATCTTTGTCGTTTAGGTTGTTCTTTGTACGATTATTTTAAAGAAATATTAGATGATGAATTTGATAAAAACCCAATATCTAATTTAATTGATGAATGGTGTAAAGATGATAAAGGACGTAATATTCTTTATAAAAAATGTGGAGAAGAAAGATATCCAGATTTTAAATTATATAAAATGATAGCAAGAACAGTTAATAAACATGTTCCTAAAGATTATATAGACATACCTTTGTTTTCAAAATTTCAAACATCTAAAAAAAATATTGGAAAACGAAAAGTTATAAATATTGATGAATATAAAGAATGTTATTAAAAATTTGGTTTTTCAGTAAAAACTTGTGTTACATTTGATACTTTTTTATTTTCAATTTGGCTATATAAAAAAGAACTTGCAAGATAAGAAATATAAACAATAAGTGAGTATTTAACAATATCCTTAAGATTAATTGGTTTTTTTGTTAAAAATTTCATTTCTAAATAATAGGCAACTGCGAATACTAAACTTAGTAATAAAGCATTTATAAAAATATTATTATTCATTATATTTTTATATTAAAAATTCAAATAAAAATAAACGCAATTTAACTTATTAACTTAGTAGATCTAATCCTTTAAGTTCATCAACATCATTTAAAACTAACTCATCTTTTTTATCATTTAAATCGTGAATATCTAAATTGTCTAATTTAACTTTATTTTCACCATCAAATATCTGCAATCTAACATTTTCTTCATCATCGTCATAATCTTCATCTTCTTCTTCTTCTTCTTTTCTTTTATTATATCTATCTTCACTAAGTTGTTCTAATCTTTCTATTGTTTTAGGTGCAGTAACCAAATTAGAACTAGTTGTATTTATAATACCAGGTGCATCTTCTTTTTTAAAATTAACAATATTATCATTATCATTAAACGATAAAGATGATGGTTTGTCATGTGTAACTTCACTGATAGTATCATTTGTTGTATCATTTTTAGATACAAAAACACCACCATTAATATCATTATTTGGTTCTGAAGTTTCTAAATTATTTGTTGTTTCTTCAGCTGTTTCAACGGGGGCTTCCGTGGATTCTTCTACAGGAGTTTCAACTTTTTTCTCAATTATTTCCTCGAAAACTTCTTCTTCTTCAGTTTCATCAATATAAGCTCTTAAAATTTGTTCAATAGGCATACTACTTCTAATAACATTTAAAATAGACTCCTTTATAATAATTTCTGTTTCACGCATATTTTTTTGTTGAAGTAAAGGTAAAATATCATTTTCAAATAAATATACATTTTGGTAAATTTTTCTAGCAGAATCAATATAAACTTTATGAATAAAATTTCCTAATTTAGGTATATCGATATCTATTTTTTTTTGTTGACTAGATACACGTATGCTTGTTAAAACTTTTAGTTGTGTTATATGAACACATGTTAATAGGTCTTCTAAATATGAACAATTACTAGATTGAATAATTCTATTTGTTTCAATATTGATTATTTCTTGATTCCATTTTGGAACTCTTGTTAAAAAGTTTTGAAATGTCATTAAATATTTTGAATGTTCATTATTTTTTATACACAAATCTTTTGCCTCTTTTAATATTGATCTAAATCCTTGCAATACTAAAGGAGTAATTAAATTTATTAAACGCGACATGTATTCATTTTTAGCTTCAGAAAGAACATTAATATTAAAATCGTCCATCTTTACATACTTTCTATATTTTCTAAACAATCATAATTACGCAAAAAGGCTAAAGTTAATATATATAACATCAAAAATTTCTCATTTTTTATTTCTTTTTTAATTAATGTTATATGCATTAATAATTTATATTTATAAATTTCTTCTAATTTTTTAGTTTTCTTTAATATATTAATTATATCCAAACCCGAATATGCTTTAGAATATAAAATATCAACAAAATTATATAAACTCTTACAATCTTTATAATTTTTTTTATTTTCAATATTTTTTAATAACCATTGATTTCGTTTGTTAATATTTTTACTTTCGTTATTATGAATTAATTTTAAATTAAATAAATGTAAATTTTCTGTTGATTTATCTATCTTAGGCAAGGGTATGTATATATTACAAAATCTTGAAAGAATTGGTTTTAATAGATTTGAGCAATCTTCAATTAAGATAAAGAATCTTGTTGTATCGCTAAATTTTTCTATACATCTTCTTAATGCTGATTGAGCATCAATGGTTAATTTATCAGCATTTGATAATATAATACTTTTAAAAAGTAAATTATTTTTTTGAATATTTGTTTTTGCAAAAAATTTCAATTCTTCTCTTATAAATTTTATACCCTTTCCATGGGCACAATTTATATGCATTACATATTTATGATAATCTATAACATTTTTATAGATGTTTTTTACAAAATATGACATTAATTCTCTTTTACCACAACCTGATTTTCCATGAAAAATAATATGTGGAATATCTTTCTTTTCAATAAAATTTATAAGTTTTAATTTTATATCTTTATGAATTTCCATTATAAGTATTCATAAAGATGTGTTTATATTATTATAATTTTCTATGCAAAACTATTATATTTTATGCAACACTATGTAAAGAGTGTGTGTATGGGTTATTATCAAATGCAGTTAATAAATCGTTAGTATTTCTATTAGTATCAATCATAACTTCTCTGGTATTTTTCCCCCCTATTTCACCGTATGTTGACATATTTGCGGGTTCTTTGGGCATTGATATTGGACCAGAAGCACTATTAACAGCTCTATTTGCACTAATATTTACATTTACTTCATTATTAAACGTTGGGTTACAACCTACATTCATTTCGGTTTTAAGAAGTAATTCTTTATAAGGATTTAATTCAGCATTATAAGCAGAATTGTATGTTTGTGATTTCTGGACCCAAGGACCAGCACTTGAATTACCAACGTATGAAACATTTGTTGTATCTCTTTGATTATTTACTGGTTGATATGTATTTGTAGAATAGCCTCCATCGTGTTTATGAAAAGGTTGTCCAACAGCTTTAACATCTTCTGTTTGCTCTTTAATTGTTGTTCTAACTCTATCGGCCGGATTCCATATAGTTGGATTATTAACACCATTTGCCCCAGAAACATTTCCGTTTGGTCTTAAATTACCTATGACATTTTCTTTTCTAGATGGTCTTAATAAATCAACTACTGGTGCCATAGCTGCTTTCATCATACCCCCAACAATACCTAAATTATTATTTTGCTGTGTTGTTGAACGTGAATTTGTATATGCTTTATATCCAACTTTACCATAATCTTCATTTAAGCTGTTTCCGTCGGTTACATTATGTGCTGGTGCAGGATGTGTTGCATCAGAAGGTAATTCAGGACGAGTACTTCTGCGAAAACCATCTCCAACATTTTTATCCTGAGTTTGTTTAATTTCAGAATTTGCATTACCAAAATATTCTCTTGTTGTGAATGTTCGGTTTTCTACCTGCATAGGTTCTTCAGATACAACTCTTTGAGCCTTATGAATACCAGTAGTTGTAAACCATCTATCTGGATTGTTAACAAAATATGTGTCAGGTCTGTTTTTTTCAATTCTACCTTCGACACCTCTTTCTTTTATGGATGAAATAGCTGGTCCTTCGTGATTTGCTAAACCAAATGTTAACTTTGGATTTGTTTTCACTCTTAAATCATCGACAGTTTTATCTATCCATTTTTTTCTATAAGTCATACCAGAATTAAATCCTTGCGAACCTTCATTAGTATATCCTTTATTTAATCCAGGTGCAACTCTTATTTCTTCCCATGGTTTTTCACCACTAACATATCTAGATTTATTCATCCTTGATTGCAAGAAATCACTGTTATTGGGAGCACCATGTATATGATTCATGTTATCTTTTGGCGCAAATAATGGTGCTTGTTCTTTTTTATTCATTGTTAATTTTCCAGAACCAACATGGTTGTCTAAAATAACGTCATTGTCATTAAAATCGCCAATACCACGTTGAGTTACTGTTGACCCAAAAAAAGGAACCATGTTGTTAGATTTCAAATCTTTTTTTTCTATAACGTTACCAGTTAATGATGTAAATTGTCTTTCGTTCATTTTTTGATTGGTATCACCAAAACTAACTTTTTTCTCAAATGATTTTTGGAATTTACCTTGGTCTAAATATTTTTGAGTTTCAGCATTATCATTATCATAAATCTTTTTATAATATGAATCTTTGTAGTTTTTATTCTTAAATATTTTATCTTTTGGATAATTTTCTTGTCGTGTTAAAGGTATGTTATTTGTAATATCCCCCTCTGGTGTTTCAACATTATGTGATACATTTTCATAACCTTCTTCACTATTATTATTTGATATTAAGTACATTATACCTAATGCTATAACAGGTATTGCTACTTCAGCCATTATATATATGATTATATATTTTATTAAGTTATTAAAACATATAATTTAAAGAAATTTATTTATTATTTTTTGTTAATATGCACGGAATATTTGGTGTATGATTATCTCTTTCTAAAAGTCTAGTATTTAAATTATTTTGAAAATTCATTGAAACATTTTCTTGTGGGTCCAAGTGTAAATAATATCTATGATCTTGTTCTAAATCTTTATACATCCACGCAGGATGAGTAGCTCTAGATTCATTAACAACAGCCGTGTTATGAGAAGGATAATTTACTTTTTGTGATCTTACAACAGCTTTATTTGGATACTTTTTATCTACACAATCTTTTGTTAATTTTCTAGTAATACCAATTAAATCACTATCTATATCAACACAATTGCCGTCGGGAACGTATCTTAAATTGGCTCCCCATTTTTGCATTCTAATTTGAGGGTCATTAAAAAAAGCTGGTCTATCCCCCCATCCAGGTGTATTTAAAATATATCTCCCAGGCCCCGTAGACTCTTGTAATAATTTTTCAGTCCTGCATTTATCATAATTGAATCGTGTAAATGACATATATTATATTATACTATAATTTATTTAACAAAATGGACCTTTTGGTCTTTGATTATTTTCTATAATTAAAGGGTTAGGCATAACTGTTTCTAATGTATTGAAGAATTTAATATTATCAATACAATTAAAGTCTGGTTTTACCTGTTTCTTAGGTTTAACTAAATTAGTTGAACCTATGCCAAATAATTGGCTTTCAATATCGGAAGCATTATTTGTTAAAATATTATTATTATATCCATTTGTCATCATAGGCATATTTATACCTCTGCATGGAAATGCTGTATTCTCTGATATACATTTATATTTCCAACTATTATGGTTAAATTGTTTATTAATAGAGTGTTGTTCTTGATTATAAGAACCTTTTGAATTTTTTAAACTTGTATCGGTCATATATTATAATATATATATATATTATTTGTTTAAAATAGTTAATTTATTAATTAATTCTGTTTTTGTTTTTTCGTAATTATCAGATTTACTATAAATACTTTTAATAAATTCATGATTTTCATAAAAATAATCCCAAGAAAATAAAAAAGTAAAATATAGAAAATCATCTTCAATCTTAAAAAAAGCTATTTTTTTATTTTTTTTTAATTCTTGTAATATTGTAGGATAATGTTCCTTAACTATTTCATAAAGCTTTTTTATTTTTAAATTAATATCATCAGTATATTCGTCTAAATTAAAACAATTTAATAATTCTTGTCTATAAATTTCATCATCATCGTAATTTCTGTAAGTTAAATTAGTTAAATAATTATACATAATTAATTGACTAAATAAATGTTTAATTGTTTTTAACATAATTGTTATTTCTAGTTAATTCTCTACTTGGCAATCCACCCCTTATCCAACCTTCCGCGGCAGAACTTTCAATTAAGTTATTTGGATTTTGAACGGTATCTTTAATCTCGGGTATCTGTGGTGTTAAATTGTAATTATCAAACGATTCTTCTGTTATTGTTTTGCAGGATTTAAGTTCATTAATACTACTTCCTTGAAGTATTTTTGATTCTAATTCAGGTTTTGGTGGACCCCTTCCTAAATATGGAACAGTTCTAAATGGTCTTTCCTGAAGACTAATCCTACATCTTGGATTTGTCTGAATTGTTCCTATTTTTAAATCAGATTCACTATCAATATTACAGCCACCAACACTACAAGAACCTGTTCCTGATTTATAAAACATGTTTGGTTGCTGTGTTGCAAATTCAATAGCTCGTTTCATTGTTCCATGTCCAGTAAAATAATTAGTTGTAATATATGAGCCGTAATTGTTATTTTGAACATCTCTGGCATTAATTCCACAAGTATCATTACCTATTCTTGTTAAATTATCAAATCTATAACTATAGCTTGTTGCCATTTTATAAATATATATAAGATTATTATTTTAAATTTAATAATTAATCCATCGTTTTAAATTTTTTTCACATTGTAAATAATCACCATCTTTACATGAAGGCATATTACCGTAACAAAATTTAGCAAACGCTGTTTGATTATTAGAAACCCTAGAATTCGCTGTTGTATAAAATCGTTGCATTGATTTATCTAGATTTAAATTACGCTCAAAACTAATATTATCTCCTAAATCTTTGAAAATTTTCTCATTTAAACCTATATCTTTTGTTAATTTATTAATTGTTTTTTTAATATTTTTATTAAAAGATGGAGCAGCTTGTTTTCTTTTAGGATTATCTGTTATATCTGTTAAAAGAACATTCATCATTGGATTTTTATTTGTAGGTTCAACTAAATTTGCTTTTTTTAAATCTGCACTACTATTTAAATTAGCATATCCCTCTTTTTTATTAATATGTTTTTTGATAATATTACCTTTTTTTGATTTATAAATTAATACAATAATTATTAAAGTAATAACAGATGAAATTATAATATTAGGATTTTTTGTAAAGATAAATCCTATAACAGTTAATATAATAATTAGCCTTGTAATAGAATTAAGTTTATCATCAATGTTTTGTTTTGATGAAGGCCATATTGATGTTATTTTATCTTTTTTAACTAATATGCTTGGATCTTCAAACCAAAATGTCATTATATATAATTTATGTTATTTTAATTATTTTCTTTTTCCTTTCTTTTTTCTTTTTTTTGTTGGTATTATTTGATTTTTATTTTCTTCTGCTAATAATTGATTTCGCATATTTTCAGCCCTTGCTTCAGCTAGCTGTCTTTCCAGAAGCTTTATTTGGTCGTCTTTATCTGTTTCACTATTTTTAGATTCTAATTTTTTTTTTAATCTACTTCTCATATTGTTGGTAGCTTTTGCTTTATTTAGATGATTTTTAAATGCTCCCATGTTAATTTTACTATTTTTACCCATCGGAAAACCCATACTAGAAACCATTTTTTGCATTTCTTTCATACCAGGCATTGTATTTAACTTATTCATTAATTCACCAGCTTCTTCAATTAATTCACTTTCCTTAATTTCTCCAGATTTAATTTTTTTATCTAAATTTCCTCCAATATTTTTTATCATTGAAAGTAATTTATTTGGATTTTTAAAAAGCATCGCAAAGACATCATTTGGATTTTCTACACCTGATATATCACCTAATTCTTTTATTGTATCTTCGGTTATTTCACTTGCTAATCTTCCTAATTTTCCACCTAAAATACCATTTAGATGTTCGTGTAAATCTTCGGGATTGGGGATGGAGTTAGATAAATCGTTAAAAGTGTCTTGACTTCCACTTATGTCTTCTTCATTATTAAAGTTAGAGTTTTTAAAAATATCTCCCATTTGTTCCATCGTTTCAGCTAACTTATTTTTTAATTCATCTTCGTTTATAGCTTCAAATAAATGTGCAGTATCTTTAAATGTATCAGAATTTTCTTCATTATTAATAACAGAAAAACAAATTAATTGTAAATATTTCCATATAATTAATTTTGTATTATCAGATATATCTTTATTCCATAATTCTTTAAAATCAATATTTTCTATAAAATGGGTATTTATGTCATCGTCAGTAAATATTTCTTCGTTTTGATATAATAAATCAAAAAATCTAGATGGATAAATATTTTTACAATATTCAAATACTTTTTTTAATCTATCTGAATCAGTATTATTATCTTTTATATCTTCAATAACACCTATTAAATGTTCTTTGTATTCAGGAAAAGTATTAATCATGTCAGAATAAAAATCTTTAATAATTTTAATAAATTCTGGTGTAATAATTTTTTTATTTTCAGTCATTTATAAAAAAATTATTCAATATATATTTAAATTAATGTTCGGCTTTATACATTAATGAAATTTTTGTTAAATTTTGTGTATATTTAATTATTTTTTTTTTATCGTCATCTGTTAAATCTTTAACTCTTGCTTTTATTGTTCTAATAGTTTCAAGTATACCATCATTATTATCAATTGTTTTTAAGTCCGAAGAATATTCTTTATTTAAAAAAAATTCAAAATCACCTTTATCGATTTGATTTTTATAAGGTATAATAACCAGTTCATACCAACTTTTTACCAATAGTGAGGGATTCACCTTTATAAGATTTTCGGTATAATATCTTGCAGTTTTAATGTTTAGATCGTTTGGCAAAACAACTTGAACATCTTTTAGAAATTCCATAAATTGAGAATTAAAAATTTTAACTAAACTCATTATTAATAAATAATTAACTAAATTAGTTTTAAATATAATTATTAAAAATATATTAATAGTTTATATTTGCAACATCTTGATTTCTTTTTTCTTCAATTTTACTTAAATCGCCATCTTGGATCTTATCTGGTTCATAGGTATCGGGCGGCGTTTCAATTGCCTGCTCACCTTCTACTGTGCTATAAGAATGCAAAGTTCTTAGACCACCATTTCCTTTAGCTGATAATTCATCAGATGACATATCTAAATAAGAATAATTATCCGATAAATTATTTCCCATTTCGCATAAAGAAAATGCTAAAGGTTCTCCATTTGACATTGTTGCTTTATTATTATTTTCTACTTCTTCTGGTTTTAAATAATTATAAATTTCCCCTAAACCATCAATTACTCTATTACCCCTGTTTAAAAGTAAAATAGATGGAACTTTTACAACACTTGGTGGCAATAAAAGTTTTTCACCGTTTTCCATAATTAAATGAATAGAACCGTCATCATTTTTTATACGTTTATCAATGCAAATAAAGTGCATTTCATTTCTTTTACTTGTTTTTGAGAGTTTCATAAGTAAATTTTTTGAATGATTACAATAATTACTATAATACAAAATTTCACTCATCTATATATTTACTATTAATTTGCTTTTTAATTTTAAACATATTAATTACAAATTATATTAATTAAAAAATTGATTAAATAAAAATTATATTAATATATATTAGTATAAATTATGAGTCAAGAAAGCAAACAATCAAAAACCAATAAATCCGAAATTTATATATCGTCCCAAAAAGACGAGGACGGAACACTTGAATTCACCCTAAAGGGAGTAAATGTCAGTATTGCAAATGCAATTCGTAGAGTAATTTTATCTGATATCCCTATTTTGGGATTTAAAGGATTTCCATATGAAAAAAACGATATTAATATTGAACATAATACCACACGTTTAAATAATGAGATTATAAAACAGAGAATATCTTGTATTCCAGTTAATAGGTTAAAAATTAATGACCCGTATGAAAAATTAATTTTTGAAATAGATAAAGAAAATACAAGTGATAATATTGAATATGTTACAACAGAACATTTTAAAATCAAGGATAGTGAAACTGATAAGTATTTGGAAGACGAACTTGTCAAAAAAATATTTCCACCTGACCAAATAACAAATGACTTTATAATTATAACTAGATTACTTCCAAAAATTTCCCAAGGAAAACCTGGTGAAAAAATTAAATTAACCGCTAAACTTTCTATTAATACTGCTGGAGAAGATGGTGTTTATAATGTTACATCTTGTTGTTCATATATGAATTCACCCGATAAGATAAGGCAAGATGATGTCTGGAATGAGATATTAAAAAATTTGTCAGATGAAGATAAAGAACCTGATAAACTTAAAATAAAAAAATCTGATTGGATAAATCATAATTCCAAAAGAATATTTATCCCTGATTCATTTGACTTTAAAATCACATCTGTTGGTATATTTAATAACATTGATATTGTTAGACAAGCTTGTAATATTATTATAAACAGGGTAAATGAATTAAAAAATAATATCTCAAGTCCTGAAAAATTTGCTCAAATGTTACAATCAAATTCTAATAGTACAATCAGCGATAGTTTTGATATTGTATTATTTAATGAAGATTATACTATCGGAAAAATTATAGAATATGTATTACATTATACATATTATAAAAGTGAAAAAATACTATCTTATGTAGGGTTTAGAAAAAATCACCCACACGATTCATATAGTATTATAAGAATTGCATTTAAAGATAATATTCCTAGTGAAAATATTTATCAGAGTGTTCAAACTGTATTAGCAAATTCTTGTGATAAAGCTATATCAATATATCAAAATATTTTAGAAACATTTGATTAATATTGTGTTTCAATTTCCATTTTCCTTTCTTTTAACTTTAATTGTTTAAGTGGGTAATTAATAGAGCTCATTAAATAATCAGGTGGTAAATCATTTACATAATTAATTACAACCTTTTTGTTAACATGTTTTTTTTCTAAACGTAACTCATTTACGTATATCTTATGTAGCTGAAACATATGTGTTCTAAATTCAAAGGGAAACTCTTTTAGTGGTTTTTGTTTTTCAACATAACATTTAAAATAGTTATTCCAGAGTTCTAAAGTCCAATTATGAAGTTGTGCTCTCATTTCTTTAAATTTTTCTTTATGTTCAGGATAATATTTTAAAAAATCTTTTACTTTTCCATAATTTCTTAAATTATAATATTGATATTGTAATTTAGGGCTATTTCCTTTTAATTCTCTAACATTTTCATAATTTTGATTTCTTATTTTACTTCTTATTCCTAGTTTTCTATTAATAAATACAGCACCTTGTATAGTATAATCTAGTCCTGAATGAACCATATTTTTTATATCATCAATACTTAAATTCTCATCTTTTAAAATTGTTGTCATTTTTTTAGGAAATTGAATTAACTTATAATTATCATTACTAATCCAATCATTTTCTTTATTAAAAATATCAATTTCTATAACCTTTTTATTATCGCTGTTATTACATTTATATATATTTGTTAAAATTAAATTAGTTTTATTAAAAGGAACAACTATTCTATTTTCCGGATGCTGTAAAACAAATGAATAGCTATATTTTTTAGAAAACATATCAAACTCTAAGCCTTGGTTTGAAAATGCTTCCAAAAACATTTGTCTAAAATTTAAATTACTATCAAAATTAAATTTAAATTCAGCTCCAATATTACTTCGCGTTGCAATCTTCCACTGTGTATCATAAAACATATTTATCATTGTTCCTTCAACATACTCTAAGCGTTCTATATCACATTCTTTAGAAATATTTCTTAGTTTATCCAAATCAATAGATTTAGGTGGACTAAAAGATAAAATACTATTTCCATCTGTAACAATAGAACGAAAAAGACCATAATCATTAACATTAATGGTGTTTATTCTATCTTTTTTATATCTTATAATAAATCTATTATTCTTTTCTTTTTCAATATTAATTAAATGCTTTAAATTTGTAACTTTGTTTTTCCAATCACTATCATCACATTGAATCTCTCTTAATTTTTTTTCTAGAGCATTTAAATTTTTACTTCTAAAATTAAATATTTGAAAACCTTCATTTTCTGAATAAGTTCTATTATTGATAATGTTATTTATATCATGAGCTAGAGATATCATAATTGTAAATAATAAATTATTATCTTTAACCTTATTTTATTAAATTAATAACTCTAGTATATAATATAAATATCTACCATAAATATAAGTAATGCAAATCCAAGAAATTGATAAATTAACTTTAGAATTAGGAGATATAATAAAGATTGCTTCTTCATCAAATACGGATCTTAATAATAATATTTTTTATATAACATACATTGATAACGATAAATGTAAATTAATAAACGTTGAAACTAAAAATCAAATTATTTTAAATATTACTGATTCTGAATTTGATGATAAATCTATTGAAACAATAGAAATTGTTAATAGGTCTCGTGAAATAGGTTATGCAAGACAAAATAACCTTGTTGTTGATAGATGGATAACAATAGTATTTGGTGGCGATATTCCAACAACAATCAATGGAAAAATTACAAATTTAGATGAAGATATGATTGAACTAACCTTATGGCCAACTAGTGAAACTATATATATTGATTTTGCCTATAAAGGTATTCCTGAAAACCTACCTATTGAAAAAATAATGGATTTTAAAGACCCAACAAAAACAGCTGTTATAGAAGAAAGTAAAGAAAAAATACAAAGTGATTTTGAAACAGATGGTGATGCTGTAGGTGAAGAAGATGAAGAAGAAACAAAAGACGAAGAAAAAGATAATTTAATTGATGAATTTTATCAAGAAAGTAAAACAATACGTGATATTGAACAAGAAAAAGAAGATAGAAATATAGAAATTATCCAAGCTGATGATATTGTTTTTGGTGAAAGCTTTGAAGATGTTGAAGAGACTATAATTGTTTCAGAATCTGAAAAACGTTTTACTCTTCAAAACCAAGCGAATGATTTATTAGATGATTTATTATCCACAGTTCCATCTATTGATAGAACTAAGGAAACACTTAATAATTTACACAAAATAGTAGAGAGATTTAAAGAATTAAGACAAACATATTCTGAAATAGATAATAAATCTAATAATTTAAAAATTAAAAAGAAACCTAAAAATTTCAAACCAATTATTAAAAATTTATTGAATTTAGATACAAAAATTAAATGGTTATTACCTATTTGCAAAACTAAAAAGCTAATATATGATTTTGAAATAGATGAAGATGATGCTGATGTAGGAATTAAACCGGTTAATTTATCCGAATCACAAAATAATTCTTATGATATACAAAAACAATACAAGGAAAATACAATACCCAGTGGTGATAATAAATATCTATTTTTAAATAAAAATATAAATAATTATTTTATTCCATTTGAAAATTCAGAATTAGATAAAGATATATTAATTAGTAAAGGTGTAAATACAGATATTAATAGTATTATTAGTAATGTTGATGACTATATTTCATATACACTAGATGGAAATGTAAATAACGAATTTACAAAAAAATATAAAGGTTATAATATTCAACTTTCTAAAAATTCTTTTATACCTCAAAAATTTTTGAATAAAAATACATACAAAAGTGTTGATGAGAGAGAAATAACTATTAATGATTCTGAAAAGATAAATATTACTGGATTTTTAACATTATCATATCCAATAATTCAATATTCAAATATTAATTTGCCAAAAACATCTATCTATGATAAATCGCGTTTAAATTTAATACCATTTTATTACAAAAATATTTTAAAAAATAAATCATTAATTAAAACAAATATTTTAGACGAGGAAACTATTAATAAAAATGTATTAGATCTTAAGATTAATGATAAATATTTAACTGAATTTGAATCTTATTTATTTTCAGAAGATAAATCTCTCGTAGAAAGAGATAGTAAGACATATGAAAATTTCCTAAATAACATGTTTCCTAATACACTTGAGCTTTTTAATACTCTTTCAAAAAATTTATCTGAATCAACATCCATATATACTATTTTAAAATATTTACAACCATTTATGATATTTTCTGAAGATCTTACATTTAAAGTTTATGAAGCAATGGTGAAATTAATAGAAAAGAACATTTTAGAATTAAAATCTAAAATGATACAAAACCAAAAAGAATTTTCAACATATATTAATTATAACTACAATAGAGATATAGGATTTAAAAATTCATATCTTTTTAATTCTTTAAATAATGATTTTGTTTCAACAATACTTGAAAATTACTCTTTACAAAAAGAAACAACTTCAGAGTTTATAAGAAAACTTTTAATACTTGATAATGGAAATTTGTATATGAATGCGCTATCATTAACGGATATAGAGTTATTTATAAATGAAAATATTGATGAAAAGATACAAAATAAAATAAATGAATTAGATAATAATGAAGAACCAGAAAAAACAGAGGATTGTAAAAATTTTGTAATAGCCAAGGCTTATATAGATTTTGACGAATTAAATGAAGATAATGATAATCCTGATGTATATTTTGATATAAAATATGATGAAACAAGATATGATATTATAGATGAATTAAGTGAGCAACAAGAATCAATGGATAAAGAAGAATTTAATGAATTTTTAATAGATCACCTTGTTAAAAATGTAGGATTATCTATTGAAAAAGCAACTATTGACGCAGATGCATTAATAAATAAAAAAAAGAGAGTAAGTACGAATGATTATGCATACATTGTAAATGATTCTGGAGAGAATATATTTTACAAAAGAACATCTGATAATAAGTGGTTACACGATAAGGAATTAGATGGAATGCCAGTATCTAAAGAAATGTTTTGCAATTTGAAAAAATCGTGTATATCAATAAATAAAGAGTGTGGTGATATTCAAATAAACAAAGAAGAAATTAAAAAACAACTTATTAAGGATATGTTAAGTAACTTTGAAAATGAAACATTATTAGATAATGATAAATTAATTACAAAAATTAAAAGTGAAATCAATTATAATTTAATGCGTATCATGAAATTAACTCAATTAAAAAATCATAATGATACAAAATATGATAAAGTTAAAAAGGCTATCGCTAATTCTCTCGAAGATCGAAATATTACTATATCTGAATATACAGAATTAAGAGATTTAATATTATCTCAAGATGATTTTGTAGAGAAACAAAATAATATTATAAAATTTATAGAGACATATTGTAGACCCGCGCAAATAGAAAAGAATGAAGAACAAGAATGGTTTTATTGTATCAAAACAAATACTAAATTACTACCAACTTTTTATGAAAAATTAGCAAAAAGTTTCCTTATTGGAAATTATAAAGAACAGTTAGAAATAATTGCTTCTGAAAGAGGTGAATTAAGTGATGACGGCGATAAAGTTGTAGACAAATATTCAGGATTTTATATTAAAAATATTGAGTTTGATTCAGCAGAAGGTTACGATGAAGGTGGGTATAAAATTGTTTCTAGAGCTGTTATCGACCAAGATATAGCAGATCAAATGACCGCTAATTCTTCACAACAATTACAAAATATTAAATCTAAACGTGGAATGATGATTTTAAACGTTCTTACTACATTACAAAAACAAATGAATATATCTATTGCTAGTGAAGTAGAATTTATAATTTATCACGTTGAAAATATGCTAATTACACAGTTGCCAAGCGAACAAGATTATAATAATCTTGTTAAAATGGAAAAGAAAAATGGTAGAAAACTACCTTCTTATGAGCAAAAGCATGATGATATATTGATATATATGACATTAGCTTTCTTTTTAGTAATTACACAAACAATAACACCTCCTGTAAAAACATCTCTTACGTTTAGAGGATGTGGTCCCAAATCATTTACTGGATACCCATTTGAAGGTGAAGGTGATTTTAGTGGATTAAAATATTTATCGTGTGTTGCATTGAGATTAAGTTCTTCAACTCGTCCATGGAATAGGATACCAAAATTAACTCGTAAAAAAGGTATAGAAACATTAAAAAAAATGATTGAAAAACTTAAGAAAATAACTGATAAAAATGTTCTCACTAAACCAGAAATACAAGAAAAAATAGAAAAACGAAAACTTTATAATATAGAAAATAAAGACATGGAAATATATGATGAGTTTGATGTTAACAATTGGGATACATTTTTACCCCCTTTATCAAGTATTAAAATAGAAAATTTACAAACTATTGGTCCAACGTTTAAATCAACACTAGAATCTTATATGAAATCTGGTGATATGGAACAATTTAAATTAATTAATAAATTAAAGGGGAAAATAAAGCTATTCTCTCTTTCGCTCCAAGAAAAAATACAAAATGCTGTTAATAATTCTGTTTTGTTATTAGAAAATATTTATAATGAATTACTAGTATCAAATGCGTGTTGTAATGAAGGTAATAAACATACACTATTATATTTTATAGAAAAAGAAAATAGTATATTAGATATTAATAATACAGTATATCAATTAGAAAATATTAATAATATTTGTAAAAAATTAACACATCCTCACTTTTTAGTGCATAATAAATCAACAAAATTACAATATCCTACGGTAATAAAAGGTTTTTCACAGGATATAATTTATAAATTTATAATTAAACATTGTGAATTTAACAGTGGATTAGAAATTAGTGAGAAATATAAATTAGTTTGTGGAGAGAATACAAGTGCATTTAAAAATTCTGATTCACTTGCTGATAAGATAGCTACTCTTAAATCAGAGGGTAAAAATTATACAATTGAAAATTTTATTTACTTGATGGATTTGATTAATAAAGATAATAAAGTTGATATCGATTTAAATAAGCAAATATATAGCGAGAAAGATATTTTTATGAAATATATAACAAATGAAGGAATAATATCTAATTTAAAATATTCGTATTCACTTATAGACTTTTTGAAAATTTTAAATGATGATATTAAAAATAAAAATTTGAATAATTTAAATGGCTTTTTAAAAGACCAAACAAATACTTTATTAAGCAAATTAACAGAATTTTTAATAAAAAATCCTAGACATAAAAAAATAAATAGTATTTTAAATAATTTGTCCTTATTTAAAACAATAGGCGATGATGTATATATTTCAACACAAGACGAAACAAGTACTATTTTTAATACTTTAATGAAAACATTTATAATTAATATTTTAAAAATATACCCAAAGATTATTGAAAATAAAATAAATCATGAAATTATTCCTATCCCCGAGCATTGGAAAACTGGGTCTCAAAAAATAAGTGCTACTCATATGAAAGATATTAAAAATATAATTGATAATGATTATAACTCTTTTAATAAATATAATGACAATAAATCTATTTTAAAATTATTTGAAGTTATTAATAGTGATCCATTAGTAAATGTAATATTAGATTTAATAAATTATTTACCGTTTGAAGCAAATAGCAAAATAAATGGTGAATTTAAAAATAATACTTTATTAAATGGTAAGATTACTAAAGATATAATGTTTTATCTCTTTTTAATGAGTATTAATATATATATTGTAAAAATTCCTGATATAATTAAATCATCTGATGTTGTTATAGAAACAGAATCAAAAATAAAAGGTTCTGATGAATTTATGTTAGGGGAAAAAGAAAACACAGAGAGAGATGTAATTGATTTATTATGTGATTATATGTTTTTACTCCAATCAAATAAAGATTTAATAAATATTACAAATAAAGAAATTAATGAAGATGTTTTAAAATCAAAGGAGAAAGAAAAGGCTAAGATAACAAAACGCTTAGGTGATTTATCTGTTGATGAAAGAAAAGTAGAAGATATTATGAAAACACATAGATTAGATAAATGGGGTGTCGGTCAAACAAGAGCGTTATATGTTTATGACAAGGATCAATATGATAAAGAACGTGCCGAAATAGAGAGTGATGCATTAAATGACTATAAATTAAATCAAATGGATAATATTACAGAGAGAAATAAAGAAATTTTTAAAATGGATTTCTTAGAAGAACAAAATGCAAACAATATGGTAGAAAATGAGATAAATAATAGTATTATGGCAATAGCAGATGATGATGATTTTGATGATGATAGAGAGGAAATGGGATATGCTTCATATATAAGTGGCGATTAAATAAAAATAATCTATATATAATTC
>CETE01020693.1_pt1 | contig 26384 bp, 18 predicted proteins | sample 531241 | NCBI WGS metagenome assembly CETE01 (sample SAMEA2622336, study PRJEB7988) | marine metagenome | biome: marine biome (ENVO:00000447); feature: deep chlorophyll maximum layer (ENVO:xxxxxxxx); material: "saline water (ENVO:00002010), including plankton (ENVO:xxxxxxxx)" | depth 30 m
GGCACCGGCAGTTGAAGAGGCCAAAAATATGGCTGAGAAAGATGGCGGGCTACCGGTTGGCGAGAATGCCGCAACAGTTAGTGAGCCTAATACGGAGGAAGCCGCTTCGGAGGAAGCCGCTTCGGAGGAAGTCGCTTTGGAAGAAGTCGTTGCTGACGTGGCTGAGCCTGCTGTCGAGGAATCCTCTTCTCAGGTCGACGAGGTGGTTCTCAAGACCGCTAGTGAATTGGCACAGCACTTTAAAGCAAACTTCGCTGAGTCGGCTATTTTGGAAACTCGCAATACGGTCGTGTCCGGAAATATTCCAGCGATGAATCTTTCACGCGGACTCCTGGCTCATTTGAAGCAGGAGAGCGAAAAGCTTCGCCGTGGATTTCCACTCGCCCTGATCCAAGTTTTATGTCGCGCTTTTGAAAAGCAGGGTCTGAAGTTTTTTAAGCGGGGCAAGAAAGCGCTGCACGTTTCTGTGGTCCGTCCCCGATCTATAGGGGAGGGCACTTCGTTGACAGAACAGGTCCAGTTAATAGTTGATTACATCGTTGCTAATCCGCGTTCTAAGGTGGTCGATTTGCTGGATGCCCTCGCTGATGATTTTAGTAAGCCCAAGCAGAAGAAGGGCGCGGTGACTGAGGAGTTAGAGATGAGCGAAGGAGCTAAAAAAATCCTAACGGATCTGCGTTGGCTGACTGCAGAAGGGTATGTGATCGAGTTTCCGGATACTTGCTTAGTGATCGGAAAACAACCGAGAACTCCCGAAAAAGCTTTAACGAAGAAGAAGGTTGCCGCTGAAGAGTCTCCGGACCACAAAAAAGTAACCGAGACCTCGACTAAAACTGAGGCAACTGAGGAGATTAGAGCTACTTCACCCGATGAAATACCGCAAGCCGAGGGATCAGCCGAGAAAGAGGCCCTAGCTGACCGCTTGCCTGCTGAGAAAGAGCAGGGCGAAGCAATCCCGGAGGTTGAAGAGGATTCCGCGACTGAAGCATCTTCCGCAGAAGAACCGGAGTCCGACGAAGATTCTCCTGCTAAGGAGTAGGAGAAACCTTATGTCTGGCCCAAGGTAGGTGCTCCCAGCCTGATCGTCTCAACTTCAGGAAATAATGCGATGGGCTACCAGTATGCGGTGGACCGCAGCACGAAGTTCGCTTGGCGCATAAGGCTTTGGCAGAACACCCTTGAATCCATAGCCGGAAGGGTTGGACATGGCCGGGGCATCAGAATAGCCGCTGGAAACAATCGCCAGCACCTCGGGGTCCATTTCGACCAATTGTCGCATGGTCTCGACGCCACCCACTCCATTCTCAATGGTGAGGTCGCAGATGAGTAGGTGAAACTTTTCGTCCCTCTCCATCGATTCGCGGTAAATGGCGATCGTCTCTCGTCCGTCTTTTGTTTCTACAACTTCGTGACCAGCACGACGTAAAGTGGCGGCCATGAGGCGACGAATGGGAGCGTCATCTTCGAGGATAAGGATTCGAGTACCGACGAGAATGGGTTCACTTTGGGTTGGGGTCTTTCTTTTCTCGGTTAGATTTTGAATATCAAAATTTGGGTAGCTGGCTCTGGGCGGTTTATCGTCGGCGCTGCTGGCATGTAGTCCCAGAGGAGCACAGAAGGTAGCAATGGTGCCCTTGCCTTCCTTGGACTGAAGCTGGATAAATCCACCATGTGCCTTGGCAATTGATTCGCAGACCGTTAGGCCTATGCCGCTGGCGTTGTCTTCTTTACGAGTGGTGAAGTAAGGCTCAAAAACGCGAGCCAGAGCGGTTTCGCTCATGCCGATGCCAGTGTCGATCACTTCGATGAGCAGGTGATCTTGTTCTTCTGGAGTGTGAGAACCACGAATTCGGATGACTTGTTCCGGTTGAACCCGTTCGCAGCGTATGATGAGGACACCTCCATTTGGCATGGCGATCGCCGAATTAGAAACCAGATTCTCGACGAGGCGTCCGATTTGAGCAGGATCGACGTTGGCAACTAGATCGATGGTTGCAGCCTGGAATTGATAGCGGATGTCCGGATGTTGCAGTCGCTGTTCGTTAAGGATGCGCCGGATTACTTCCGAGATGCGGGTTCGCTTGCGAATCGGGCGACCACCTCTCGCAAAAGTCATCAGTTGCTGAACTAAGCCCGTAGCGCCGGTGGCGGCAGATTGTGCTTCTGACAGCATCTGTTGAAGCTCAGCGTCCTCTTGGTAACGCTCCTTGGCGAGGCTGATATTACCGGTGATCGCGGTTAGGTGATTATTGAAGTCGTGAGCGAAGCCACGCGCGAGCAGGCCTAGACCTTCGAGTCGCTGCTGGCGGACGGATTCTGCTGTTTCTAGTTTTGAAGAAGTGATGTCAGTGAACAGGGCAAGGATGCCGCCAGCTGTTCTATAGTTTCGGACTTCGAACCAGCGTCCGTGGTTTGAGTCATGAAAGTCGAACCGGTGCCGTCGACCATCCACGAGAGGCCGATCAATCTGATCCATGTAATTTTCTCGTTCCTGTTCAGAAAAGAAGCTCCAGAAGTCCTGATCAACAAGAGGTTTGCCGTCATTGAAAACGGTCCGGGCTTCAGCGTTGGCATCGCTGATAGTACCGTCCTCATTGATCCTGATCAGAGGATCACCAAAGTCATCGATAAGTGAGGCTCCGGCTGCGGTGAAGATACTCTCGGCCGACTCTGAGAAGACCGACGGCGGAGTAGGCTCGGGTGGTGTGGAAGTTTCGGATGCCACCGATGGTTGAGGAGTTTCGCGGTTTTTAATGAGGCTTCGAAAGGCGGGGTCACGTGAGAGTTCGGCGATCTTTTGAACTGCAGCAGAACGAGCAGGAGGCAGCGTTTCGGCGGGGTTTGATTCTTTTTTGGCAGATTCAGCTTCAGACTTGTCGGGCAACCCTTCGGAAACATCTGGTGCTGGTTTTTCTGGTAGGATTTCTACAACGGTAACCACTCCAAGTGCTTCGCCGTCATCGGCTTTGATGGGTTCAGACCGCTCTGCAATCGCGTGACTCAAGCCGTTGCGACTTTTGAATGAAGTTCGATTGGAATTGGAACGATCGATGGGCATGATGGTCGCAAGCGCAGCGCCGATCGATTCTTCGCGGCTCCAGCCGGTCATCGATTCTGCGGCCGCATTTAGGTAAACTACTTTGTCGTCAAGATCGGTGGCGATTACGCCTTGGCTGACATGGGCAGAGACTTCTTCAATCGACGGGAGGCGTTCGCTGAGGCGTTCGCTTGCAACGTTGTGTTCTACCACAGACTCCAGGCAGGCAGTGAGTTCATCATCACTGAAGGGCTTTCGGATGAAACCGGCGGGCTTAGCTTCGCGAGCCTTTTCATGGAGTGTTTCTTCCGAGTATCCCGTGATAAAAATCACGGGAATGTTATATTTTTCTCGGAGTTCTTTCGCGAGGCCAATGCCAGACGAAGTGTTGTCCAGATCAATATTAAGCAGAGCGATTTCAGGCTGCTTCGAGCTTACGATTGCCGGAACTTCGGCGGCCGAATAGGCCACGCCGGCGATGATGAAACCTCTGCGTTTCAGGGTTTCTTCGAGATCGCGCGCGGTGATCCGATCATCTTCAACGATCAGGACTCGCAATCGATTGGCGGGCAGGTCGTCCATGCAGGGTTGGCAAAGAGGAAAGGGATGTTGAGACGCTAGCTTGGAATTGCTATAATTTACAGATTAAAAACTATAATCACACTCTTTCTATGCCTGAGAAGGAGAAGGAGTGGATCAAGATCGTTCGGCCGGGATCTTAAGTTCCCAGGCGAGGTTTGATTCGGAGGCGAGAGGAGCCAGTTCGCCGCCCATCTGGACGGTGAGAATCTCTAGAATTTCAATTTCGCTGTCCTCATCGGTGAAAATAAAGCGGCGGTTTTCGCCGGGCTTCACACGGAGGTAAATATTGCGTTCATCGTCGCGATGAAAGCTTAAAGACAACTGAGGCCCGGAGCCGTACTGACGGTGGCCAAGAATCAGTCGCATAATTTCGCCGATCATGAGGGCTAGAGGATCGGAATTCGCGCGGTTAATTCGGAGGCCTTCGTCGCCGGTAATTTCAATTTCACGACTACCTGGACCGTGACCGGTCAATGAACAGATTTCGTCAGCAATCGTTCGGACCATTGGAACTACCTGCACTCCTGCATCAGGATCGCCATTCATCGTTTGAGCGACGGAGCGCAGACGGATCTGCCATTTGAGAAAAGCGTCGCGTGCCGCAGTCCCCTGCGGTTCGAGGCTGAAAAGGCTGGTGACGAGCTGGAGCTGGTTCCTAAAGCGGTGTTGGCTTTTGTCCAGACCCGTCCGCTCTTGTTCTAGAGGGGTAGTGGCATTGCGGACAAACCCAACGATACAGGCGGGTGAGCCTTGCTCTGACACCGGCACGAAGTCGGTTATGACATTGAGTTCACGGCCAGATTTAAGAAGGAGGGGAAGTTGGCAACTCCAGGGATTTGAGTGAGTTTGCAGACTCGCAAGGTGTTCTTTTAGGCCTTGGTCCGTGCGATAGAGTTCAGAAACAGAGTGCCCTAGGAGGTCGCTCGGTGATAGTCCTGTCAGCTCGGCGAAGGCCGAATTGGCTTCGCGGATTTTGCCATCAATATCGGCCACGATAATGGCTTGTGATGTCATTTCGAAAACTGGGGTTGTCCATCCGTTGACGCGGCCTACGGACTTCTGAGAAAGAATTCGTATAACCGCAAGCATTTGGTCGTCACCGCAAGAACACAAAGTGAAGTTGAAATCGAAGGGATTGGCCCCACGACCTTCAATATCTGCCTGAATTGTCTTTCCTTGGGTAAAGACAGGAAGCAGCGACTCTTCGACGATTTCTCCAAAGATCGGCCAGACTTCATTGAGGGATTGACCTCGCCAACTGCCGTTGGGTTTGAGTTCCTTCCATGGTGACGATGGGGGAACAAAGTCCGCGACGGTGAGATCTTTATTGATCAGAAGAACGAGATCAGGAACTGCCTTTAGAAGAGCCTGAGCTTTGATAGCCACTTTCTGCAACTTGCCGAGTAACTTTGCTCGCGATTCGGCGGTTTCACCGATCTGAAACAGGTAGATGCCCATCGGAGGATTTTCTTTGGAATCTCCGACGGGGCAGAAGGTGAGTTCGGTTCGCTTCTCCTTGGAGCGAGTTCGCAGCCAGACACCTTTGGTGATGGTCTCGGGAGCATTAGGCAACTCATTCTCCGTCCAGACTTTCTGGGCATCTGCAAGTGTGGAGGCATCTTCGGGGTTAAGCAGGCTCGCTAGGGTCGATAGGTGGATTTCTTTTAGCGAAAGCTCAGCAAAGTTGAGAAAGGCGGGGTTGGCGTCAATGACTCGACCTGTCCGGTCGACGAGGACGGCTCCGTCACCCCCATGGGCAAACATAGCCCGGAACTTAAGCTTATTGTGACGCTGAGTTTCTTCGGCACGGTGGAGATCAGTGACATCCTGCAGGGTGACGGTGAAAGTGCCGTCTGCATGGAGTGAGGAACGGAACTCGATTTCCCGAATTTTCTGATCAGCTCCTCTTAAGGTGAAGCTGCGGGTCAGTTGGTTGCGCCAGATGTGATCTCGCCAAGAATCGATGACGCGGTCACGATGCTTATCACTGGGACAAGCTGAAGCCAACCAATCTTCGATGCTGCCTTTATCCCGAATAGTAGAACCAAGAAAGTCGCGACAGACTTTGTTTTCGTATTGGAGGTCCTGTCCCGGCCCGAGAACGATCAATCCGTAGGGGAGTTGATCAAGTACTTCGCTCCAATCGACTTTCGGAGCATTGAGCGCCGTTAATTGACTCCCTTCAGATATGGCTGGAGCGAGGTGATGCGAAGCATTCGAAGGCTCCGAGCCAAGAGCTCCGGGCATGCGGAACACATTGGAGGCGCGATTTGACGAATCACGGCTTCCAGAGCCGGGCACGTTGCCAGATGGGTGTTGTTCAGCCAAAAAGGTTCAAGAAACTGAGTGGGCAGATTTTATTTAAGGAAAGTTAACTAAAGCCTGCAAGCGATTTGTGCTTAAGGATGCCCATTTTTGCCTGATTTAACGGGGATTAACCCTGATTCTTGGCAACTAGGCCTCCTAATTCGAGTTGTGAGGCTCAGTTTTGGCCCTTTTCCTGAAATGGATCATAGCGGCATAAACCCCGGCGCCGAGTGCTAGAGTTGCAATTCCCCAGCCAAATTCGACTGTCTTCTCCTTGATCTGAAACCAAAGAACATACCCGCTCGTCAGCGCAAAAATAGCCGGTGTGAGGGGATAGCCCCAAGCCTTGTAGGGGCGCTTAATGTCAGGCCGTTTAACTCGAAGGAAGAAGATTCCTGTGACGACCAATAACGAAGAAATCGTTAACAAGCCTTGCACGTAATTGATGAGTTGCTCAAAGGTGGCGGATAAAACTAGCGCCACCACGATGGCGCCCTGAATGAGAATGGCGATGGCTGGGATGCCATTCTTGTTTGTCCGCTCAAGAAAACGAAGACCAGGGTAATCGCGACCGATTGCAGCGCTCACGCGAGGACCTGCCCAGACCATAGATGAAATTGAGGAAATGAGTCCAAAACTGATCAGGATACCCATGATCATTCCCCCTTTTGGACCAAGGATTGACTGAGCCGCTATGAGCCCGACTTCCGACTCTCCCTTCAGATCATTGATTGGAGTTGAGTAGAGAAACGCGGCGTTCACAAAGATGTAGAGCACCGTGACAAAGAGGGTTCCGATAAGGAGGGCAAGGGGGACATTACGCTCCGGTTTTTTTACTTCGTCCATCATGTAGGTAGCGGCATTCCAACCAGAGTAGGCATAAAGCACGTAGATCAGGGAAATGGCGAAAGCCCCGGAAGTGACCAGTTCCATGTCGCCTTCCTCGGGCAGAAAAGAAATGCCTTGCGAGTTTCCTACGGCAAATCCCAACACCCCAATAGCCAAAATGAGGGCAACCTTGGAGTAGGTGAAGAACTGGTGAAAGCTTCCGATGACAGTGAGGCTTCCGAGATGGATTAGAGTCACCAGAATCACAGTGGGAAGAGAGAAGGCGAGATGATGAATGCCAAAAATTGAACTGAGATAAGTCCCCATCAGGGTAGCGTTGAGTGCGATCGGTGCAGCAAAGCCAACGGTGACGGACAACCACCCAGCAAGAAAACCAATGAACGGACTCCACGTTTTGGTGAGAAGGTGGTATTCGCCTCCTGAACGCGGAAAGACCGAAGCAATCTCGGCGTAGCACACAGCGCCGCAGAACGAGATCACCCCACCGATTAGCCAAAGCAGAATGATGGGAAAGCCCGAGGGTATGCCCAAAACTTGGAACCCAAGGCTGCCGAATACGCCGGTTCCAACCATGCTGGCCACAACGATCGCGATAGCGGTAAGAAGGCCGACCTTACTTTTCGGAGTGGTGGAGTCAGTTTCCATGAATGCCGCTGGAAGGAATGATGATTGGTCTATGCCTAGGTCGGTTGACGAGGGACATTGTGATAGTCGAGTGCCCATTCGCGCATGAAGCGGACCTGATCGGGCTCGATACGATAAAGGACAAACTCCGGGTTTTCGGGTGATCCGAGATATTGCTTGAGGAGGGGATTGGAAGACCAGATAGCTTCAATCGTTTGAGGGTGAGTCTCAACATGTGCTATTCCGGTGATCCGAATCTGATCGTGGTCGGGCTCAAGGTAGGCAAGTTCAACCTTTGGATTAGCCTTGATCTGGCCGGTTTTCTGATAGCCTGCCAAATTAGCAACCCAAACTGTGAAGTCATCGTCGACTCGGACTGGTGAGACCGGCCGGAGTCGGGGCTGGGCGCTCTCGTCGACCGTAGCAAGCATTGGAAATTTCGCCTTTCTGATAACGTTGTGAGCGAGCTCGTGAAGTATAGCGGGATCAACGGATTTCGGACGGGGTTTCATGAAAAAAGTTAGCGCGCAGAGGGACGAATGGTAGTAAAAACGAACGCTCGCGGATATGAAGCGTCTCTTCATCTTTTTCGTCATCCTTGCACTCCTCGTCATTATCCCCTTCTTGATTTGGGGTGGTGCGTTCGAGTCTGCCATGTCGTTGGAAAACACCGTGGTTTGGCTACGCTCCGCAGGAACCTGGGCTTGGGCTGCAGGGATAGGGCTTCTCGTGGTTGATCTGTTTCTTCCCATCCTTGGGACGGTTGTCATGTCTGCCCTCGGGCTGGTCTATGGTTGGTTTCTCGGGGGAATCCTCTCAGCAGTAGGTTCGATTGGAGGAGGATTACTCGCTTATGGATTGGCAAGAAAGCTAGGTCGATCGGCCGCTGCATGGCTCACAGGGAAAAATGGGATCAAGGAGGGGGAGCGGCTCTTCAAGGGGGAGACGGGAGGGTGGCTCATCGCGCTCTCGCGATGGATGCCGGTTCTTCCTGAGGTAATTACCTGCCTCGCTGGGATTGCAAAAATGCCATTTGGACGTTTTGCCGCGGCACTTTGCACAGGAAGTATCCCGATGGGATTCGTTTTCGCTTGGATTGGTCACACAGGTCAGGATCAACCTTTGCTGGCTCTCGGGCTGAGTGCGGCACTGCCACCGCTAATATGGGGAGCGTTTCGATTGTTTTATGGGAGTGGTCAACAACGCGAACCCAATTAGGAATTCTTTATTTACCATAATTTCAAAAGAATTGTTTGCCCAAGATTTTTCTCGCCAGGGGGTACAAGGAAGCGGAATTTTTGGTAAAAATCAGCACCCGCCTGGATTAGAGGTGAGAGTTAGCGGGTAATATTAGGAAACGAGAGGTGGAAGTTTTTGGCGTTTGGAAGGCCGTTTTTCCGCTTGGCTACTGCGCAAAATCGTTGCATTGTCCCCTCAGACAACCCTTCCCCAAACTAACAGTTTCCATGAGACTCATGCTCGGCCTTGCAAAAAGATCGACCGCGATGGCTTTAGCCCTCGTGGTAGGCGTCTTTGTAGGTGTCGCTCACTTAGCAAAAGCACAGCAGGACCAGGCTTACTATCTCGACCCGTCTGATATTTGGTATCGGGCCTACCTGCTGATTCAGGCTGCAGAAGACTCGGAGAAGCAGGGTAACTATCTCGATTCGCTCGCCAAACTTAACGAGGCTAAGCCTCTTTACGATCACCTCGCGCAGGCGTTTCCCGAATTTCAGCCGGAAGTAGTTCGCCACCGCCGCCAAATTATCGTGGAGAAGCGCGATGAACTAAAGCAATTGGAGAGTTCCCGCTCTAACCCTAAGGCGTCTTCCGCGCCGGGTTCACTCCCCTCCGGGCAGTTTCCTCAGACACCAAACCCAAGTAATCCGGACGCCAATCCGATACCTCCGAGTGGCGGTAGGCCCGGGATCCCCTCGGTGCAAATTGCCCCGCCGCCTTCGCCGCCTCGCAATCGTGCGACCGAACGCACTTTCGAACTTCAGTCTGGTAGTGGCGAGTTTGCGCTTCCGTCGTGGGAAACCGGAACCTCAAACCTGAATCTTCCTCGAGTCAACCCCGGCGGGGACGGCATGCCGCCCGAGCAGCCAAATGGAACTCGATCCTCTGTCGGAGAAATCGCGTCTTCTATCTATGATCAGTTGGCTGAAAAAGACAGGCTCATTGATTGGCTCAATAGCGAGAATCTGAAGCAGCGACGACTCATCGCTGAGCGGGAAAACGAGATTAAGAGCATGAACGCGGATTTGGCTAGAGCGCAGTCAAGTCGCTCTGAACTTCAGCGTCAGATCAATGCCGCTGAGAATGGCCCGGGTGGGGTTGAGGCTCAGCAGAAAATTGATCAACTTAAGGGCCTGCTTCGTGAAGCAACGCAGCAACTCGAGGAATCGACTAATCGCAATGCAAATCTCGTCGCCGAGCTGAGTCGCTCTCAGGGAGAAATTGACAAGCTTAAGGACCGAGTTGCCTCACTCGAGCGAGAGAGAGACAATCTCGCCGAAGTGGTGCAGGGGCAGGGGAAAAGTGGTAGCGCGCTAAAGGATCTGATGGAGCGCAATCGCGAGCTGACTGGCCAACTTGACCGCGCTGAGCAACTGGCAACGAGCTTGTCCGAACTGAACAAGGAAAAGGACAAAGATATTGCGATGCTGAAGTCAGAGATCTCCAAGATTAAATTTGAGCGTGACCAACTTCTTACAGACAACCAACGTCACCAGCAGAGTATCGATCAACTGCAGCGCAAACTTGAGATGCTTTCCGATGGGCTGTCGGCGGAAGAAAAAAATGCCCTTGCCAGTGCTTCGCCGATGGAGCGACAAGAAAATGAATTGCTTCGATCCATGGTCCTCAAGCAGCTGCGCCGCCAAGCCCAGATGAAGCAAGCCAAGGAGCTCCTCATCCGACAGCTCGAAAAGGTTGGAGCTAGGTCTGATACGCTGCTCGGTTTGATCGACGATATGGCCCGCGGTTCTCAATTGACCGATGAAGAGAAGGAACTGTTTAAGGCTCCCCAATTCCAAGAGATTGTGGAAGCGGCCGAATCTAACGGAGATTTTACGGTTCCTCCCACTGGTGGAGATACAGCCGTGGGAAGCATGTCAGGAACCTTCGTTGCTTCAGGTGGGGGTCAGGGATCGGTGGAGGTGGTGAAGGATCAGAAGATTGGGGTCGAACTTTCTCAGATTGAGAAATCAGCCCGCCTTGATTTTAGCGAGGGCCGCCTCAGCGAGGCCGAGGCCGGTTTTCTAAAATATCTCCATTACCGTCCCAAAAGTGTGCCGTGTCTCTGCAATCTAGGGGTGCTCAAGGTCTCGATGAAGAATTACTCCGAAGCAGAGTATTACCTCGAAAAAGCCCTTGCGATCAATGATTCGTCGGGGCTTGCGCATTACCTTCTGGGAAGGGCTTACTTCCTCCAGAACAAGTTGGACGATGCGCTGGCAAGCCTCGAGCAAGGATTGTCCCATGATCCAAAAAATGCCAAGGGACACAACTGTGTCGGTGTGATTTCAACCCGCAAGGGATGGGTATCTCGTGCCGAGCGCGCTTTCACCAATGCGGTATCCATTGATCCCGAATACGGAGATGCTCACTTTAATCTTGCGGTCCTCCACGCGACCAAGGATCAACCTGATCCGAAAGCAGCTGAAGAGCACTACTTCAAGGCACTTCACCTCGGTGTTCCGCGCGACGCCGCCATCGAGGGATTCCTTAAAGATTTTGAGGCCAACGGTGGTCGCCTCGGAATGCGTTGATCTGAGCGTTTGAGCTCGCTGCTCTGCTATTTGCTGGGTGCCGTGATATTGTGCTCGTTGAAGAACTCAGTCATTTCGTCGACGTCGAAGTCCGCCAAGATTAGGTCTCCGCAGGTGAGAGTCGGAGCGCAGGTTTGACCTGAGATTTTCTGCATGTAGCAATATTGCTCAGGATCAGACATCACATCGACCTCCTCAAACGTGAAGCCTTCCCGCTTCAGATAAGCAACCGCATCAACACACCAAGGGCATCCGGGTTTGATATAGACGATAAGTTGGTTTTCAGAGCTCATGTAAAAAGTTGGATCGGGACAAATTATTCGCCGCCAAGTTGAGTGAGTTTGAGTCCTTTTTGTTCGAGCAACTGGATCACACTGCTCTCTCCGACAAGGTGTGCAGCCCCGACGATGAACATGACGTTCTTATCGCCGGCCAGTTTTTTTTCAATTACGGGAATCCAGTTTCTGTTCCGGTCGACAAGAAGGATTTTGAGGACGTCAGGTGTTTCGGCCATCTCCTCGTAGACGAGTTGCTTAAGGCCTTCCGTATCTCCCACTCGCCAAGCACCAATGATCGCATCGAGCGTTTTTTCGGCTTCGCTGGAGCCTTCGACGGTCTCCCCGATCAGTAGGTCGAGCGTTTCGATGTTGATTTCATTGAATCGAGACATCTGGTATTCTGTCGTTTCCAACCCACTGCCTGGTTTGCCATCCTTTTCCGCCTTCTTGTGAAACTGCATCTCCAGTCCGAGATCCGGCCGAGCACCGAGACGGATAGCTTCCATCGACCCTATGGTGAGATAAACCATGCCCGGAGTGAAACGGTTGAACATCCCACTGGGCAGATTATTCTCGCGCAGGTATTTGTTGAGGGCCTGCAGCGTGTCCTCGCTGAGATAGTCACTGAGCCTTTCGCCAACTGGAAGTGTGCCGAGTTCTCGCATCTTCATGGTAGCACCGGGAGCGTTCATTTCCTTCATGTCGATCTCGAAGACCAGCTCCTCGGAGTCCGCGTAGACCGTGTTATAGACATCTGGAAATGGCAGGTCTTTTTCACGCAGTAGATGAACGGAGCCAGCGAGATAGACCGCAGAGTCTTCGTCGGATAGTTTCCAGATGGATGCTTTCTCCGCACTGTTGCCCGAAACGGTGGTCAAACCAACGATTAGAGAGAAAATAGTTCGGAGTTTCATGAGGTAGGCCAGACCGGTGACGTTGCTACTGCTTCGGTAGTGACATCGCATATTCCGTATGGTTTGATTCAAAAGGAAGAAGAGTTTTTCCAAGGTTTTCAATGAAAAATACGCTCGGATTTATAATCGCTTTGCTGGCGTTCACGGGTCATGCCGAAGAAGCGTGGGCTTGGAAGAAGCACCTGATCACGGAGAGCGGCCGAACGAGCACCGCTGTGGCCGCTGATTTTGATGGAGACGGCGATATGGATGTGATCTCAGGATATCCCGGGACAGTAAGCTTGTTCCTCGCCCCGGAGTGGGAAGAGCTCGTGCTGCATCGCTTCTCAAACCCCAAGGGAAACCTGATTCACAGCGAGGTAATTGATGTCGATGGTGATGGTGATCTGGACTGGGCTGGCGCTCAGGCCAAAGAGAGTCCGTTTTGGTTGGAAAACCCGAGCGATGGATCAGGAGCATGGGCCGCGAGAATCATAGATCACGACATCCAGGGGATTCATTGCTTGCTCAAGGCCGATATCGATAATGACGGGCAACCTGATTTGATCATCAATAATTTCCTACCCGAGGGTCCTTTGGCTGATTCGGTAGCTTGGTTCAGAATACCAAAGAATCCAACGATGGCAGACCATTGGGAACGCTATGTGTTTGCTGATGGAACGGCCCGCGGGGGAAGTCACTATTTCGGCTTCGGTGACTTGGACGGAGATGGCTGGGGCGAAATTGCAATCGGGGCCAAAGGGGCGCCTTTCGAGGATGGGAACTGGTTTGCCTACTGGAAAAATCCGGGAGCGTCGGGGGTGAGGAAAGCATGGGAGAAAGTTGTGATTGCTAAGAACCAACTGGCTGCCACTAATATTCTACCAGGTGATTTGAACGGTGACGGCATGATGGACTTTCTTGCTTCACGGGGGCACAGCCAGGGCGTGATCTGGTTTGAAGGACCGAAATGGAAGTTGCATGAAATTGATCGAACGATCAAAAGTCCCCACAGCCTTGTCCTCGCCGATTTGGATGGAGATGGTGATCTCGACGGAGCCACTTGTGGATTCGAAAGTCAGCGTGTTGCTTGGTACGAGAACGACGGGGACGGGCGCTTTGCCGTTCATGTGATCGATGAGGATCAAGAGTCTTACGACCTACGAGCCGTTGATATGGATTATGACGGGGACCTTGACTTGCTAAATGCGGGTAGAGCGACGGCTAATGTGGTTTGGTATGAGAACTGCCTGCAATAGATCGGGGCGGGAATTGACTCGATCAGAGAATGCTTCTTGCAAGGCGTCATTTCAGTCGTGATGCCGATGTGACATTAGGGTGCTGTTTGGACGAAGGTAGAATGCGGAAAACGGCGAACCTGCTTCGTGGGAGTGAGACGTTGGACCGATCCTCCCCAGTCACCTGAATTCGCCAAAATGAATTCACCAAATATTTTGGATGGACTAGAGCTTGAGAAAGTTCTTGAGAATAAGCTTACCGGAGGCGGTGAGAATTGACTCGGGATGGAATTGAACCCCATGAACGGGGAATTCCGTATGCTGTAATCCCATGATAATGCCGTCTTCGGTCTCAGCGGTTATCTCAAGACAATCGGGCAGGGTATCCCGTTCCACAATGAGCGAGTGATAGCGCGTCGCCTCAAAAGGAGACTCCAGCCCGGCAAACACACTCTGGCCCTCGTGGTGAATCAGTGAAGTTTTTCCATGCATCAATACATCGGCGCGAACCACGTCCCCACCGAAAACCTGCCCGATACTCTGATGCCCAAGGCAGACCCCAAAAAGAGGGGTGCTATGGCCGAACTCACGAATCACATCGCAGCTGATCCCAGCTTCAGTAGGGGTGCAGGGACCCGGTGAAACGCAGATGTGTGACGGCGCCTTTTTACGAATCTCGTCCAGCGTGATCTGGTCATTGCGATAGATCTCCATCTCTGCGCCCAATTCTCCGAAGTATTGGACGAGGTTGTAGGTGAACGAGTCGTAGTTGTCGATAACGAGCAACATCGCCGCGAATGTATGGGTGAGCTTACATCTGGTCAACCTGAACCAAACTCAATAGCGGGATTGATTCAGGTGCCGGTTTGAGCCAGAGTAGGGAGGGTCGGGAGATTCACCTGCCCTCTTAAGATCCCTGAAATTTCCTCGTATCTTCTCCGTGAAACTCTTGCAATGTTCCCAAAACCGGTGGGTATCCTTGGCGATGGTCTTGGCGGGACTTTCGGCTGCCCCTCTTTCTGAGGCGCTTGATCTTGGTAAGTTGGAAAAAGTGGATCGGGTCATCCTGACTGCGATTGAGGAAGGTAAGATTCCGGGAGCTGTTCTCTGGGTGGAGTCGAGAGGAGAAGTTTTTCAGAAGGCTTACGGTAAACGCATGATCTGGCCTGATGAGGAGTTGATGACGGTTGAGACCGTCTTTGATGTGGCGAGCTTGACCAAAGTTCTGGCGGCGACTCCCGCGATTTTGCTTTTGGCCGAAGAAGGGCTTCTTGATCTCGCTGCTCCGGCATCACGTTACCTTCCAGAATTTCTGGAAGGTGGAGTCAAGGAAGGCCTTGAGGACGAAGTGGTGACTGAGGCAGATCGAGAAGCCGTTACGGTTCACCACCTCCTGACCCATCAGAGTGGTCTCCCGCCTTCGCTCTATCTGAGCGAAAAAGATTTCTGGGGCTACCACGAAGGAGTAAAACGTGCGGCCACTATTGGATTGGTGGAACGACCGGGGACTCGCTTTCGTTATAGCGACGTCAACTTTATCTTGTTGGGCGAAATTGTTAGGCGGGTATCCGGGCAGCGGCTTGATACATTTGTGGATGATCACTTTTTTGGACCCCTCAAGATGAGGGATACGGGATTTCTCCCGTTAGGTCTGATTGAAGAAAGGGTGGCTCCAACGACCGCGATCACCGGTTTCGGTTTAATTCGCGGGGAAGTGCATGATCCTACCGCGAGACGGATGCAAGGAGTGTCTGGACACGCGGGACTCTTCTCCACAGCGAAGGATATGGCCCTGATGATGCGTATGTTAATGAATCGAGGTAAGGTTGGAGATAGGGTGATTCTCAAAGCGGAAACGGTGGTTGAGGCGACTCGTAATCAGTTGCCGGCGGAACTTGGAATTGAACGTGGATTGGGTTGGGATATCAGCTCTCCCTATGCTTACCAAAGGGGGGAGAAATTCCCGAAGGAAGGTTTCGGTCACACTGGTTGGACGGGTACCTCAATATGGGTCGATCCCGCATCTGAGACTTTCGTCATTTTACTGACGAATCGGAACCACCCGGCAGAGGGAACCAGTGTGAAGCCCCTGCGCATCGAGGTAGGAACTATAGTCGCCGAGGCGGTTGGCTACACAGAACCGATCCCACTCGCCGAAGAGTTGAATCGCCCGACAATCTCAGAACAGGTCGCTGCAGGGGGAGATGAGGAAGTATTGAACGGGATTGATGTTCTCGAGCGTGATAGATTTAGTGAGCTTGCTGGCATGAAGATCGGTTTGATCACTAATCAGACTGGGATCAACCGACAGCGACGCTCTACCATAGACCTGCTCGCATCGGCTTCAGGAGTTGATCTGGTCGCCTTGTTTTCTCCTGAGCATGGAATTCGAGGAGTTCTCGAAGAGGACTCCGTGGATGATGATACGGATGCGGCGACTGGTTTGCCGATCTATAGCCTCTACCAATCAGAGAATCGAAAGCCGACTCGAAAGCAGTTGGCAGGACTGGACGTATTGATCTTCGATATCCAGGACATCGGTTGTCGTTTTTACACCTACATCTCCACGATGGGTCTTGCCATGGAAGCGGCTGCTGAGGCCAAGGTGAAGTTTATTGTTCTCGATCGCGTCAATCCTATCGGAGGGCAGGTCGTTGATGGGCCGATTCGGTCTGGAGAGGGGAACGATTTCGTCGCGTTTCATGATATTCCGGTGCAACACGGAATGACCGTTGGAGAGTTGGCGCGGCTGTTTCGCGCGGAACGTCAGATTGAGGTCGAGTTGCAGGTCATTCCAGTTGAGGGATGGGATCCTTCGAAACGACTTGATGATTTGGGGCTGCCCTGGATCAATCCTTCCCCGAATATTCGCAGTGTCACCGAGGCGATGCTTTACCCTGGTGTCGGTTTAATTGAGTTTACTAATGTATCAGTAGGGCGTGGCACGGTCACCCCGTTCGAGCAGATTGGTGCCCCTTGGATTCATGAAGGTAGGTTGGTGGCGAGACTCAGTGAAGAAAACGTTCCCGGTATTCTATTTCTTCCGACCCGATTCACCCCAAATGCCAGTGTCTTTGATGGTGAAGACTGCGGGGGCGTGCGTTTTCTGATCACTGATCGGGACAAGTTGCGTCCGCTGGATCTTGGACTCGCACTGATGCGTGCTCTTCACGATCTTCACCCCGATACCTTCACTCTCGCCGAAAAAGGAAATGTTCTCTTGAGACACGAAAAAACGCTCAAGGCGGCGTTGGATCAGGAATCAAAGAAAAAGATCCGCCAAGGCTGGAACCCTGAAATCGATCGTTTCTTGAAACGGCGCGAAGCTTTCTTATTGTATCCGCGAAACTAGAGAATTAATGAAATGTCATGGGTAGGCGATCAATGAGCGGAAACGACAGGGGCAACGACGATATGTCTCGGTTTTCCGTGGACACTTATGAGCGTCCTGTGCTTGAGACGCCGAACGGTGCTGAAAAGGTGCTGATGCACTCGTGTTGTGCCCCATGCGCCGCCGAAGTCATGGATGCGTTGGCCGCTTCCAAGATTGAAACGACCATCTTCTTTTATAACCCTAATATCCACCCGCGGGACGAGTATGAAATCCGCAAACAAGAGAATATTCGCTACGCGGAAAAGCTTGGGATGGATTTTATTGACTGGGACTACAATGCGAAGGACTGGTTTGCGCGAACCAAAGGCATGGAAGACGAGCCCGAGCGAGGTATCCGCTGCACGGCCTGCTTCGATATGCGCTTTGAGGTGACGGCGGATTACGCCGCTGAGCATGGATTCAACCTAATTTCCAGCACTCTCGGGATCTCTCGTTGGAAGAATATGGCCCAGATTAACGGCTGCGGTGAGCGAGCCGCAGGTCGGCACGACGGGATGACCTACTGGACTTTCAACTGGCGGAAGCAGGGTGGTGCTCAGCGTATGATCGAAATTTCTAAGAACGAAGAGTTTTATCAGCAGGAATACTGCGGTTGCGTTTACAGCCTCCGTGACACGAACGCCTGGCGAGAAACTAACGGACGCGAGAAAATCAGGCGTAAGGTTAAATTCTACGGTCGCGATGCGGTGGTGGGCGACGACGAGTAGACCGCTCAAACTTAGCTGTGAAAAAGCGGTGGTTGAAAGCGACGCCAAACGGCATAGGGTTCTCGTCGTTCAGTCCGAAAAGAAGACGTCTCGGAGTGAAAAGGAGAGATGGCTGAGTCTGGTTTAAGGCGCTCGATTCGAAATCGAGTGTAGGGCAACCTACCGTGGGTTCGAATCCCACTCTCTCTGCCATCAACAAGGGCCAGCCCCAGCGAAGCGGAGCTGGCCCTTGTTGATATTGGGGGAATGGATTTGAACCGCAGGTCGACTCGGAGTCGCGCGATAGCGGGACGGAGAGATCTCGTGAGCGAGGCGAATGAGATAATCCCACTCTCTCTGCCACTACAAAGGTCCGTGCCCTAGGGCCTTTCGTCATCAAGAGTTAGGTTCGAATCGAAAGGCCTGCAGCGGCAGCTCGACTTCAAGCTAGCCGGAAACAAGTGTGAAGAGCCGCGACGGCGGAGAACTTGAACCCGGCGAGAGGCAGGTAATCAGCCCTCTGTCGTCTGAAAGCGTCACCTCCACTCCTTTATGTTCCATTTTATGACGGAGACTGTTGTCCTTTTGCGGTGTTAATTGGCCGCTTTGGGTATTTGTCATCTCAACCTTTTGCTGCAATACTTGATGGCATCCAAATGAAGAATCTTGTCTTTCTCTGTTCCGCTATTCTGATCGTCCTTGGTTTATTAGGCTACTTCGCCTGGGAGGCGCTAGGCGCTTCGAAACAGTCTATTACGGCCATGATTCCGGCCTTCTTTGGGATTGGTATGTTAATCGGAGCTATCATTGCCCTTAAGAATACCAAGGTAGGTATGCACATCGCCGTGCTGTTCTCCTTATTGGGCGCGCTCGCAGGCTTGGGACGAATAATTCCCTCGATGGCCAAAGGTTCTTTGGATTGGGGAGCGACTTCGACATATCTCATCCTTATTATGACTGTGGTCACCCTTTTCTTCACGGTGATGGCGGTCCGCTCGTTCATTGCTGCGAGGAAGGCTCAGGCCTAGTTCTGAAAGCTCGAGCCGATGTTCTAAGAGATTGTTGTTTCATCTGGTCGGGCTCCGGAGACGTAAGCACAAACGATGGACCGTCGTGAAATTATGGGGCGTTACCAGCACTACGTGTTGGAGCATGGAAATCCTCCACCCTCAGTGTATGCGTTTGCCAAAGAGTTGGAGATTGGGGAGCGTGAATTCTTCGAGCATTTTGGTTCCTTCGAATCTCTCGAGTCGAGCCTCTGGGAGGAAGCTGTTCGCGAGACCCTCGATTCCGTCAGGTCGGGGGAAGATTGGGCAGGCTTCAACGGCCGCCAATGCTTACTGACTTTTCTTTACGCCTTCTGTGATCGAATCCTCGACCAGCGTTCCTTTTTTTTGGCGCGCTTTCCAAGATGGAATAAAAGCAGCGGCCAACCTCCAAAAGGTCTCTGCGGCATGCGAGTAGCTTTTACTGAGTTGGCTGATGAAATTTTGGAAAAGGGCATGTCTAATGGTGAAGTGGCATGTCGTGGCGCGATGACGCGGACCTATCCGCTCGGCCTCTTCGGTCATTTTTTGTCCGTAATCGAATTCAATCTCGCCGATACCAGTTCCAAGTTTGAGCGCACAGATGCTTACATCGAGAAGTCGGTGCGATTGGCGTTTGATGTGATTGGAACTCAGGCGGTGGATTCGGCTTTTGATCTCTTTAGATTTCTTAGCGGGCGCAGCTGGGGCAAGTCTGATTGATTCATGGCCACAGAACAGCAATCAATTCCGGCCGGGCGTGCGTCCCGAATTACGGCGCTCGCCGGAGCCGGAGCCAAAGTTGGTGTGAATTACCTGAGGCACTACGGTAAACGTGCGGTCGGAGCACAAGTTGACAGCGAAGAATTGGACGAAGCCAATGCTGGAGCGATCTACGACACCTTTTCAAAGCTGAAAGGCGGCCCTTTAAAATTCGCCCAGATGCTCAGCATCGATCGAAATATCTTACCGGAAGCCTATCGAAAGCAGTTTGCTCAAGCGCAGTATTCGGCTCCGCCTCTGTCGTATCCTCTCGTGGTCCGAACCTTTAAGCGGGAATTTGGGAGAGAGCCACTTGCAATTTTCGATACGTTCACCCAATCAGCGATGCACGGAGCATCGATCGGTCAGGTGCATCGCGCGACAATAGGCAATCAAAGGTTCGCTGTGAAAGTGCAGTATCCTGGCGTGGCCGACAGCCTCGATAGCGATTTAGCAGTGGTGAAGCCAGTGGCCCTGCAAATTCTTGGGCTGAAATCCGGAGAGGTTGGGCCCTACTTCCAAGAGGTTCGTGAGCGGCTCCTCGAAGAAACGAATTATACTCTTGAACTGGAGCGGTCCATAGCGCTTTCGGAAGCGACAGCGGACCAGATCAAGGGCATACGCTTCCCCCGGTATTATTCAGAATATTCTAACCGCCGCGTTTTGACAATGGACTGGATAGACGGGCAACCTCTCGATCGCTACGCAGCGGACGAAGCTGACCAAGACCGGCGCAATGCGGTAGCTCAGGCAATCTGGGACTTCTATCATTTCCAAATTCATCATCTAAAACAGTTTCACGCAGATCCTCATCCTGGGAATTTCCTCGTCGATGACGAGGGACAAGTGGTTGTCCTTGATTTTGGCTGCACCAAGCAGATTGGAGATGACTTTCATCGGGATTACTTTCGTTTTCTAGACCCTGAAGTGGTCGAGGACGAGGCTGCCTTCATTGAGGCGCTCGAAACTTTGGAAATTATTTCGCCTGACGATTTGCCACGTGACCGTGAACTAATCATTGAGAGTGCGAAGCGCGGCACTCAGTTACTTGGAAAACCGTTCCATGAAGGCAGCTTTGATTTTGCCGATGAGTCCTACATGGAAAGTATTTTCGAAATGGGCGACGAGCAGCGCCGAAATCACGATTTTCGTGAAGTGCGTCCGGCTCGAGGGTCCGCTGATTCCATCTATCTGAACCGAGCCTATTTCGGTCTCTACTCATTGATGGGGCTTTTGAAGGCGAAGATCGAGGCTCGTCGCGACGTGGTTTGATCAGCGCCAGAAGAAACAGCTGAAGCGCCTCTTCTCCGTACCTTGAATTTCGCGAGAATGTTCTGCAGGATGTTCGTCAGTCATTTTCATGTCTAAACCACGCCTTATTGCTTCGCTTGCCGCCACGGTTGGTGAGAAATATGTGCTCACTGAGGAGCGCAGGACGGCCTACTATCGCTCCGGCTTTCGCTCCGGTTCTGGCGGGGCGGCGGCTGTCGTGTTTCCGGCTACTCTACTCGAGCAGTGGAAAGTCATTCAAACCTGTGTCGAGGCAAACTGCGCCATCATTATGCAGGCGACTAAAACCGGTCTCACTGAAGGCTCCTGTCCTAGCGGATTCGACTACGATCGTGAGGTGGTTATCGTGAATATCACCCGTATCAGGAAGATCATCTTGCTGGACGGTGGAAAACAGGTGCTCGCGTTGCCCGGGGCAACCTTACACGAGCTCGAGCAACTTCTGAAGCCGCTTGGTCGTGCGCCGCATTCCGTCATTGGTTCGACAACCATTGGGGCTACGATTGTAGGTGGAATCGCCAACAATGCCGGAGGAGCCCTCTGCAAGCGTGGTTCGTCCTACACGGAGTTGGCGCTTTTTGGTCAGGTCGATGCCGAGGGTCATCTCAACCTTGTTAATCATCTGGGGATTAGGAATCTTGGTGAAACGCCCGAGGAAATATTCGCCAATCTCGAGGGAGGAGAAATCCCGGATGAGGATCTTGAGGGAATGGACAAGCTGGCCTCTGACCGGGGTTACGGGGATCGCATTCGGAACCTCGATGCTAAAGTTCCGAACCGTTACAACGCCGACCCTGAGCGACTTTACGAGGTGAGTGGCAGTGCCGGTAAAGTGGCTGCGTTTGCGGTTCGGGTCGATACCTACCCGGTCCCGAAGAGAAAGAAAGTTTTTATGTTAGGAAGTAACAGGGCCAAGGATTTTGTCGTACTTCGCGATCATATCCTCAGTAATTTCAAGGAGCTTCCAGAAATGTGCGAATACATGAATCGCGGTATTTTCGACACGGCGGAACGATACGGCAAAGACGTTTTTTTATCGATCAAGTATCTTGGAACCGAGAAACTCCCGAAGGCTTATGCCATCAAGTCGAGTGCCGAGTATTTTCTCAACAAGATTCCCTTTCTGCCCAAATTTCTACCCGATCTCTTTCTTTATTACTTGAGCCGGTTGTTCCCGCAGCATCTCCCGAAACGACTTCTCAAATATCGGGATCGCTTCGAATATTATCTCATCCTCAGCATGAGCGATGAGGGGATTGACGAGGCTCGATGCTATCTTGAAAAAGAATGGAGTCGGCTTGAAGGGGTCGATTTCTTCGAGTGTAGCGAGCAAGAGCAGGAGGCTGCCTTATTGCACCGGTTTGCGGCGGCTGGAGCGGCGATTCGCTACCAGAATCTTCATCAGAGAACGACCGAAGAGGTTCTCGCTCTAGATATTGCTTTGTTAGGCAATGATAAGGAATGGGTCGAAGAGTTGCCTGACGAGATCACGGAGCATCTCGAACTAGCTCTGTATTACGGGCATTTCATGTGCCACGTTTTTCATCAGGATTACATCTTTAAGAAGGGCACTGATATTGAGGCGATGAAGAAAAAGATGCTAAGACACCTGGACGCCAAGGGAGCCAAGTACCCGGCGGAGCACAATGTCGGGCATATGTATGACGCAGACTCCACCCTAAAAAACTTTTATGAGTCGCTCGATCCAACCAATACTTTTAATCCTGGAATTGGTAAGTCCTCCAAGCGACGTCGGGTGGAGTTCACCTGATGGTTTAATTTCCCAGCTTAGCGCCGTATTCATTTGTGGGATCGCGATACATCGAGTGAAGGTGGTTGTGAGGGTCTCCTCCCAGATTTTGGCCTGCGAATTCAATGATGAGGGTAGGCCCCTGGAGTCGGTAAGAGTAGTCACCGCCATCTGTGGTTGGCCCCCACCAGGCGAAAGACATTTGGTCGACCTCTGAAGAGAGAACATTGAGACGGCGTGAAGCAAACGGCTCAGGCAAATCACCGACGTAGAGTTTAAGTAATTTCATCATTGCTTCAGTCTGATCCTCGTTCAGGCCCTGACAAGAAACTCCAACCGACTCCGGAACCACGCCGTCGCGACCGGCACCGGCAACGAGGTTGCCGCGTTCGCTGCCAAGAATGGCGGTCTGCTGTTGGGAATCGCTCAAACTGCGGAGGAAGTTCAAGGCGGCGGCATCTTTGCCTGCCATGGGCTCGATGGTCTTATCGTCTAGCTCAAAACCTCTTGGCTGAGTGCCGATGAAGGTTGGGGAAAGAGACATTCCGTCTCCGTGAAAGGCTAGGTTGATGGCAAGATGATGCCCGTCGAACTGGAGTCCCCATGGTTCTGACTTTGAGGGAACGCCGAAAATGGCGAGCCAGTAGTCTTCGGCTCCAAAGCCGGGGCGACGTTCACCGTCGCGGAGGAGACGGTCATCGGCAAGGGGGATACCGCGTGCTTTGCCGTAGCCCTGGGGACTGAGTACTGTGGCAAGGAGGTCGCTGGCCAGCTCGAGTTGGTTTTTATTGAGATCGCCCAGTCTCACCCCTCCCTGAGGACCGCGCGGGGGAACATTGGTCCATTGTGATTTTTCCGGGCTGTCAAAAGATAGCGCCGCTTGACCTCGAAGTTCATCATTTAAGCTCCCAAGAAACTTTGCTGCTTGCTCTGCCATGACTTCCGGGGTCACGCTTTGGGGCGTCTTCGGGGAGTAGTTCGACAGGACCTCACTGGGTAGCGAGGGAAAGTTGGGGGAGTTCTGCGCAGAAGCAATGAGCGGAAAACAGATTAGCAGAACTGCCAGATGGAGTCGTAATTTCATGATGTTAGAGTGAGGGATTAGCTGGAAATTGTAAATGGAGAACCATCATACTTCCCAATTTTGAGACGAGAACGGGTTTGCTAAAGACGGCCACTGCGTGGAACCGTTTGCATGGCTAAAGAAGACCAGACAAGCGATGAACTGCTTTCCCGGCTTCGTGACGAGATTCTCGGAGCCCGGGCCCGTGTTTACGAGGTTGGTAAACCAACGCCACTGGAAACGATTGAAATCGAGGATGGGCCTACCATTTATCTGAAGCGCGAGGATCTGTCTCCGATGCACGCTTACAAGTGGCGTGGTGCATATAATCGCATGGCGATGCTCGATCCTGAAAAGACGCGAGGCGTGGTGGCCGCTTCCGCCGGAAACCATGCGCAAGGGGTGGCTATCGCTGCGGCCAAGTTTGGCGGTTGCTTTGAGACGAAAATCTTCATGCCACTGAATACCCCGCAAATGAAGCAGGATGCGGTAAGGCGCCTTGGCGGGGACGCAGTCACAATTAACTTGGTAGGTGACCGTTACGACGACTCGGTCGCCGCCGCGAAGCAGTGTGCGCTGGAGAACGACTTTGAAATTATTCATGCTTTCGATGACCTCGCTGTCATGGGGGGACAGGGCACGATCGCTGATGAGGTGGTCATGAGCGGGGAGGGACCATTTGACGCTGCCTTTCTTCAGATTGGTGGGGGAGGGATGGCCGCGGGTGTGGCGGCGTGGCTGAAATTTCATTACCCTGACATTACAATATACGGTGTCGAAGGGGTAGGGCAGGCATCGATGAAAGCGGCCGTGGAAGCGGGGGAGCCGGTTCGCCTTGATAGTGTTGATGTCTTTTGTGATGGCACGGCAGTTGCGCTTGCCGGTGATGAGACCTTTAAGTTGTGTCGTGGTTTGGTCGACGAGTTTCTCACGGTGACGAATGAGGAAGTTTGTGCAGCTATGCAGTTCCTCTGGGAGAAGAAGCGCGTCATTCCGGAACCGGCTGGGGCAATGGGTTTGGCTGGTTGGTCGACCCACCGGGACCGACTTCCACCTCATCGTAGAGTTCTCGCCATTGTCTGCGGGGCGAACATGGATTTTGCACAACTGCAACGCGTGGTCAGGGCGGCCCGCATCGGGTCTCATACAAGGCGCTATCTCTGTTTCGAAATTGAAGAGCGGCCAGGAACGCTGTTCCAGTTGCTCAATGAGTTAAGAACGCGTGCCAGCATTGTTGAATTTCAATACGGTAAAACAGACTCGGAGAAAGCTTGGCCCGTGATCGGTTTTGATTCCGTAGAGGAGTCGTTTAATGAATTGGAATCTGCTTGGAAAGAACGAGGCCTGAAGTTTGAGGACATGACCGGAGAACCTGACATCGAATTTCGTGCTTTTAACCTCGATTCGGGGCTGCTTCATGAACCGCTGTTTCTCCAGATCGAATTCTCGGAGCGAGCCGGCGCTCTGGCAGCGTTCCTCGAAGGGGCTTCAAAATTGTCCGATTTTGTCTATTTCGATTATCAATATTCGGGAGAACGAGTCGGTCGGGCATTGATTGGTTTTGACTTCCCTGACAAGAAAGCGAAGGATCGATTTCTCAAATTTGCCGAAACTAGTCGTGACGCCACCCGTAACTATCTGTCCCTCAGCGAAGCGCAGATGAATCGAGTGCTTGGACGTCCCGGAGGCGGCTCTGACTTGTGAATTAAGAGCGGTTCTCAGGAAAGTCCCGTGGAAGCGTCATTGCTGCTGGCAGTGGGTTCGCTGATAATACACTACACTTCGGCGATCAAACGTGAAACATGAAGCGAGCGGCCACAGCAGCGGTGTTGATCACTTATCTCGGTGATGGCCTCCTTGAACTGCACTGAGCCACCAGAATCCCAGCATTTTCTTCGTTCTAAAAAGCGGTTGATCGAATCAGCGTTTCTCTCTACCTTCCCTCCCCCTGTGATCTGCCTCAAGGCGCCGCAGGACAGAAAACTCTGCATCGATTCATGCTGACACAAATTCGCCACATTCAAAAGGGCACCCTTATCGTCGTTACGATCATCATCGTGATCGCTTTCGCATTCCTTTATTCGGACTTTGATTTTGCGGGAGGAGGGCGTCTTGGAACCCAGAACTGCGTGCTTAAAGTTTACGACCGTTGCCTGCGTGCGAAGGAGGTTCAGAAACTCGCCAGCTATTATGATGTGGCTCGAGATCTTGGAATGGGCGAATTTGCTGTGTCCATGTTTGGTGAAAATCGGATGAATGACGACCGGACTAATTTCGTCCGCAGCCTCACGACCCTGCGCAAGGAAGCCCGGGAGCTTGGAATCGAGCCTTCGGCGGAAGAAATCAAAGCGGCCATTCCCACGCTGCCAATTTTCCAGCAGCCTTGGGTTAACGCAGCTTTCGTTGAAAATAATATTCTCGGGCCTAATGGCTTTACCGACGGTGATTTGGCTCAATTGGTGAAAGACTATCTCACCTTTCAGAAAGTCCGTGATCTCATTGGCGCGGGCCTGGCCACTGTGCCAAGTGAGACAAACAAACTCTACACGCGTGCTTTCCAAAATTATACCGCCTCCCTGATTAACTTTGATCGCGAAACGGCCGCTGCTGGTATCGAGATCACCGAAGACGAAATCGAGGCTTTTTATGTCGAGAACTCGGAAAATCTGAAGTCCGATATCCACCGAGGCTATGACTATGCTAAATTTTCCCCGAATACTCTCCCCGAAGATGCCACTCTGGAAGAGCAGGCCAAAGCGGAACAGGCTTTCCTAAATGCCATCAACCAGGCTTATGCCGATCTCGCTGACCCAGCTGATGGGGCAATGTCCTT
>CETE01038507.1_pt1 | contig 26093 bp, 24 predicted proteins | sample 531241 | NCBI WGS metagenome assembly CETE01 (sample SAMEA2622336, study PRJEB7988) | marine metagenome | biome: marine biome (ENVO:00000447); feature: deep chlorophyll maximum layer (ENVO:xxxxxxxx); material: "saline water (ENVO:00002010), including plankton (ENVO:xxxxxxxx)" | depth 30 m
AGCACAACCAATGCAAGCGGCAGCGTCAAAAGCCTTATCAGCCTCTTTCTTTTCAATAGGAATGGCATTAGCGTCCTGAGAGTTTCCTGATGTGTTTACTGAAATAAAGCCTCCCGCATGCTGTATTCTGTCGAATGCAGACCTATCAACAACCAAATCTTTTATAACAGGCATTGCTTTTGACCTCCATGGTTCAATATATATTGTGTCCCCATCGTTAAACATTCTCATATGCAATTGGCAAGTTGTAACACCTCTGTCAGGACCGTGAGCCCTTCCATTTATATATAGTGAGCACATTCCGCAAATTCCCTCTCTGCAATCATGATCAAAAGATATAGGTTCTTCGCCCTCTAAAACAAGATTATTATTTAAGATGTCTAACATTTCTAAAAAAGACGAATCTTCTGAAATACCAGAGACCCTGTAGTCTTCCATTTTACCTTTTGCCTTTCTATTCTTCTGTCTCCAGACTTTAAGTAGTAAATCCATATAATATTATTTATAGCTTCTTTGTTTTAATTCAATGTCATTAAACTCAAGTTTTTCTTTATGTAGTATAGCTTCCGAGGGCTCACCAGTATACTCCCAAGCAGAGACATACGTGTAGTTTTTATCGTCTCTTTTGGCTTCCCCTTTTTGCTCTCCATCAAGCTCTACAGATTCTTCTCTAAAGTGACCTCCACAAGACTCGTTTCTATCTAAAGCATCTTTCGCAAACAGCTCCCCAAGCTCCAGCAGGTCAGCCACACGCCCAGCCTTCTCAAGCTCAGGATTTAAGCTTGTTTTGTCACCCGGAATGCGAACACTTTTCCAAAACTCTTGTCTTAGCATTTTTATTTCTTCCATCGCTTTTATTAAACCTTCTTTGTTTCTCGACATCCCAACCTTTTCCCACATGATTTTTCCTAATTTTTTATGAAAATAATCAACAGGTTTATCTCCTTTTATTGACATTAAATTATCAATTCTTTTTGCACACTTTTCTTCTGCTTCTTTAAACTCTTTAGTTTCTGTGGAAATAGAACCAGTTCTTATTTCTTCTGCTAAATAATCTCCAATTGTATAAGGTAATACAAAGTATCCATCAGCAAGACCCTGCATCAATGCAGATGCACCCAATCTATTTGCTCCATGATCAGAAAAATTTGCTTCGCCGATACAATAACAGCCGGGAATAGTTGTCATTAGATTATAATCTACCCAGACACCACCCATTGTATAGTGCACAGCAGGATATATCATCATTGGTGTTTTGTATGGATTTTCATCTACAATCTTTTCATACATTTGAAAAAGATTACCATATTTAGCAGATATTATTTTTTCACCTAATTCTGTTATTTTTTCTTTGCTTGGATTTGGTATTCTTTCAACCGCGGCTTGTTGCTTGCCATATCTTTCGATTGAAGAAGCAAAGTCTAAATAGACAGCCTCTCCTGTTTTGTTAACTCCAAAACCTTCGTCTATCCTTTCTTTTGCTGCTCTTGATGCAACATCTCTAGGAACTAAATTTCCAAATGCAGGATACCTTCTTTCTAGATAATAATCTCTCTCTTCTTCTTTTAAATCTGTTGGTTTTTTAGTTCCTTTTTTTATTTTTTCAACATCTTCAAGATGTTTTGGAACCCAAATTCTCCCGTCGTTTCTTAGGGATTCAGACATAAGAGTAAGTTTAGACTGATGATCCCCGCTTCTAGGAATACAAGTTGGATGTATTTGTGTAAAACAAGGATTTGCAAAGAAAGCGCCTTTTTTATGTATTTTCCATGCAGCAGTAACATTAGAACCCATAGCGTTTGTTGAGAGAAAAAACACATTACCATAGCCTCCGCTCGCAATAACAACAGCATGAGCAGAGTGACGCTCAAGTTCTCCAGTCTCAAGATTCCTTGCAATTATTCCTCTAGCTTTCCCGTTCACTGTTACTAACTCTACCATTTCATGTCTATTATAGGCTTTTAGCTTTCCTTTGCCAATCTGTCTATTCATTGCAGAGTAGGCGCCAAGAAGTAGTTGTTGACCGGTTTGTCCTTTTGCGTAGAATGTCCTTGAAACTAAAACACCTCCAAAAGACCTGTTGTCTAAAAGCCCACCGTACTCTCTTCCAAAAGGAACACCCTGAGCAACACACTGATCAATAATATTAGAAGAAACCTCGGCTAATCTGTAAACATTTGCTTCTCTGGAGCGATAATCACCTCCTTTTACGGTGTCATAAAATAGCCTGTAAACAGAATCTCCATCATTTTGATAATTTTTAGCGGCATTAATTCCTCCTTGAGCAGCAATTGAGTGGGCTCTTCTTGGAGAGTCTTGATAGCAAAATGTTTTAACATTATAACCAAGCTCAGCAAGGGTAGCCGAAGCCGAACCGCCCGCCAAACCTGTTCCAACAACAATAATATCAATGTTTCTTTTATTTGCAGGGTTAACTAAATTAATAGTGTTTTTATGATTTGTCCACTTTTTCGAAATATCACCCTTAGGAACTTTAGAGTCAAGAAATTGAGAATAAATGCTCTTTTTCTCTTTTTGGCTTACAGTTTTGTTATTTAAAAAATCATTAGCTTTTTTTTGGAGCTGTTTGTTTTTTTTCAAATGATTTGGATCCGTATTTTTTACAGGAGACCTACTTGTTGTCTTGTGCCAATTAGAATCCCAGTCAGAAATTTTACATTTGACACCAGAGCTAATTTGTTTCACGTTGGCCCCTCCTTCAGACCCATTATTACAATACTTTCTTATGCATATAATAAGCTCTTCATTAGGACCATATTCTGACTTAGGCTTTCTGTAGTTAAGGGAAAATGTTGCCTTGTTCATAATGTATTTGAAATTTTATTTTGCAAAGTTATTAAAAAATTAACTATTAAAAAAAAAATTGTAACACAATTTAATCTGATCATAATTAAAAAATAAGTAACACTAAAAATACAAAAAAAAGTGTTATAAATAAAACAAAAAAAAGATCCATAAAAACAAATAATAAAAAAACATTTGTAACACGACAAAGAATGTGTTGTAATAATTATTGTAACACGGTTAAAATATTATTTTATCGTTTTTGTGTTACAATAATCTAATTTTTTATTAGAAAATGGTAAATTGCTATGAATACATATCCCGCGGGTACTAAAACTGCATAAAAATTACTTGCTCTTTTTATTTTATTTGCATGCTTATTATTTTTAAATCCAACAGATTGAAAAGAAGACTGGAAACCATGAAGAAGATGCAGCGACAAGAATATAAAAGAGACGCAGTAAATTACAACTCTCCATAAATCGTGAAACTTGTGCTTTAGTTCCTCATAATATCTATCAGGGCTTTCAGGTTTAAAATCAATATACTTATATTTTATTTCAGGTACCCAAAAATCATAAAAGTGTAAACCTAAAAATAGCATAATCATTACTCCTGTTATTATCATGTTTCGACTCATCCATGTTGAGTTTTCTGAAGCATTACTGTAAGCATACCTTACAGGCCTTGATTTTCTATTTTGATATTCAAGAAACATTCCCATTAACAGATGAAAGAAAACACCAAAGATTAGTATTGGTTGTAAAATAAATTGAACTACAAAATTGGTCCCCATAAAATGAGAAACACTATTAAAGAGTTCAGCGCTTATTACTGAGAAAAAATTAATTGTTAAGTGTTGTAATAAAAAAACCATTAAAAAAAACCCAGAAAGTGCCATTAATACCTTCTTAAATATCGAAGAAGTGTTTTTTTTATTTTCCAAATCAAAAAATTTTATGCAAAGATACATTAGAAATTATAAAAGTCCATTAAAATTATTTTAGAAATTATAATTCAGAATCATTATAGATTAGTCTTGAATTTCTTTTCTTTGTTAAAAATTAATATTAACTATGAAGTATACAAACATTGATTCAGTATTATTTATTAAAAATAGACAACTTTTTAGTGAAAAAATATTAGAAAATAGCACCTCAATTTTTAATTCCAACGATATAATGCCTACAAACGCTGACGGAACTATGCCGTTTAGACAAAACAACGATTTGTTTTGGCTAAGCGGAATAGACCAGGAGGAAAGTGTTTTGGTTATTTCACCACAACACCCGAATCCGTTAATGAGGGAGGTGTTATTTTTAAAAGAGACTAATGAACACATTGCTATATGGGAAGGGCCAAAACTTACAAAAGAACATGCTTGCAATAATTCAGGAATAAAAACAATTTTTTGGTTAAGCGAATTAGATGAAACGCTAAACAGAATAATTGCTCAGACTGAAAATATATATTTAAACAAAAACATGCATAGCCGATCCGCATCTAAGGTTGAAACAAGAGATGATAGGTTTAGAACTATGATTGCTAGTAAGTACCCTGAAAAAGAAATTAAGGAGGTTGCCCCAATTATGCATGAACTCAGGTCAATTAAGTCACAATTAGAGGTTGACTTAATGCAAAAAGCATGTAATATAACAGAAAAAGGTTTAAGAAGAATTTTACCAATAATTAAGCCGGGAATAATGGAGTATGAGATTGAAGCTGAATTGATACACGAGTTTTTAATTAATAGATCAAAAGGTTTTGCTTATCAGCCAATTATTGGCTCAGGAGTTAACTCATGTGTTTTACATTATATTGAAAATAACAAGAAATGTGAAAAGGGAGACATCTTATTGATGGATTTTGGAGCTGAATATGCAAATTATGCTTCAGACCTAACTAGAACAGTACCTGTAAACGGTCGTTTTTCAGAAAGACAAAACGCTGTTTATAGTTCTGTCTTACATGTAATGAAGGAAGCAACAAATATGTTAAGGCCAGGCACAATGTTTGCAGATTTCAATAAAGAAGTTGGGAAAATTATGGAGTCAGAATTAATTAAGCTTAAACTACTAGACAAACATGATGTTCAAAAGCAGAATCCAGAAAAGCCATTGTATAAAAAATACTTTATGCACGGTACATCTCATTACCTAGGTCTAGATGTGCATGATGTTGGAAGTTTAAATTGGCCAATAAAAGCAGGCATGGTTTTCACTTGTGAACCAGGAATTTATATTTTAAAAGAGAAATTAGGCGTCAGACTGGAAAATGATATATTTATTTCTGAGAAGGGACCGCAAGACCTAATGAAAAACATCCCAATTGAAATTGAAGAGTTGGAGACCTTGATGAATAGCTGACTTTTATTATTATTCGCCACAGCCTTCCACATATAAGATTTCAAAATCAGAAACCACAAGTACATTTTGGCTTGAATTCACACCATTTCCTATGTAACCAGTCATTGCAGATTCCATCGGGAAATATTCTATTTCACAAATATCCAAATATAAGTTAGTTATATCATCAAGGGTTTCTTTTTCAAATTTTAAACTGTATTCTTTTAATGTTTTTTCATCTTTAAAAATATGTTCTCCATCACCATATATCCACCAGCCTTTGTATGTGCTAGTTTCATGGCTTTTCACATGTTCTGTCTTGACCAACATTCCTCCCGACATACATGAAGATAAAAGAGCAATAATTAAAAAATTTATTATAATTAAAAAATATTGATATGTGTTATTTAATATCATTATTTGTAAAAATTCATTTCATCAATATATTCCCATGCTTTTTGAGGCATTAAGTATGAAACATTTTTTTTGTTTTTAATAGATTTTCTTATAAATGACGCTGATATTTCCATTTTAGGCACACCATCAATTATATGAACGTTTGACGCTTTTATATTGTCAACTTTAAACTTAGGTCTTGGGTACAAATATATTGCGTAATTGTCCAAAATTTGGTTATAATTTTTCCATTTATGAAGGGTTTTAAAATTGTCAGAGCCCATAATTATTGAAAATTCACTGCCTGGATATCGCTCTTCCATCTGCACCAAAGTGTCAATCGTGTATGAAGGTTGTTTCATTTTAAATTCAATATCAGATACATCTAGCTTTGGATTATCTTCTATCTCTCTTTTAATAATCATTAACCTATGATGCTGATTGAGAAGGGATGCTTTTTCTTTAAAGGGGTTTTGTGGAGAAACAATAAAAATAACTTTTTCTAAATCAGTAAACTCAACAATATACGAGGCAATAATCTTATGACCTATGTGTAAAGGGTTAAAGCTTCCAAAAAACAGTCCTATCTTCATCTTATTTTTCAATAAATTTAGTTACAATTTTTTTTGTTTGCATACAAGCAAGATTAAACTCATCGTTAATTATAATTTTATCAAATTCATCTTTTCGCAACATTTCTTTTTTTGCACTATCAAGTCTTATATTTAAACTTCCATCAGATTCAGAACCTCTTTTTATTAATCTACCTCTCAAAACATCAAAAGAAGGAGGCATGATAAAAATAGCTAAACAATTTTCCCCGAACATGCTTTTTAGATTTAATCCACCAACAACATCTACATCAAATATTGCGATTTTATTTAAATCCCAAATTCTATTTATTTCACTTTTTAATGTTCCATAGAATTGATTTTTATATACCTCTTCCCATTCAATAAACGCATCTTCATCAATTTTTTTTTGAAAACCTTTAATTCCAAGAAAGTAATAGTCTTTCCCATTTATTTCACCCTTTCTTTTTTGCCTACTACACGCGGAAATAGAAAAACAAAGACTAGGTACTTGTGTTAACAAATCACGTACTATAGATGTTTTTCCTGATCCAGAAGGAGCAGAGATTACAATAAGTTTTTTCATTAAGCAATATTTAACAATTGTTCTTTAATTTTTTCTAATTCATTTTTCATTTCAACTACTATCTTTTGAATATTTACTTCTCCTATTTTTGACCCAATTGTATTTATTTCACGGCCAATTTCTTGTGAGATAAACCCAAGTTTTTTTCCTTTAGACCCTTTAATAGAAAGAGTTTCCTTAAAATATTTAATATGTGACTTTAATCTAACTACCTCTTCATTTATATCTTGTTTCTCAATGTAGTAGAGTAACTCTTGTTCAAAGCGCGATTTATCATAAAGAGCATCCACATTAAGCATTTTTTCTTTGATTTTTTCTTTTAGCTCATTAATTTTTTTATTTGCCAAATCAGGGGTTTTTTCTAAATAATTAGAAATATTATTTAGTCTCTTTAAGATATCTTTTTCTAACTCCTTCCCTTCTTTGCTACGAAAAAGGATTAAATTATCCAATGCTTTTTCAACACCTAAGTATATATTTGACCAACTTTTCTCATCTAAGCTTTGTGTGTTTTTAATGATTGCGTTTGGAAGTCTCATAAGTGTTGATACAACGTTATGATTTTTTGAAATATTCAAATCTTTGTTTAGTTCTAAAATTTGTTTGTAGTAATTTTTTATTGCAGAAGAATTTATAATATGCTCAGAAGAGCTTTTTGTTAGATCAACAAAAACGTATACCTCTACCTTGCCTCGAAATAGTTTTTTTGCCAATAATTTTCTAACAGCTAACTCTTCATGCTTATAAACAGTTGGCATTTTAACAGAAACATCTAAGTGTTTTGAATTCAGAGATTTAATTTCAATTACAACAGTTGAGTCATTTATAGTTACTTCGGACTTACCATATCCGGTCATTGACTGGGTCATCTTTTTTTTATGCAAATTTAGGAAAGTTTATCTTTTTGTCTGCTCTGCTGACTTACTAAATAAACACCAATAAATATAATTAATGCAGCAATAACCTTTTCACTGTTTATTTTGTCTGTACCCCAGAATACAGCAAACGAGCTAGCCAAAACAGGCTGAAGATAAATATAAGTGCTTACAGTAGTAGGGTTTAAATTTTTTAAAGCAAAGGCGTTAAATAAATAAGCAAGAAATGTTGTGCAGAATACAACAAAAATTACTTGTAGAAAAATTGTTTGAGGCATTGTATTCCAATTTATATTGGAAAGTTCATTATATCCAAAAGGAATAACAAAAAGCATGCCAAAGCCAAAAACATATGTTAAGACTGTTATGGGATTATACTTAGCCATAAGAGGCTTTACAATTACTAAATAAAAAGCATAACTTGAAGCATTAATAAACACCAATATGTTGCCCGTTCTGAGATTATTTGATAAGTCTACCTCACCCTTATTGAGAATTAATAACCCAGCCCCAAATAAACCCAAAAAAACACCAGATATTTTTTTAATTCCAAAACTTTCTTTTAATACGAAAAAAGAAATTATAATAACAATTATAGGATTTACTGTCATTATAATTGAAGCATTTATAGGCGTTGATAAATTGAGCCCTTCAAAAAAAAACAACTGATTTACTGCAACTCCGAAAATACCACACATAATAAGTCTCAACAAATCTTTTGATTCTAATTTTTCACGAATATATATTTTACAAATAAGAAAAAAAAGAAAAAAAGCACCAATAACTCTTAACAAAATAAAGCCGGAAGGCGGAATATACTCAGGCATTACATCTTTAGCAAAACTATAATTTATTGCATAAATAAGGTTGGCAAAAAATAAAGACACATGAGCTAAAATTATTTTAATCAACGATAGTATTTTTAAGCAAATTTAAAATTTATCGTATAAGTTTTAATATTTTTGCTTAAATAAAAATAATGATATGAAATTTGCTACAAAAGTTATTCATGCTGGTCAAAAAGCAGACCCAACAACAGGAGCGGTAATGACTCCGATTTATCAAACCTCAACATACATACAGTCGAAACCAGGCGATCACAAGGGTTATGAATATTCTAGAACCGGAAACCCAACAAGAGCAGCTCTAGAGGCTAATCTTGCTTCTTTAGAAAACGGAAAACACGGATTATGTTTTGGAAGCGGGTTAGCGGCTATAGATGCGATATTAAAACTACTATCTCCTGGAGACGAGGTTATTTCAACTAATGATCTTTACGGAGGTACTTATCGAATATTTACCAAAATATTTCAAAATTTCGGTATAAAGTTTCACTTTATAGGACTGGATGATTTATCTACGATAAAGTCGTGTATTAATAACAAAACTAAAATGATTTGGTCGGAAACACCTACAAACCCTATGTTAAACGTATGTGATATAGATCGTTTAAGCTTGATTGCTAAAGAAAATAATTTATTGTTTGTTGTAGATAATACTTTTGCAACACCATATTTACAGAAACCATTAGATTTAGGAGCCGATATTGTAATGCACTCTTTAACTAAGTATATAGCGGGGCATTCAGATGTTGTTATGGGAGCATTAGTATGTAAAGATGAAGTATTAGCAGAAAAGCTAGCTTTTATTCAAAACTCTTGTGGCGCAGTTCCGGGCCCAATGGATTCTTTTTTAGTTTTAAGAGGAATCAAGACTTTGCATTTAAGAATGGAAAGACATTGTAAAAACGGCAAAGCCATAGCTCATTTTTTAAAAAACCATCCTAAGGTTGGTGATGTTTATTGGCCTGGATTTAAGCAACATAAAAATCATGGTGTTGCAAAAAAACAAATGCGTGATTTTGGCGGTATGGTATCCTTTAATCTTGCAGGAAACAAACTTGAAGATGCCGTTAATGTAGTTTCAAACACAAAATACTTCACACTCGCCGAAAGTTTAGGAGGGGTAGAGTCTTTATGTGGACACCCGGCAAGCATGACACATGCAGCAATACCAAAACAGGAAAGAGAAAAAACGGGGGTGTTAGACTCTTTAATAAGGCTCTCAGTAGGCGTTGAAGATATAGATGATTTAATTTCAGATTTAGAATACGCATTAGATAAAATTTAATTGAAAAAGCTTGCAATTATAACAGGAACAGGAAGAGGCCTTGGAAAATATTTAGCTTTAAGTTTGATATCTCAAGGCTATACTGTTTTTGGATACTCTAGAACAAATAAGATCAATAGTACTTTTTTTCACTTTAACAAAATTGATTTGGGAGACCCTTTTGAGGTAAAAAATATAAAACTACCTTATTCTGATAAAGACCTTGAAGAAGTTGTTTTAATAAATAATGCTGCAACTATTGGTAAAATCTTACCAATAACGTTAAAATCACAAGATGATATTATTTATGAATATAATTTAAATATAATAGCCCCAGCCTTAATATGCAGTAATTTTATTTCTAGCTACATAAATAGTAAAAAAATAATTTTAAATATAAGTTCAGGAGCCGCAAACCATCAAATTGCATCATGGAATAATTATTGCGCTTCAAAATCAGCACTTGATATGTTCACCAAGGTTCTAGAAGAAGAAAAACATAAAAATTTAAAAGTAATTTCTGTCTACCCTGGTGTTGTTGACACTACTATGCAAAAAGAAATCAGACAAGCAAAGCCTAAATTTTTTCCGTTACTAAAAAAATTCTTAACTTATAAACAAGAAAATAAATTAGAAAAACCAGAAATTGTTGCCAAAAAAATCCTCTACATCATTAAAAACTCACATAAAATCTCGAAAAATATAGTGACAGTGAGAGATATACACTTAAACTAAGTTTTTTGATCATAAATCCCACAAAAAAAGCTATAAAACACTGATTTACAAATAAATAGATTTTGTTGTAATTTTTAACAAGTTTATGTTTAAAAAGTATGGTTTTTTTGAATAAATTTTACCTTTCATTTGTCAGTAAAAGGCTGAATTTCAAAACATTAGGGGTATTTATTGTTTTCTTTAAATCATAATTTATAAAAATAATGAGTTTTTAATATTTATTGGATATCATTTTTCTTCAAACAAATTAAATTCTAGTTTTGAGGCCATATTAACCAAATTTATTTTTATTATGGACAATGTATTTAAGTACTTTAATGGATTTTTTAAAGGCCTAACGGGATTGATTATGACTATTTTAGGTCTAGGAATTGCAGCAACATTTCTATATGGTCAAGAGGCAATAGCAAATGATCTTAACATTGATGTCATCAGTAATATCACTGGAGTTATCAATGGTTTAGCAACAGAAGGTTTTGTTGGACTAATTGGTATTTTAATTGTTTGGAACTTAATCACAGCTAAGTAAAATAGCTTTGATAAATTAATAAAATAGCCCTGCTTAGTTGAAAGTAGGGCTATTTTTTTATATTAAATTTTGAAAATTTAAAATTTAAAACTAAGTTTGACACAATATAACTATATGGAAAAAATATTTACTAAAATCATAGAGCATTTAAAAAAATGGATAGAACTTTCTCTTTATTTTTTATGCTTTGGTGTTATTGTGCAATTATTAATTGATGACACAATATTAGGATGGAATCCTGTTGGCAATATTCAAGATGCTGGCTCTTCTTTTATTGGTATTATTGCAATTATTTTACTTTATTTACTTTTTGTAAAAAAAGAGTCTTAATGTGCTTCGAGCCAATTATTTCCCCTGCCAATATCAACAGTTAGCGGAACACTCAAAGTAACAGCACCCTCCATACCTTTTTTTATTATATCTGCCACTTCCTTTATTTCTGATTTATGTATATCGAAAACAAGTTCATCGTGCACTTGAAGTAGCATTTTAGATTTAAACCCCCCAGCGGTTAAATCACGCTCAATATTAATCATTGCTACTTTAATTATGTCAGCTGCAGAACCCTGAATTGGAGCATTTATTGCATTACGCTCAGCTATTGCTCTAATCATTCCATTTTTAGCATTAATATCTTTAAGGTATCTTTTCCTCCCCATTATTGTGATAGTATATTCTTTTTCTCTTGCTTCCTCTATTGATTTTTGCATATATGTTCTTATTTGAGGAAATTGTTCAAAATAATTATCTATAATATTTTGAGCCTCTTTTCTTGTTACACCAATGTTTTGCGCTAAACCAAATGCAGAAATACCATACATTATTCCAAAGTTAACAGACTTAGCATTGGAACGCATGTTTCTATCAACATCTTTTAAGTTAACGTTATAAACCTTGGCCGCAGTTACAGAATGAATATCAATGCCATTTTTAAAAGCATTTATCATACCATCATCGTTACTTAATGCCGCCATTAATCTAAGTTCGATTTGTGAATAATCAGCGGCGACTAAAATGAAATCATTATTTTTTGGCACAAAAGCTTCTCGTACTTTCATTCCCATTTCACTTCTTATCGGAATGTTTTGCATATTTGGGTTAACTGAAGATAGTCTACCTGTTGAAGTAACAGATTGGTTAAATGTTGTGTGTATTCTTCCAGTAGTTTTTTCAACAAGATCAGGTAAGGCATCAATATATGTTGAAAGAAGTTTTTTGATACCTCTAAAAGTTAAAATTTCATTAATAATTGGATGAGCATCTTTTATTTTTGTGAGCTCCTCCTCTGAAGTAGAGTATTGCCCTGATTTTGTTTTTTTTGGCTTTTTACTAAGCCGCATAACATCAAACAAAATTTCACCAGTTTGTTTTGGAGAAGAAATATTAAACTTATTTTCGGCTAATCGGTGTATATTATTTCTAATTATTTCAAGTTTTTTGGAAAGATTGGCACTTAATGAACTCAATATTTTTTGATCAATTGCTATGCCCTCTAACTCCATTTTTGCCAAGACTTTTAATAAAGGAATTTCTATTTTTTCAAACAAAATAAGAATTTCATGCTCCTTCATTTCTTTTTCTAATATTTTATAAATTTTAAAAAGACACAATGATCTTTCACAGGAATAATTTACTAGCGAATTAATTGGTAAATCAGTAAAAGATAATCGTGTTTTTCCCATCCCTAGTAACTCATTTTCATCTGCAATACTTAAATTAAGATAATTTTCAGAAATAAGATTAAATGAATTTCTTGAGTCTGGATGCAAAAGATAATGAGAAATTTGTATATCAAAAAGATTAGATTTTATTTCAACTCCTTTGGACATAAACGTTTTGAATAAACTCTTCAAATCATATCCAATTAATGTTATTTCTGTGTCTTCAAAAATCGGTTTAATTTTTGTTAAAAGATCGGTGTTATATTTACAGAAATATCCATTTTTATTGTCAAATGATATGGCTAACCCAATAATTTCGTCAATTAGATTATTACTTTTATTTGCAATTAATTGTAATGAAAATTTTTTTTCCTTTTTAATGTTTTCAAGAAGATATTTAATTTGTGATTCTGTCTTAATGGTTTCAAAATTTGAGTTTTTTAATTTACTAATTTTTTGTGTTGTTATTTCATTAAATAACTCAAACTGTTTTTCTTTTGCAGAGCCATAATCTTTACTTGCTAAGCTATTTTTGTTTAATACTGCTTGATTTTTGCTGCCGGTCATTCTTGTCAAGAGAGTTCTAAATTCTAACTCATTAAAAAGATCTTCTAGTTTAGGTTCATTTATAGCTTGATATTTCAAGCGGCTCTCATCAAAATCAATTGGTACATCTGTAACAATGGTAACTAATTTTTTACATAACATCCCTATTTTTTCAGAAGACGAAACATTGTCTCGCATTTTACCCTTCAGCTTATCTGAGTTATCGAATAAACCCTCCATACTTTTGTACTCTTTTAGAAATTTTTGTGCAGTTTTTTTTCCAACGCCAGGTATTCCAGGAATATTATCAGCCGTATCACCAACCATTCCTAAATAATCGATAACCTGACTTACTTTTTCTATATTAAAGTTTTGAAGCACTTCTTGCACTCCCCAAATAGTTGTAGGCTGCCATTTATTACCGGGTTTATACATAAAAATGTTTTCAGACACTAATTGAGCAAAGTCTTTGTCGGAAGTCATCATATAAACGGTATACCCATTTCGCTCAGCTTTTTTTGCTAAAGTACCAATGACATCATCTGCCTCATAACCATCTTTGAAAATTTTTGGAATATTAAAAGCAATTAAAAGCTTATCAATATATTTGAGTGCATCTCTAATGCCTTCAGGCATAGCTTCACGGTGTGCTTTATATTCAGGATATTCAATATGTCTTTCTGTGGGTTTATTTGTGTCAAAAACAACCCCAATATGAGTTGGTTTTTCTTTTCGAATTAATTCATTAAGTGTGTTTACAAAACCAAAAACAGCGGATGTATCAACGCCTTTTGAGTTGATTCTTGGGTTTTTTGCAAATGCAAAATATGCTCTATATATTAGAGCAAAACCATCTAAAAGAAATAATTTTTTTTCATTTTTCATTTGTTGTAAAAATACAATTTATAACATTATTTAATTATTTTTACTATCTATTAATTTAGAATGAATAAATCAGACAAAAGACTTTTTATAAATGCTTTGATATTTCCTTTTTTATTTACTGCAATAATGTGGGCTGTCAAATTAATTGAAATACAATTTGATTTACAAAATATCATAAGAGAATTCGGTGTTTTACCAAGAGAATTTTCCGGAATTATAGGCATTTTATTCGCTCCTTTTATACATAAAGACATATTACACTTAAGTAACAACTCTTTGCCAATTCTTATACTTGGATGGTTTCTTTTTTTTAGTTATAATAAAATAGCTAATGAAATTTTTTTATGGTTGTTTTTTGTATCAGGATTTTGGCTTTGGGTAATTGGACGCCCATCTTTGCATATTGGAGCTAGCGGTGTAATTTATTCTCTAGCATCATTTTTGTTCGTCAGCGGAATAATAAGAAAAAACCCAAGACTTTCTGCCATAAGTTTAATAGTTGTGTTTTTATATGGATCAATGATTTGGGGTGTGCTTCCAACTAAGCCCACAGTTTCTTGGGAGGGCCATTTATCAGGCATGGTAAGCGGCATTATAGTTGCTGTTTTTTTTAAAAATGATGGACCTTTAAGAAAAAAATATCAGTGGGAGATCGATGAGGAAAATGAAAATATAATCGATAATCAAAAACCCGAAACAACAATTACCTACACAATAAAAAAAGAAGATAAGTAAATTATTTATTGTGTTTTAAACCACGCTCTTTCATGTAAATAATAGAAAATAAATTTTATTATTCTATCTAATATTACTAATCCCGTTGCACCTTCCTTAGAAATTGGTTCTAGACCTATCAATGGAGGAAAAAGTGTTAAAACAAAATAAGTGGTAGTCATTGCTAACACATTCCATGTTAAGGCTTTTATTAAATGTTTTTGTTTGTTTGTTTTTTTCATTATTTAATAATTGAGTAGGAAACAAATATATTAAGATTCTAATTTTAATCTTATAATGTATTTTGTATTAAAAAATGTATTTTTGTTATTGAATGAAAAACATTAGAAACTTTTGTATAATTGCTCATATTGATCACGGGAAGTCAACTCTAGCAGACAGACTTTTAGAACTTACAGGAGCCGTGTCGGAAAGAGAAGCAGAAGCTCAGCTTCTTGACAACATGGATCTTGAAAAAGAAAGGGGGATTACTATTAAAAGTCATGCTATACAAATGGAGTATAGTTTTAATAACATTAATTATAGTTTAAATTTAATTGATACTCCGGGTCATGTTGATTTCTCCTATGAAGTTTCTAGATCTATCGCAGCATGCGAGGGGGCATTGCTTATTGTTGATGCTGCTCAAGGAATACAGGCTCAAACAATATCTAACTTATATTTGGCATTAGAGCACGAGTTAGAAATCATACCGATATTAAATAAAATTGATTTACCTTCAGCAGAACCAGAGGTTGTTACAGATCAGATTGTAAATCTTATTAGTTGTTCTGCAGAAGAAGTTATACCAGTAAGCGCAAAAACAGGAGAAGGGGTAGAGTTAATATTAAAGGCAATTATAGAAAAAATCTCCCCACCCATAGGAGATATTAATGCCCCACTTCAGGCTATGATATTTGATTCAGTATATAATACATTTAGAGGCGTAGAGGGATACTTTAAAGTGGTAAGCGGAAAGATTACAACGGGACAAAAAGTTAAGTTTATGGCCACGGGGAAAGAGTATCATGCTGATGAAATTGGAGCATTAAGACTCAAACAATTCCCTAAACAAGAATTGTACGCAGGAGAAGTTGGTTATATTATTTCAGGCATTAAAACAGCGACAGAGGTTAAGGTCGGAGATACAATCACTTCCGTAGAATCACCAGCAAAAGATGCTATTAAGGGTTTTGAAGAGGTTAAGCCTATGGTTTTTGCAGGAATATACCCCGTGGATACAGAAGATTTTGAAGAACTACGTAATTCAATGGAAAAGCTACAATTAAACGATGCTTCTTTAACTTTTGAGCCTGAATCATCAGTTGCGCTTGGATTTGGATTTAGATGTGGTTTTTTAGGCATGTTGCATATGGAGATAATTCAAGAAAGATTGGAGCGTGAATTTGACATGACAGTAATAACAACTGTCCCAAACGTTTCTTATTATGCATATACAAAAAAAAATGAAATATTAGAAATACATAATCCATCAGATTATCCAGACGCGAGTATTTTAGATAGGGTTGAGGAGCCATACATTCGTGCACAGATAATAACAAAATCAGATTTTATCGGGCCGGTAATGAGTTTATGTATCGCAAAAAGAGGAGAGCTTATTAATCAAATTTATTTAACAACTGATAGGGTGGAATTAATTTTTGAGATGCCTTTGGGTGAAATTGTTTTTGATTTTTATGACAACTTAAAATCAATCTCCAAAGGATATGCATCATTTGACTACACTCCTATAGATTATCGCCCCTCTGTCTTGGCAAAGCTAGATATTCTTTTGAACGGAGACCCTGTTGATGCATTATCAGCATTAGTGCATAAAACTAATTCATATAGCCTAGGAAAGAAGTTATGCCTCAAATTAAAAGAACTTATCCCAAGACAACAATTTGATATCGCGATACAATCTGCTATAGGTGCTAAAATAATTTCTAGAGAAACAGTTAAGGCACTTCGAAAAGATGTAACGGCAAAATGCTATGGTGGAGATATTTCTAGAAAAAGAAAACTACTAGAAAAGCAAAAAAAAGGTAAAAAAAGAATGCGTCAAGTGGGTAACGTTGAAATTCCTCAAGCAGCTTTTTTATCTGTTTTACAATTAAATGACTAACTAATGGGACGAGCATTTGAATTTAGAAAAGCCAGAAAAATGAAAAGGTGGTCTAAAATGGCTAAAACATTTACAAGAATAGGCAAAGACATTGTAATTGCAGTAAAAGAAGGGGGGGCTAATCCAGATACAAATTCAAGATTAAGGCAAGTAATGCAGAATGCTAAAACAGCAAATATGCCAAAAGAAAATGTTTTGCGCGCAATAAAAAAAGCTAATGATAAGGATACGGCTAATTATGAAGAGATATCTTTAGAGGGTTATGCTGAAAATGGAATAGCGATATTTATTGAATGCGCAACTAATAACAACAATAGAACAGTTGCAGATGTTAGATCTTATTTTAATAAGTGTAACGGAACTTTAGGTACAAATGGATCATTAGATTTTATATTTAATAGAAAAGGAGTGTTTACCATTGAGAAGAAAAAAATTAACATGGATCTTGAAGACTTTGAAATGGAGTTAATAGACAGCGGTTTGGAGGACCTTGAGCGAGACAATGATAAAATCAATATATATTGTGATTTTAAAGATTTTAATAGTATGCAAGTAAAAATAGAGTCTTTAAATATTGAAGTTGAAAGTTCAGAATTACATCGGATTCCTAATAGTTTTAAAACAATTAAAACAGAACAGGCTGCAATTGTATTAAAGCTTTTAGACTTATTAGAAGAAAATGATGACGTCCAGCAAGTTTTTCACAATATGGAACTAACAGAAGACATTTTAAATTTAATGGAAAAAGAATAATAGAGTATGAATATATTAATATTAGGAAGTGGGGGTAGAGAACATGCTTTTGCTTGGAAGATCGCACAAAGTAGCAGTTGTAATAAATTAATTATTGCTCCAGGAAATGCAGGGACAAATAAAATAGGCACTAATATTAATATCAATATTAATGATTTTAATGCAGTTAAAACACTAATTCTAGATGAGTCAATAGATATGGTTTTAGTAGGTCCAGAAGCCCCTTTGGTAAATGGAATATATGATTTTTTTCAGCAAGACGAAGACCTTAGAAAAGTATCTATAATTGGACCATCGGCTAATGGCGCAAGATTAGAGGGCAGCAAGCAATTTGCTAAGGAGTTTATGCAGCGACATAATATACCCACAGCAAAACACAAAACTTTTACTAAGGAAAATATTAATGAAGGATATGATTTTCTTGATTCACTACATAGTCCATATGTTCTTAAGGCAGATGGGTTGGCTGCAGGAAAAGGAGTGTTAATATTAAAAAACCTCAATGAAGCAAAAAAGGCATTAAAATCTATGATACTTGACGCAAAGTTTGGAAAAGCTTCTTCTAAGGTTGTTATAGAAGAGTTTCTAGATGGAATTGAGTTATCAGTTTTTGTCATTACAGACGGAAATACGTATAAGATATTACCAACAGCAAAGGACTATAAAAGAGTTGGAGAAAAAGACACAGGTTTAAATACAGGTGGCATGGGAGCTGTTTCTCCCGTTCCTTTTGTAGATAGATTTTACATAGAGAAAGTAGAGCGAGAAATAATAAAACCAACTTTAGAGGGGCTAAAAAAAGAAAATATTGTTTATAAAGGGTTTATATTTTTTGGTTTGATTAATGTAAATGGCCAACCAAAAGTAATCGAATATAACGTCAGAATGGGTGACCCAGAAACAGAAGCAGTAATTCCTAGAATTAATTCAGACCTTTTAAATTTGTTTAAAGGAATAGATGATGGAACTTTTAGCGAGAGAGATTTGCATATTATTGATGACACCGCTGTAACCGTTATGCTTGTTTCGTCGGGATACCCCAATTTATATCAGAAAGGCAAGTTTATTTCAGGTTTTGATCAAGTTAAAGACTCATTATTATTTCATGCAGGAACAATAGGTGACACTAAAATCATAACAAATGGAGGTCGTGTTATAGCCGTAACAGCAACAGGAAAAACCATGAGGGAGGCAAAAGTAAAAGCTTATAAAGATGTTGAAAAAATTAATTATGAAGGGAAATCTTTTAGAAAAGATATAGGTTTTGATTTATGATTTTGCATGTTCTTCGTTATTTTTTCTGTGTTTAAACATTTCTATAGTCCAAACAACCAAAAAAACAAAAATCACACCTATATAAAAATAATTAATAGTATTGCCAATAGACTCTACAACACCAAAAACTATCTCAAAAAAATCACCTATACTATAAAAGATATTTTTCATAAATTTAGTTTAATTTTACAATAACAAATGTAAAGAATTTTTTTATTTTAATATAATGTTTTTGAAACATCTTATAAACCCTAAGCCATCAATATTATTGATTTTTGCTTCTTTTTCTTTGATTTTTGTAACCATTCCGCTTATTAAATTTGACTTAGAAGTTGTTTTTTTTCATGCATTCTTTCCTTCTTTAATTGTCCTTTTTTTATCATTAATAATTCCATTTTTTTTAAGTATAGGCTTAAATAATCTTACATATGAAAAAAACATAATTAAAAAGGAGAACATTTTAATAGCTTGGGTTTTTATTCTCACAAGCACTCCATTTGTAAACAATGTTGAATTGTGGATTGCTTCATTTGCAGTTTTGTTTATGACTAATTTGTTGTTTTCTTCATATCAAAAAGATCAACCGTTTAGTTATATTTATAACGCATCTTTTATAATAGCACTTGTTAGCTTTTTTTTCCCTAGCCAAATTATGTTATTATTATTATTATTGATTAATGCAATTAATTATAGTCATTTTAGTTGGCGAATTTTGTTAATAATTACACTTGGCTTTATAACACCATATCTTTTATTTTTTATTTTTTCATTTTTGACAAACGTGACATTTATAGAGACTAATTTTTTTAATTTAAATACTATTTCATTTTCAAAAATAAACATACTTCACCCTTCAAAAAAAATATGGCTTTTTGTACTGTTTATTGTTATATGTTTTTCTTTTAAAGAGATCTTCTCTTGGCTATACAAAAAAAGTATTAAGTCAAGAAAAACATTTAAAACCTTAATTTGGTTTTTTTTAATTTCCGTTATAAATTCTGTTTTATATGGGGTGGAGCATCTATACTTCTCTATACTTCCTCTTTCTATAATTGTTGCAAATTATTTTGTTTATTCCAAAAAAAGAAGATTAGCAAATGTATTATTTTGTTTATTTTTAATCACTTCTTTATATTATAGATATATGATTGTATATTAATGTGTAAGTTTGTACTTTAATTTATTAATTATGAAATTTGGAGTTGTAGTTTTTCCTGGATCAAATTGTGACATGGACATGATTTATGTGCTAGAAAACATCATGAAACAAAATGTTGTTAAACTGTGGCACAAAGAAACCGATTTAAAGGGCTCAGACTTTATTATTTTACCTGGAGGCTTTTCTTATGGGGACTATCTAAGGTCTGGCGCAATTGCTAGATTTTCACCAATTATGAAGCAAATAATAGGTTTTGCTAACTCAGGCGGCTATGTCATGGGAATCTGTAATGGATTTCAAATACTAACTGAAAGCGGTTTGCTTCCAGGAGCGCTTTTACACAATACATCCCATAAGTTTATCTGTAAAAATGTTCATTTAAAAGTTAGTACAAAAAACACTTTAATCACCAATTGTTTTGAAGATAAACCTGTGAAAATTCCTATTGCTCATGGAGAAGGCCGGTACTACGCAGATAAAGATACTTTAAAATTATTACATCAAAATGATCAAATCTTGTTCAAATACTGTGATAATGAAGGAAATATTAATGAAGAATCAAATCCAAATGGTTCAGCGAATAATATAGCAGGAATTTGTAACCAAGACAGGAATGTTTTTGGTATGATGCCTCACCCCGAAAGAGCGGCAGACAAGGAGCTCTCTAATAAAGATGGCAAATTGCTTTTTAATAGCATTTTACATCTTATAGCCTAACTAGCACAGCTATAATTATATTTCGAAGAATCTTAATTATTACATAAAATTGACAAGTAAATATAGTTCATTTATTAGCTTTTTTTAATAATTGCGCGCTCCACATATACATATTTTTTAATTAAAATTATTATATCAATTTGTGTTTTTTTTTAACAATTAAAGTTGATAAATTTTTATGTTTTTTTTTTGTTCAAAATAGGCTTTTTAAATTATAAATTACAAATTTGTGGTGTTGTTTATCAATTTATTCCTCTTTGCGAAATAGATGCTGATAAATATGAGATAGAGGAGTCCAATTTTTATTAAAATACATGTTTAACTGTTTGTTAGCAAACCATTGTTGAAAAAGAGTTAAGAGCCAGTGTTTATAAATCTTGTTAAGTTGTAAATTAGTTTTTTTAATAATCTGATTAATTTTTAATATGCACATAGAACAAATTTTTAAGAGAAACCACGCCAAAATGCCGTTTCAAATGGAAAAGATTACAGAAGCGGTTTTTAAGGCAATGATATCAGTAAAAAGTGGAGAGTTAAAGGACGCAGAAGAAATTGCTAAACAAGTACACAGCAGCTTGTTAAAAAGAAAGAAAGAAATCCCTAATTATGTTCCAAATGTTGAGGAAATACAAGATTTAGTGGAGCAAACACTTATGCAAAGTCAGTTTTTAGATGTAGCCAAGGCCTACATATTATATAGAAATATTCAAACCAAAAAAAGACAAAGAAATATTTTTGAAAGAAGAATGACTTTAAAGCCGTTTGAATACCCTGAACTATATGAATATGTGCCCGCAATTAGGCATTCATACTGGATACATACAGAGTTTAATTTCACCAGTGATATTCAAGATTTTAAAACACATTTGTCTGGTGTAGAAAGAAATGCAATAAAAAATGCTATGCTGGCTATTTCACAAATCGAAGTAGCCGTAAAAAACTTTTGGGGAGATATTTATCATAGAATTCCAAAGCCCGAAGTTGGTGCTGTTGGATCAACCTTTGCTGAAAGTGAAGTCCGTCACACTGATGCATATTCCCACTTATTAGAAATACTAGGTCTTAATGCTGAGTTTAAAAACTTAAAGAAAAACCCAGTGATAATGAAAAGAGTTAGATATCTTGATTCTGCATTGTTAAGTTCAAAAAGCGAAAATGACAGGCAATATACCGAATCAATTTTATTATTTTCATTATTCATAGAACATGTATCATTGTTTTCACAATTTTTAATTATCATGGCCTTTAATAAACATAAGAATATGTTAAAGGGAATTTCTAATGTTGTGGAAGCAACTTCCAAAGAAGAACAAATACACGGTGATTTTGGAATAGACTTAATCAAAATTGTAAAGCAAGAAAATCCAGAATGGTTTGACGTAAAGTATGAATTTAAAATTCAAAATATGTGTAAAACAGCTTATGATGCAGAAAGCTCAATTATTGATTGGATTTTTGAAAAAGGGGAAGTTGATTTTCTTCCAAAGGCTCAAATTAAAGAATTTATTAAAGATAGGTTTAACAGGTCATTAGAAAGCATTGGTGTCCAAAAAGTTTTTGAAACAGACCAACTTTTACTAAATGAAACTGAATGGTTTAATGATGAGATAATAGGCACAAAGCATGTTGACTTTTTTGTTAAAAGATCTATCAATTACAGCAAGAAAACACAAAGTATAACCGCACATGATTTATTTTAAGATATGCAAGAGATAAAGAAAGATTTAACCAAAGAAGAAAATTTAAATACCAATAAAGCTGCGTCAAATTACGAGTATTTACTAAACGCCAGAAGTTCTGCTGTAAATGCACAAAAGAAAAGTAATGATTTTAAATGGCTTACAGAACATAGTAGAAGTTTTCTTGCAGCGGGATATGTTCCTGAAGGCGTCATGCCAGAAACTAGAATTAGGGAAATAGCCGACAGAGCAGAAGAGATTTTAGGAGTTAAAGGTTTTGGAGACAAGTTTTTTGGCTATATGCAAAAAGGATACTTTTCATTATCATCTCCTGTTTGGTCAAATTTTGGTAAAAAAAGAGGCTTACCTATTAGCTGTTTTGGATCAAATATTTCAGATGACATGGGGAATATTTTATATACTCAATCTGAAGTAGGTATGATGTCAAAATTAGGAGGAGGCACCTCAGGTTATTTTGGTAATATTAGGCACCGTGGAGCTAGTGTTAAAGATAATGGAGAGGCTTCGGGGTCTGTACATATAATGCAACTCTTTGAAACAATGGTTGATGTAGTTAGTCAGGGCTCTGTACGCAGAGGTAGGTTTTCACCATATTTACCTGTTGAGCATAAAGACATAATGGAGTTTTTAGATATTGGTACTGAAGGAAACCCTATACAGGAATTAACTCATGGAGTTTCTGTAACAAGTGAATGGTTACAAGAAATGGTAGATGGGGACATGGATAAAAGAGCAATTTGGGCAAAAGTTTTACAAAGAAGAGGTGAGATTGGCTACCCATATATTTTCTTTAAAGATAATGCCAATAATGGAGCTCCTGAGGTTTATAGAAAAAACAACTATAGTGTTAATGCAAGTAATTTGTGTACAGAAATAATGCTTCCTTCTAATGACAGGTGGTCATTTGTTTGTTGTTTATCATCTTTGAATGTTTTACACTATGACGATTGGAAAGAAACAGATGCAGTAGAAACAATGATTTTTTTCCTGGATGCTGTAATCAGTGAATTTGTAGAAAAATTAGAGGCTTATAAAGACTCTAAAGATCTTGACGATCAACAAACCTTTTTGTTTATGAAAAGAGCGTATGATTTTGCAAAAGAACATAGAGCTTTAGGACTTGGTGTTTTAGGGTGGCATTCATTTCTGCAATCTAAAATGTTATCATTTAACAGCCAGGAAGCATTTAATCTCAATAATGAAGTGTTTAAGTTGATAAAAGAAAAATCATACAAAGCTTCAGAACAACTAGCGGACATGTTTGGAGAGCCAGAAGTTTTAAAAGGTGTTGGTAGAAGAAATACAACATTAAATGCTATTGCACCAACCACATCATCAGCTTTTATTTTAGGCCAAGTTTCTCAAGGAATAGAGCCTATATGGTCCAACATATATGTAAAGGATATAGCTAAAACAAAATGCACAATCAAGAATCCTTTTTTAGTTAAATTGTTAACTGAAAAAGGAATGAATACAGATGAGGTTTGGAAAAACATTAGAGATAGAGATGGTTCAGTACAGCACTTAGATTTCTTATCAGCAGAAGAAAAGGATGTATTCAAGACCTATGCAGAAATTGATCAAATGGATATAATTTATCAGGCAGCAACTAGACAAAATCATATTGACCAGGGTCAATCTGTAAATCTTATGGTCCACCCTAATATGCCAACTAAAGATATTAATAAACTATACCTTACAGCCTGGCAGCTAGGTTTAAAATCTTTATACTACCAGCACAGTATGAATGCCGCCCAACAATTTAAACAAAACAAGGAATGCGCTTCATGCGAAGCATAAATTTGAAAGTTGCAAAATGTTTTCTTGTTTTAACCCTATATAGTTGTGCAAATATTATTATGCCTACTGGTGGTGAAAAAGATACTCAATCTCCTAAAATAGTAAAAACATCAATTATTAAGGGAGACCAAAAAATCACTATAAAAATTGATTTTGATGAGTATATTCAAACCAATAACTGGGAACAAAACTTTTATATTTCACCACCATTAAAGAAGAAGGTACAAAAAAATGTTAAAGCAAAATCCCTGATTCTAGAAATAGAAGACACATTATGTAGGGAGTCAACATACAGTATTTGTTTAAATTCATGTATTAAAGACAATAATGAAGGAAATATATTAACAGAATGTTTTTATAATTTTTCATTAGACACGCAATTAGATACATTTTCTTTCGGGGGTTGTTTGCAAGAAGCATACACTTTAGATTCAATTGAATCAGCGGCAATTTTACTTTATAATGCAGATATTCATGATTCTTTAATTTATAAAATCCCACCAAATTTCATTGCTAAGACTGATAAAAATGGATATTTTAATTTTTCTAATTTGGATTCTAATACATATCAAGTCTTTGCTCATCAAGATTTCGAATACAAATACTCTGATAGTAAAAAAACAGCATTTTTAAATTATACAATTAATGCAAAAAGAGACAGTTTTATATCGCTTTACGCTTTCGAACCCCTATTGCAAAACAATATAATTTCAGACAGTATTTCAAATATAAAAAAAGATATTAATGATAAAATAATTAAAGACTCATCTCAATTTTTAGAAGAAAACTACGGAAATCTTGAGTTAATTATAGATAAAATAAATCCCTGTATAATTCAACTTGTTAGTGATGAGCAAGTTATAAAGGAACTTAACTTTTCTACAGGACCATATATTATTAAAAATATTCCACCAGCAAATTATAGAATAAAGTATATTTATGATATAAACAATGATGGCAAATGGAATACTGGTAACCTGGAAGAAAGAGTTCTTCCTGAAAAAGTTATTTATTATCCAAATGAAGTAAATATAAGAGCAAATTGGGATCTAATGTTAGACTGGTCTATTTTATAATAAAATCATCCTGATCTTTTAAAAAGTTCATTTGCCTTCTTTTAAGCTTTAAATCTTTTCTTGACAACTGAAAGCTACAAACATTTTCTATATTTTCTTTAGCATCAAATATTTTATTTCCGAAAGCATCATAAGCTTTAGACTTTCCGTTAAAAGGTATATTATTTTCATCAATACCAACCCTGTTTACACCAATAGTATAGGACTGGTTTTCTATTGCCCTCGCTTTTAATAACGTGTCCCAGGCATCAATTCTTTTTGTTGGCCAATTTGCCAAATATATTAAAACATCATAATAAATATTGTTTCTAGAGAAAACAGGAAATCTTAAATCATAGCATATTAGTGGGCAAATTTTCCACCCTTCTAAATCTATAATTGTTCTTTTTGTTCCTGCGGTTAAGAATTTTTCTTCTTTTGTTAAAGAAAATAAATGTCTTTTATCATATTTAAAAATTTCTCCATTTTTCGAAACCCATATCATTCTATTATAAACTTTATTTTTTTCATTAACCATTAAACTTCCAGCAATAGCACTATTTTTTTCAAGCGCGATTTGCTTCATCCACGTTATAGTTTTACCTGACATTGCTTCTGACAAATTAATAGAGCCTGGACAAAAAGCAGTATTAAACATTTCAGGAAGCAAAATAATATCCGAATTATTAATGTTGGAAATTAAATTTGTAAAGTGACTAAGGTTTTTTTCTTTGTTTTTCCAAAATATTTT
>CETE01096754.1_pt1 | contig 25926 bp, 26 predicted proteins | sample 531241 | NCBI WGS metagenome assembly CETE01 (sample SAMEA2622336, study PRJEB7988) | marine metagenome | biome: marine biome (ENVO:00000447); feature: deep chlorophyll maximum layer (ENVO:xxxxxxxx); material: "saline water (ENVO:00002010), including plankton (ENVO:xxxxxxxx)" | depth 30 m
TTAAATAATTTTAAATGATTATGGTTTAATATATGAAAAAAAGGAAAAATTTAGAAAAATTCCAAAAGATAAAAAATATTTGAAAAATGGACAAAAAAAAATGTCCAAAATCCAAAAATTTTTTTCAAATATAAAATTCCAAAAAAAATCACTTTTTAAGGAAATATATTTTTGTTATGTAATAGCGTCACAAAACAAAAATAGCAATTTTTGGGGTATTTTTCTTTAAGTTCTTTTTGATAATATATATTAATTTTGAGAAATAAATTGTTTTAATTCAGAAAAAGTAGATTTGTTGAGAGATTTATTAGTTTTATAGTGTATAAATGAGTTATGAAATAAATAAAAATAGTCATATGAAAAAAGCATTTGAAAAATAAATGAATTATCTAATTTTTGATTATTTTGTTTTAAAAATTGAAATATATATAATTTGCTGGAGAGAATCTCTAATATTTCAATAATTTCTTTATCATCTTTTAAAATGTTAAATAATTTGATAATATTATTATCTATTTTTTGAGAATCATAATTTATTAATTTAAATATTTGTAATAATTGATTTTGATAACATAATGTAGAGAGATTAGTATCATTTTCTATTAAATGATAGGTGCATAATAAATTATAATCATAATAATAATTTAATGAATCCATAATATAATATTAAAATTAAATAACATTATATTATTTTTTTTGAAAATTATTGTTATATTATTAAAGATTTTTAATTTTTTGCTTTATCTCTTGCATAATTACGAGCAGAAATACCAGAACGATTCCAGCCACTCATAGCATCTTCTTCAATTTTATATGCAGAATTATTAAAAGCATTTTCAAGAGGTTCAATTAAAGGATAATTTTTGTGGTCGGTAAAATCATTTTCCATTAATGGATTTACTGTTTTTTTATTTAAAGCATTCTCTCCTGCTCGTAACATAAATTCAGTATCACTATCACCTACACCTCTTCCTAAATATGGAACTGTTAAAAATGGTCTACTTGTTAAAGTTAATTTACAAGCCGGTTTAGTAATATGAGTGTATTTTAATTCATTATTAGCATCAATTTCACATCCTTTTACACCACCTTCATGGGAACCTTTATAAAAAACTTGGGGTTGCTTTGTAGCAAAATCAATTGCTGTGCTCATAGGACAATTAGGATAATAATTTTCTAATCTATAATTAGCATTATTCATATTTTGAATATTTCTTTGATCAATAGCAACATTATCATTACCTATTCTTGAAATAGAATCAAATGTATATGGATAAGTTGTTGTAGCAGACATATATAATAATTTAATATAATATTATTTTAAATAATATATTAAATTATTATTATTACATATTAATATGTCTATAATTACCTTTTAAACATTGTTCTACATCACCATCTTTACAAGAAGCCATATTTCCATAACAAAATTGTGCAAATTCTTTTTGATTATTAGCAACTCTAGTATTTGCTGTACTATAAAATTGTCTCATTGATTGTTCAAATTCATATTTATCTCCTAAATCACTAAATAATTTTTCTTCTATTGACTCATCATTAAAATTCTGTTTTATTATTTCTTTTGTTGAATTATTAATTTGTTTTTCAACTTCTTTATTATATGATGGTGCTGCAGGTAATCTATGTGGATTATCTTGAATTTCAGGTAATAATACATTCATAATTGGATTTTTTATATTAGGATTAGTGTAATTATCTTTAAATTTTTCATATAAACTTTCATTGCTAAATGCTTCTTTTAATTTAGTATTTTCTCTATTATTTAAAATAAAATAAGTTGCAATTAAAACCACTAAAGTTATAATTCCTGTAAAAAAAAGTTTTAAATTTCTAAATAAAAAAACACCTAAAATTGTAAGATATAATACAAATCTAGTTATAGCATTTAATTTCTCTTCTCTATTCATTGATTCTAGTGGCCATAAATCAAAAACTTTACTTCTATCAAATAAAACATTAGGATTATAAATCCAAAATTTAGTTTTATGTTCTTCTTTTGTATTATCTTTATTCATTTATATATATATTCATAATTATTTTTATTAATTAATTTCACTTTAAATTAATTTTTCAATCATCCCCATATAATCAGTTAAATCCGGTTTTACTAATAACTCATAATTAATTAATTTTGAATTATCGCCATAAGTTTGTGGCTGCAAACCATTTACTTTTAAAGGACATGGCCAATGTGAAGTAGTTCTCAAATCTTGAAAATATTTTTTACGTTTTTCAATTTGACTTTTAGTATTCTTTATATGCGATTTAGGTAAATAACACAAATATTGCACTAATCTCTCTTCTGAATTTGGTTCACCATAACGATTTTGATGAAAAGTTCGAGAATCCCAAATAACCAAATCACCAGGATTTACACTTAATACTCTCTTAGTATTTTTAATTCTTTCTAGATATTCTTCATCTATTAAATGCCAATTTTTAGAGCTATTTATTTTTTTCTCTTTAAAATACTCTTCATGTAATAAATGACTCGATTCATACAAGATAATAGTTCTTTCACTATTTTTAGTTAAACTTACAAAACTCTGATAACACTGCAAACCTTTAGAATCTGGAGCCTGATCTGTATGCGTCCATAGGTTATCTTTTTTTGTAAATTCTTTGGGAATATAACAACATCCATCAAATGATACAATTAAATCTTCTGTATTCCATAATTTATTAAAAACTGTAATAATTTTTTTTCTAGTTCTTAAATACCATGCATGTTCCTGGTGTCCTATCTCATGAAATTTATAAATACCATGTGGGTTAATTTGTGAATGTATTTTATCATGATTAGGAATAGTATTTTTCCATTTATAAAATAAATCTTTGGCAATTTGTATTTCTTCATTACTAATTACATTAGGTATTATTACATATCCATTTTTTTTCAAATCTAATATATACTTCTCAAGTTGAAATTCAAAAATTTTATTTTCTAAATTGTTAATTTTTTCCAGCAATTCATCCATTTCCATTTTTAATATTTAATAAATTAAAAAAAAATGAAAAATAAAATCAATTTTTTTATCATCTAACATAGAAAATTTACAATTAAAATATTATGTTATCTCTTAATGACATCCATATTTTACCTAATTGATTTTTACCAATTAATTCATTATCTTTAATTTTACCGCCCCATAAACTATTCATATTTGCTCTATTGTCTTGATGTAACAAATATTTATTATGTGTTTCCAACAAGATATTTTTAACATTTTCATTTTGTTTTAATTTTTCAAAACAAATTTTGTTTTGATATTGTATTGAATATAATCCCCATACATTTAATTCTTCATTTGTTAATTTAAAACACAATTTACTACCTAGTTTTTTTGCATCAACTGGTGTTTCAGCATTTTGTATTTTTATTGAATGTTTAATTAATTCATTATATCTTTTAATATCATTACAAGAATTTGCTATAACACAATATTTAAAATAATGAAAACAATGTTCACCTGAATTAAATTCTTTATCTTCTAATATTATTTTTTCCATATGAAAATTAGATAGTTGTCTAATATTTTTGTTCTTACTTTTCGAATAAAAAGTTAATATATTTTCATACATTCTAAAATATATTAATTTAATTATTAATTTAATTATTAATTTAATTATTAATTAAATTTCAATTTTATTTAAAACTAACATTATTAATACAAATACAAATATAAATAGTATTTGTATATTTAAGTTGAATTTTTCAAATAAAATATTATATATTATTTTTTAGATTTACCTTTATTTTTTTTTTTATTATTTGTTGGTTTTTTTTTATTTTGATTAGTTAAATTATTTTGATTTTGCATTTCTTGCATTAATAACATTAAATTATTATTAATATCATTTAAATTATCAGATTGAGTATTATTAGATTGAGTATTATTAGAATTAGTTGCTTTCTCTCTATTTTCTTCTGCTTTTTTACGCATTCTTTCTTTTGTTTTAGACATTTTAATATTTTGATCCATCATATTTTGAAAAGCATTATTATTAAATTTACCACCTTTTGGCATAAATTGATCTAGATTCATAGATTTAAATATATCTTTAAAATTTCCCATTCCAGGCATGTCTTGCATATTTTTAAATATATCTGATGCTTCTTCTAATATTTCACTTTCTTTTAATGAACCATCTTTCATTTTTTCATCTAATTTACCACTAATTTTATTTACAATTCCCATTAATTTGCTTGGATTTTTAAATAAATTTTTAAATACATCATTTACATTACTTACGTTTTCCAAATCTATATCCAAATCTTTTGTTGTTTCTTCAGCTAACTCTTTAGCTAAATTACCTAATTTACCATTTATTAATTTATTAATATGATCATGTATTGTATCAGTATCTGGTAAATTATTAATATTAGAAGGATCAATATTCATAGAACTGAACATATTTTCAAATGGATTATTTTCAGATAAATCACTTTCCTGATTTTGACAAAATAAATTTTCCATAGATTTAACTGTTTCTTGTAACTTATTTTTAAATTCATCACTGTTAATTGCCTCAAATAATTTTTCATTATTTCCAAATGATTCTTTATCTTGAATATTTGTTACTATTGTAAATAATATTAATTGTAAATATTTCCATAATGTTTCTTTTGTTTGATTACTTGTTGTATCAAAATATAATTCTGAAAAATTTATATTTGGTAATAAATATAATTCTTTTTCATTTACAAAAATTTCTTCATTTTGATATAAAATATCAAAAAATTTCAATGGAAAAACATTCTTACAAAAATTATATAAAACTGTAGCACATCTAATTAATTCTTCTTCATTATCCAATTCTTGTTTACTAAAATCATATTTCATTAACATTACCATAGATTCATCTTTTAAAATAATATCCTGAGTTTTATCTGCAAATGTATTAATTAAATCATTTAATAAATCTTTTATTATCTTGGAAAATTCTATCAAATTAGATATTTCTATTTTTTCATCATTAGTCATATTCTATGAGATAAATTTATAGATTATATTTAAATATATATTACAAAGTATATTTAAATATTTAATTAATATTATTTCTGTTATCTTGATAATTTTTTAAACTATTTTCATCTACCTTATCTGGAACATAATTCTCTTCTGGAGTATCTATTTTTTCTTGAAAATTAATTGTAGCATAATTATATAATTGTCTGAGTCCACCTTCTCCTTTAGCAGAAAGTTCATCATTTCCTTGGTCCAAAAAACTAAAATTATCTGAATGAACACCAATCATTGCATCATTTAATGAAAATGCAGAAGGTTCTCCATTAAAATTTGTTGCTTCATCAACATTAACTCGTTCTACTGGTTTTAAATATTCTAATATATTATCTCCAAATAAAACCTTATAATTAGCATTTAATAACATTAAAGCCGGAACTGCATTCACAGTATTTGGTAATAATAATTCTTGATTATTTTCTAACACAATATATACAGTATTATTTTTTTGAATTCTTTTATCAATACAAATATAATGTAAATTATTTTTTACAGATGATTTTGATAAATAACTTAATAATTTTTGTGAATTATTACAATAATTGCTATAATATAATATTGAACTCATATATTAATATATTTTTACAAATTTATTTATATTTATATTTAAACTAAATATTTAAACTTAATATTTATTTATTATATTTTAATTAAAATTGAAAAATATAATAAATAAATTTCATATTATAAATATAATGACTTCATTACCTAAAATTAGCAACGTTGATGAATATAATAATATTTTAAAGTTTACATTAAGTAATATTAATGTTAGTTATGCTAATGCCATCAGAAGAATATTACTTTCCGAAATACCGTGTATTGTTTTTAAAACTAATCCTTATAATGAAAATAATGTTAATATAAAAATAAACAAGTCTCGTTTAAATAATGAACTTATCAAACAAAGAATTAGTTGTATTCCTATTCATATTGATAATATAGATTTTCCTTATCAAAATTATATTGTTGAATTAGATAAAATAAATGACACTAATACTATTATTTATGCAACTACTGAAGATTTTAAAATTAAAAATATTGATTCTGAAAAATATCTTGAAACCAGTGAAGTAAGACAACTATTTCCACCCGATCCTATCACAGGCGATTACATCGATATTATTAGATTACGTCCAAAATTAACAGATACTAGTGAACCTGAACAATTAAAATTTGAAGCTAAATTAACAATTAGTTGTGCTAAAGAAGATGGCACATTTAATGTTGTTAGCACGTGTGCATATGGTAATACTCTTGATCCAGTAAAAATAAATGATGCATGGACTGCTAAAGAAGCTACTTTAAAAGATACTGTTTCAAAAGAAGAATTAGAGTTTATTAAGAAAGATTGGATGTTATTAGATGCTAAACGACTATTTATTGAAAATAGTTTTGATTTTACAATTGAAACAATTGGTATTTATACAAACTATAAATTACTTGAATTGGGAATTAGTTTAATTATTAAAAAATTATATATTACATTAGAATCTCTGAAAAATCAAAATGAACTTATTTATGATGCAACTGATACGTTAGATAACTGTTATATCATTACTTTATTAAATGAAGATTATACTATTGGAAAAATTATTGAATATTACTTGTTTAATAAATATTTTAAAGAAGAAAAAATTTTAAATTTTGTTGGTTTTCTAAAAAAACATCCACATGATAATGATAGTTTTATTAAAATTAGTTTTAAAAACTTAATTTCAAAAGATGAATTATTAATCATAATTGAGGATTCTGTTAATAATAGTATTTTACTATTAAATTCTATTAAAGAATATTTTACAGATAAATAAATTAATTAATTAATAAATTAATAAATTAATTATTATTATAAATATTATATATATTTATGGGAAATATTTGTAATAAGCAAAAACATATTGAAAATTTAAATATTTCTACTCCTCAATTTATTCTTAAAGAAATATCTATTCAAAATAATTATAATGATTTATCTAATTCCCAACCTATAGCAATTTGTAATACTAATCATATTAATATTAAAAATAATTATGATAATCCATTACATATAAATTCATTTCCTAAATATTTGCTACCAAATTCTTATCTAAAACCAACACCAAGTAGTTTTTATGATTATAATAATAATAATAATAATTATAATAATAATAATAATAATAATGATAATAATAATAATGATAATAATACAATTTTTTCATTAGAAACTAATGAATTATATTTTAATTAAATTTATTTATTTAATTCCATAGTTTTAATATTTTCTTCAGTATTTTCATTTTCTGTTATATCTTCATTTATGAGATTATATTTATAATTAATAACAAACATCTGTTGTGCAGGATGTAAACTATTTACATAATCAATTACAACTTTTTTATCAACAACTTTATTATTTGGTTTTAAATCACTTATATATTTTTGATGAATATGATACATATGATTTTTATATTGAAATGGATAATCCTTTAAATGTTTATGTTTTTTTATAAAACAACCAATATAATTTGTAAATAATTCATTTGTATAATCAAATATTAATAATTTAAATTTATTAAACAATAATACATGTTCTGGATAATAATATAAAAATTCTTTAATTTTATTCTCCTTTTTTAATAATAAATAATTATACTGTAATTTTGGTTGATTTCCCCTAAGTTTTCTAACCTCCTCATAATTTGGATTCCTAATTTTTGTTCTTGTTCCATCCTTATTATAAATAATTGTTCCTACACTATGAAATGGTGCTAGTCTATTATTATAATATATTTGTAATTCATTTAGTGATGTATTAAATGGATATTTATTTACCAATTTAACATTTGTATTTGCAAAAATATATGGTGGCTGATTTACTAATTCTAAAATATTTTTCTCTTTTATATATACTATTGGAAAACTTGTATTATCAATTTCATATACTTTAACTAAATAAATTAATGGTGTTTGAACTGGTGTTACTATTCTATTAAATGGATGTTGCATTACAAAAGAATAACAATAATTAATATCTAAACTATTTAAATCAAAATTGTTAGCACCACAAGTCTCAAAAAACATACTTCTAAATGTAATGTTATTGTAATGTTGAAATTGATTATCACATTCAAAAAAACTATAATTTTTTATATCATTAAAAAATACAATATTGCCACCTACCGTTGACCTAGTTGCTATTTCCCATGTATTATTAATATTATCATAAAATACATTTATCATTGTGCCATCTATAAAATCTTCCATCCAACATTCATCTATATTTTCATATTTTTTACTAAAAGTATCAAAATTTAATGACTTTTCAGGGCTAAATACAAGTAATTTATTATTTCTTACTACTAATGATCTAAATTTAGATAAATAATTAAAATTATCATAATTACCATTTTCAATTTCTTTTAATTTTTCTTTATGATATTTAATTATTGTATATTCATTATTATTGAAAACATACTTTTTTTTATAAAAATATTCATCAATATCATTTAGTACAGATGATAAATTCACTTCTTTTACTAATTCTTCACACGACATAATGTATACTATTTTATATTTGTAAAATATCTTTAACTTGTTTAAAAATAAATTTAAATTAAATTTTTACATAAATTTTCTATTATAAATATAATATAGTATATTTATAATGGAAAGCGAAAAATATAATTTACAATATGGAGATATTATTCAAATTGATTCACCTAGTAATCTAGAACTTCATGAAAAAATATTTTTCATTAATTTTATTAATTCAAATAAAATTATACTATTAAATGAAGATAATAGCACAACCTTAGATATTTCAGAAGAAGGAAAACTTTTAGAAGAATCGATTGATAATATTATGTTGCTATATAGAGCTAAAAGTCCAAGTTTTGTTATTCAAAATAATATTAATGTTAACAAAAGTATATCAATAACATTTGGTGGACCTTTACCCAAAATATTAAATGGTATTATTACTAATGTTGAAGAAGATATGATTGAAATTACATTAATTCCAAATAGTGAAGTTATTTATATTGATTTTGCATATAGTGGAATTCCTGAAAATTTAAATATTGAAAAAATTATTATTAAAGATTCTAAAGAATTACTATCAATTGAATTACCCGAAGAAAAAGAAATCATTCAAGATGTTTCTTCTGAATTTCTTAATTTAGAAGATAATAATGATTTAGATTATGATCTTATCAAACATGTTGATGATGAAAAACTTAACGAAATTTTATTAGATGATTTTGAGCTAGATGATGATTATCAAGAATTTTATCATAGTGTAAATGTTCCAGATAGTGAAAAAAGATATACTTTAGAAACACAACTAAATGATTACATGGATCATATATTAAATCTTTATAAACCTGAAGAAAGGAATGAAGTATTAATTAATAATATTAATTTAGAATTAAATAGATATAAAGAACTAAGAACACGTTTTTCTAATTATGATGAAAATAATAATCCTGTAATGGTTAGTGAAAAAGGAGAATTTTATAAACCACTGAAAGAAGTATTATTTAAGTTAAATAAAAAATTATATTGGTTAATACCGGTTGTTTATAATTCTAAAAATTTAATTGATAATGAAGATAATGATGATTATGATGAAGAATTTATTAATAAAATTAAAATGGGAGAATTTATTGAAAATTTAAATTATGTAATTAATAAATGGTGTAATAATAGTTCTAAAGATAAAATAAATGACTACATTACTTATATTAATAATTTATTAAATATATTTGATAATACTACAAATAAATATACTTCTGATTTTAATAGTATTAATTTTAATTCATTAGATGTAAACACTCAAATATTAGCAGTTAATGATATATATAATGACTTCTATAGTTATTGTATTAATAATAATTCTATTGATACATTTAGATTTTCAACAGAAGTTTATAATGAAGGAGTTAAAATGTTACAAACTGATTATATAAATAATAAACGAGTTTATAATCAAAAAAATTTATCTCCTAATGAAAAAATTATTATTACATCTTTTATAACATTACCTTTACCAATATTTAATTTTTCTAAAATTAATCAAAAATATACAACTATTTATGATAAATGTAATCTTAATATAAATTTTTTTAATTATTTCCAATTACTAAATAATGAAACTAATGTCAATAAATTTATATTAGAAAAATCAGATTTTGATAAATTTCTTAATACACATAATACAATTCATTCTAATAAATTTTTAGATAACATATGTAATTTCTCCATTGAAGATAATCCATCTACATCTATAGATGAAAAATTTAATTTATTATTAGAATCTTTTATACCAACTAATAGTTCTGCTATTGAATATTTATCACAAACTTACAAATATATTAATTATAAATCATTAATTCAAGATATTCAAAATTTAAATATTGATATGGAAAATTTAAATAAAAAAGACTATGCTATTATTTCTAAATTATTTAATGAAAATATAGATGAATATAAAAAAGAATATAATATAAGCAAAGAACTATTAAATAAATTAATTACATTGATAAATAAAGAATCTCTCAAATTAAAAGAAAATTATAAATTTAATTTTGATATTATAACTAATGAACTCAAAGAAGAATTATATAGTAATTACAATATTAATCCTGATAATTTTAATAATACTTCCGAACTTATTAACTCTTTTATTACAATAGATGGTGGTAAATTCTTTATTACCTGTTTAAATAAAACTATAATGGATTTAATAGTTTCTAATTTACTAGACAATTTTATTAAAAAAGCAAATAAAGCTACAACCGAAGAAATCTCTCCAAATGAAGAAGAAAAATGTGAAAAATATTATTTATCAAAAAAATATACATCATTAGAAGATATAGAAGATGATAATTCTAAACAAATATTTTTTGATGCTATATATGACAATACCATTTATAGTTTAGCAAATGAATATGCCAAAGAAAAAACGACTATGGATACAAAACAATTTTTTGAATTTTTAACCGAGAAAATTATGGATGTTATGAATTTAACTAAAAAAAATGCACTTAGAGAAGCAAGAGCTGTAATTGAAGAAAAGAGAGAAGTAATTGATGGTGATTATTGTTTATTTATTGACAAAGAAAGTAAAAAAAATTATATTTATGTTAGACAAGATTCTAAATGGGTTGTAGATGAAAAATTTAAAAATGATTTTTATATAGATTCAAACAAAATATTATGTGATATTAATAAAGATTGTATATCTATTAACGATAAATGCATTGATGGTTCCAAATTAGAAAAGAATAATTTAAAAGAAGATGTTGATAAAATTTTAGATAGTTTCCAAGCTAAATATAACTTAAGTGTTGAAGAAATAAAAGGTAAATTAAATGATAATTATGAAAATGCTAAAAAATATCTTAAAAATATAATTCAAATTAAAGAAGAAAAACATCTAAAAGTTAATAAATTAATATTAAGTAACTATATTGATATATCCGAAGACATTAAAACATCTCCTTATGAAAATCTAAGAGATAGAGTATTATCTATAAGTGATTTTGTAAAAAGACAAGAATATATTAAGAAATTTTGTTTAAAATTTACACGTGAATCTGTATATGATGAAAATAAATATTGGTTACATTGTAATAAAACATCTGTAAAATTAATGCCTAGATTTCTTTTAAAATTAGCAAATGCATTTTCAAGTAAACAAGACTATATAAAAGAATTAGACACTATTTGTGCTGAACAAGGAACAATTAGTGATGATAATAACTATTGGGTTGATAAACATAGTGGATATATAATTAAAAATATAGATTTTTCAAGTGATGAAGGTTATGATATACAAGGATTCAAATTAAATACTAAAGATATTTTAGATAATGAATATTCTATTAATCTTTCTAAAACTAATCTATCTACAAATCCAGATGTAAAAATAATAAATAATATAGTAAAATCTATGTCACAAATGATAGGTATTAATCTAGAAGGACAAAATCAATTTATTATTAATAATGTTATTAGTACTTTAAATACTAATATTCCATCTAAAGAACAATATGAAAAAATGTTAGCCAAAACAGTAAAAAAAGAAGGTAAAGTAAAAGGATTACCATCATATGAAGATACATACAATCAATTATTATTGTTATTAACTTTATCATATTTAATAGTTGCAATTCAAATTAATATTCCTAGTTTTAAAACTAAGAAAACATTTCCTGGCTGTATTAAATCATTTTCTGGGTATCCTTTTGATGGATATCAAGATAAAACTACTTTAATTTATATATCATGTATTGCTAGTAAAATTAAAAGTTCAATAAAACCTTGGAATACATTATTAAAAGTTTCAGAAGCAAATATTGGTAAAAAAATAGAAGCATTAATTGAAAAATATATTATAAATGATAAAATTATAATTGAGCTCTTTCAAAAAAAGAGGGAATATTTAATATTAAATAAAGAAGAATATATTCCAGATGAATTATCAATAGATAATTGGAATAATTTTATGCCTCCATTATATAGTATTAAAATTACTAAAGATAATACTTTACCATTATCAGATACATTTAAAGATGAATTATTAGATACATTTAGAAATGGTAAAAAAAATAATATCTTAGAAACATTAAGATCAAAAAGTATATATTTAAGTAATGCTATTATTGAGAGTATTCAAAAAATAGTAGAAGCTAACAGCACTTTGTTAGAAAATTCAGCAGGTGATCCTTTCTTAGAAAATGCATGTTGTAATTCTACAATAAATACTATAAATTATTTTATTAATAGTGATAAAACTATTTCAGATAATAATAATTTAATTGAATATTACAGTAAATTTTTAGAAAGTATAAAGTCTTTAAATACATCATCTATTTTATATCATGCAGAAAATACAAAAGTTTTATTGCCTATTGTTAAATATGACTTTAATGAAGAAACTATATACAAAACTTTTATTTATTTTTGTAATTTTAATAATAATTTACCAATTGATGATGAATTAAGAAGTATTTGTATGGATAAACCAAGAAGTTTTGATACTACAAAAGAAATTTCAGAAATAATAGAATCGTTAAAATCTCAAGGAAAAATATATAATAAATCTTCATTTGATGAATTAATAAATATTATTAATAAAAGAAATATTATACAATATAATTCAAATTATCCAATTGTAAATAATATAGAATCAATAAGAAATATTTTAAATAACTATTTACAATCTCCTATTGAAATTAAAAATGATGAAAATTTATTTGAAAAATTAAATAAACTATTTGATACATTTGATATAAATAGTGCGGATGAAAAAGAATTAGATAGCATAAAAAATTATTTAGCTAAAACTAATAATCAAATGAAAAATTTATTTTTAGATTTTATTAAAAAAATACCAAATATGAGTAAATCATTAATCGCGTCTATAGAAAAATTATTAGACTTTAAAATAAATGTGGAAAATTGTCAGTTTTATAATGATTATTTAAATAATCTAATTAATATATTTCCAAATATTATTTTAAATAAGAAAATTGACTTAAAAAACATACCTAAGCACTGGGAGTTATCCGATAGACATAATAAAGATATAATAAATATATTAGAAAATTATTATAAAAAACTTAATAATTTTTCAATTATACCAGGATTAGATATTGTTTTTAAATTTATAAAAAATAGATCAAATATATTTATCAAATTAATGAAATTTACTAAATTTATGACACCTATTAAAATAAGTAATTTAAAAGAAGATAATTATATTCCTAGTATATTTGATAAAGAATATATTACATATTTTTACACTTATATTTTTTATAGTATTTTTAATGAATATATCAAAGTTACAAAATATGACGAATTTATATTAGAAATTGGTGAAGTTGATGATTATAATGAAGAAGAAATGAAGAAATCAATTATAAACTACATTCATGAATTTTTAACTATTATAAATAATCATTTAGATTTAATTAATAATACATATAAAAAGGTTAAAGAGAGAGTTTCATATGCGAAAGAAAAAGAAAAAGATTTAATAACACAATATTTAAAAGATTTAACAGACGAAGAAAGAGAAGTAGAAAATATATTCAAAAATAATAAATTAGAAAGTTGGAGTGCGGGATTACAAAAAGGATTAACACAATATGTTGCATCTAATTATGATGAAGAAAGAAATAAAATAGAAAAACAAGCAATAAAAGAACGTAAATTGGGTAAAAATAATAATGTAACTGAAATGAATAAAGAAATTTATAAAATAGATGAAGAAGAATTAGAGCGAAGAGAACAAGAAATAGATGATGAAGAATATAATATGAATAATATTCCAGATGATGATGATATGGATAGCGATTATGAATATGATTAAAATATTTTTAAAATATATATATAAAGAAATATCATACTATTAATATTTGTTAAATGGCCTGTGCAACTATTATGTTAACTGCATCATATAACCGAGCATTACTAAATGTAGCACCATCTATTAAAAATTGGAGATATGTTGGTTCTACTCCGCCAGTTCGTAATTTTGATCCACTTAAAATTCTAAATAAGAAAAGTGAAAATAAAATAAAATTTACACGTGAAGCAGAACTTCAGCATGGACGAACTGCTATGCTTGCTGTTCCTAGTATTATTTTACTAGAACAAATAGACAAAGATAATTCTATTTTAGGTATTAAATATCTAAGTTCATTAGGTATTTATCATCAGGCTCCCTTTTGTCTAGGAATGTTTTCATTTGAAGTAATTCGTATGCTAAAAGGTTGGGAAAATCCATTTACTAGAAAAAAAAAAATATTTACTTTAAAACAAAATTATCAGCCAGGAAATCTAGGAAATTATAACATCTCTACAATTAGTGACAATCTTTTTAATAAAGAACTTAATAATGGAAGATTAGCTATGGTTGCATTTATAGAAATTCTAGGACAAGAACTTGTAACAAGTAAAAATGTATTTTAAAAATAATAGTTAATTTATAATTAATATTATATTTATTTTATATAATATTAATATGTTTTCAAAATTTGTAAGAAATAATATACCATTAGTATCAATTATTATATTTGTTTTATTATTTATATTAATTATATTTACTAAACCATCTCTTGTATTTGATAAAAATGGTAAACCTAGAGAATTTGGTATTGGTTACAAAAATAAAACTATATTGCCAATTTGGTTAGTTATTATAATATGTGGAATTTTCTCTTATTTAGCAGTTTTATATTATATAAATTTTAGAAAATTTTTATTTTAAAAAATAATAAATAAAATTTTTTTTTTAATTATTTTATTTACTCAATCGGTTTAAAATAACTATTATTAATAAGAATATAACTATTACTGGGTAATTCATCAAATGATAATTGGATACTTCTTAATTGTTCATTATTTAATTCTACAACATTATTAGACTCATCATCTGTATTATTTAATAAATAAGTTCCATACTTAGAAATTAATTGTGATAATTGAACAGTATAATCTTGATTTTCTGATTCCGGTGGTTGTTCCTTTAATCTTTGCCATTTTTTACCATATATTGGTACATATGATTTCTCAAACATACTAGAATAATCTTTCTTAGCTTGTTCTAATGTTTTTTCACAATTCATATTTATTATAAAATTATAACTAATTGAAGATATTAAAGTTCCTGCTAACACATACCAAAATAATCTACCAATTACGTCTTTTACATTTATTAATGCAAATAATTCAACCACATTAGAATTTCTATATAATTCTTCTGGAGTATTTGTATAATTTGCACCGATTTTTGTAAAACCTTCTACATTTAATTGTTTAATAAATAGTTTATATTTATCTTCTTCAACATCTATTTCATTTATAAATCTCGAATAATTTTTTTCTATATTTTCTAATGCTTTTTTTAATGTAGAATTATTATCATCTTTAGATGATTTTAATACATCTTTTAATTTATTTGTTGCGCCTAATATATTTACTATAAAATATCCTACTGTATTTGAAAATGGTTTAATCCATCCTGGAAATAATTCTAAAAGAAAATATAATATTGCAAATATAATTAACCAAGGAATAATTGTTATTGTAAATACATTTCGCCATTGAATAGAATTTTCATAACAAATACTTTTTGATATATTTACATTTATAAAATATGTTCCACTTATTAAAAATATTACATATATTAATGTATAAATTTGATTTTTTGAATTTGTTACTACCTGTGAAAGAGTAGCTGAACTAATTGTGGTATATATCATTATAAAACCATAAATAATAGTCATAGTTAAAAAAAAAATTACTGATGTAGTCGCGCTTGGAAGTTTTTTAAATTGATTATCTAATTCATTTTTACTATCTCTTAATACTGATTGCATTTCTAATTATATCTATATCTATAAATTATTTTTATAAAATAACAATAATTATTTATATTAAATGGATTTTAAAAATATTAATAGTTATTTAAATTTTAATAATTTGAGTAATATAAATAATTCTAATGATAATATAAATAAACCAAAACTAATAGAACCTGGTGTAAAATATTTTTTTAAGGGAATTTTAAGAGAATGTAATAACTATAAACAAAAAAATTATAATTTATTTTATAATATATCCTTATTTATTTTATTTTTTTTCATTTTAGGGATAATATTATCATACAAATATAAAGGAAACAAAACAGCAGAAGAAAAATATCAAAAAAATCTTCAAGATAAACAATATATAATGTCTAAATTAGTTTATTATAATCGTGCCAATTTAGAAAATAAACAAAGAATTCAAAATAATATGATAACTAATTTACCAGATTTTAGCAATCACCCTGAAGCGTCTTTATTACATAAAAAAATATATTTTTAAATTATAATATGATACAGTCATTTCAAAAAGAAGTACTCCAAGAAAGTGATTACTCTAAATATTTAGAAGAACTAAAAACTTATTATAATATGAAAAAAACATATATTAAAACAAAAGAAACTGTTATCAATAAACTTATAAATAGTAATGATTCTATAGAATCTAAAAAAAAAATATTTTCAAAACAAAAATTTAAATGTATTAATTGTGGAGAATTTGGTGGCACTATTTTTTTTGAAAATAACAAAATATTACGTGCCACTTGTGGAAATACTATAAAACCATGCAATCTTAATTTAGAAATAATAAAAATGAATCCTGTTTTAATTACTAGTGAACTTAAAAATACTAATAATTCATTAATTAATAAAAAAAAAGAAATTATATTAACTAAGCTCGATTTCTTGTTTAATTATATAGAAGAAGATAAAGCAGTTGAATTATTTGAAAATTTAAAATCTGAATTAACTACTCTTCAGGAAAAATACAATGATTTATTTTCATTATATACATCAATCGTGTCTAATCCTGATAATGAAGAGTTACTAAATCAAAAAATTATAGAAATTGACTCTTTAGTTAATAATTTTAAAGAATATATAAAACTATTTAAAGAAACTGAAGAAACTAGTTATTTAAAAGATGCAATATTTTTATATACTAGTAAAATTAAATCATTAAATGAATATATTAGCACTCTAAAATATAAATATAATTCTATTGAAAGTGATGAAACATACAAATATTTAATTCAAAATAAATATAATATTAAAAATTTAGAGCTTATTAAAAAACCACAATAAATTTTTATATCACAATATATTAAATGATTAAAAATTTATTAAAAATTATTAATATCAAAGTATTTTTAATTAGTTTATTTATTGGACTTGTTTTTATGTATTTTGATAATGAAAAAAAGAAAATATCTGTTTACCCTACTCCATCCAATATAAATTCTCTACAATATAAAGATAAAGCAGATAATTGTTTTGAATATAGTATGCAAAAGATTAAATGTCCATCTAATAAATCTAAAATTAATCATATTCCTATTCAATAAATATATTTTATAATATATAATGATTGGTAAGGGATTAAGCACAGCTGTAAATAATATATTATATACTGATAGAGGACGTTTTATTTTAGCAATTATATTGGGTTTAGGATTAGCCACTTTATTTAGAAAATTTTGTGATGGAAAAAATTGTTATGACTTTATTGGGCCCGAACAAAATGCCATACGAGACCAAATTTTCTCTTTTGACACCAATGATAATGAATGTTTTATTATGAAAGAAAAAGCCATTAAATGTAATAGTCAATCTAAAACTGTTGAATTTGCGTAATTTACTCTATAAATATTTACTAAGCTATAATAAATATTTATTATGGAAACTTCTGGTACTACATCTATTTCACAATTACCTAGTAATAATTTTTCTAATTCACATGAACAACCATTGCAACATCAAACTAATAGTAATAATGTTGTTTTAACGAAAAATGAAGTTCTAGCTGAAAATACCTCGCAATTAGCAAATCCTATGATGCAACAAATACCTACCAAAGCACCTGAACAAAATCAAATTAATCAAGTTGAAAATCAAAATAATTATAATGAAATGATAAATCAACTACAAAAAGCAAATTTAGCTGGCGCTACCGGATTACCTAGTCGAGATATACCTATTAATACTAGCACTATAAATAATGATAACCAAATTAAACCCAACTTTATTCCTGAAGCTAAAAACACGGATTACATTAATAATTCTCAAACACCGGAAGACCTTATTTATCATAATAATAAAAAACAAAATTCTATAGATAGTCTTGATGTATTTTATAATGAATTTCAATTACCCTTATTAGTTTCTCTTTTATATTTTCTTTTTCAATTACCTATTTTTAGAAAAACAGTAAAAAAAATTTTACCTTCATTATTTGGTAATGATGCTAATCCAAACTTTTATGGTTACCTATTTAATAGTGTATTATTTTCTTTTATCTTCTATATATTAGTTAAACTTGTTAATCAATTGACATTAAATATATCTTAAATTTTTAATATTTCTATATTTTTTTCATTCGCTAATTTAGATACTAATTCATCATTTTTATAATCATTTATATATTTTATTGAATTTATACCACATGAAACCATTAATTTCATACAATTATAACAAGGATAATGCGTTATATATGCGGTACATCCATCTGAACTTACACCCCGTTTTGCACAATCTGTTATTGTATTTTGTTCAGCATGAATTGTTGATATATTATGATTGTCTCTCATAATCATCTTATGTTCACAACCTGCAATATATCCATTATATCCTTGCGCTATTATTCTATTTTCTTTTACAAAAATACAACCTACATTCAATCTATCACATGATGAACGAGTAGCCGTCAAATTTACTAAATCTTTAAAATATTCCTCCCAAGAAGGACGTTCTCTTTTCATTCATTTTATTATTTATTTATATTTAAATGATTTAAACATAATAATCTTAAGTATATTATATGCAATTATTTCAACTACATAATAGAATTAAAAATAAAAAATTATATAATACTCTTAGTGGAACAGTAGATAGAATTTTTGAAATTTATGAACGTGATGGAAAACATATTGATGGAAAACCATATGTATTTATAAAACCTGATATTCAAGAAAAAAAAATAAAAAATTCACTTAACTAAATAATATGTTATTAATTACAATAATATATTATTATACAGTTGGTATATAATCCCAACCTAAATCAGAACATATTAATTTCCATATAGCATCTTGTTCCACCCTCTTCTCTCGGTCTTTTAGCATTGGAAAATATGGTAAAAATTTTGTCTCTCCTAATAATTCACATAATTTATATAATGTATAATAATAATTCAAAAAATTAACCCTATCACGTGGACAATATTTTGAATATGGTTTTTGAATTTCCATAAATAAATTACATAATGTTTCTTCTAATTCTTGAGACATTACTGGGGGTTTTATACCTAACTTATCTTTTATAAAAGGAATATGTTCATAATATTTATTATATCCTAAATTTTTTAATATTTCTTTTGTTTTCTTATTTGTTAAATCTTTTATTTCTAATCTCTCTTTCTTTATTTGAGATTTGATATTTTCAAATACTTCACTTGGTATATGTGTGCTTTCTTTTGCCTGAAATTGTGCTAATATTTCTCTTAAATGATTTATTCTTTTGTATGCATAAAAACATACTTCTTTTGGTGGTTCTTTATAAGAAGGTTTCTCATTTTCAATTAAATATTTTATAGAACGTGAACAATTATTACAAACACATATACCATCAGTTTCTGCATAAACCATTTCACCTTTGTTACAAAATTTACATATATCTGATTCATAACAATAATTTTCATAATTTAAAAATGAATTATTTATATTATAAAAATATTTATCAATTGTTCTTGATTTCTCCTCTACTATTTGAATATTTACTTCTTCTTCTTCTTCTGCATCTATATAAAAAAATTGATTTATTTTAGCACTATTTATACCTATTTTTGAATCAGCATTAGTAGTTATATTTTTTTTCTCTTCAAAATAATCAAAAATGTATTTAGAATTATTTAAAAAATATTCTTTTCTATCTTTCTCTAGTTTATAAATTATATTTTTTAATTCTTTTATTCTATTTTGAGATAGCTCAATTTTTTCTAATTTTTTCTTATTCTTCGTATTATTTAGGAATTTTTCTAATCTTTCAATCTCTTGATTATATTTAGGAATTAATACTTCTTTATTATATTTAAATTCATCTAACATTTCTGTATGTTTTTTATCCAATGTAACATTTTTTCCTGATAATTTATTCATTTATACTATATTTATCTAGTGCGATTTAAATTTATATATATTTTAATTAAAAAATATTAATTTTTATTAATTAAATTAAATATTCAAAATTTTTTTTCTTTAGTCATATTATAAAAAATGGCTGGAGGTCTTATGCAATTAGTTGCCTACGGGGCTCAAGATGTTTACCTTACCGGTAATCCTCAGATAACCTTCTGGAAAGTCACATACCGTCGCCACACCAACTTTGCGATGGAATCCATTGAACAAACTTTCAATGGACAGGCTGACTTCGGTCGCCGTGTTACTTGCACCATTTCACGTAATGGTGATTTAGCCTATCGCACATATTTACAGATTACTCTACCTGAAATTGGTCAGAGTCTAGCTGATACTGGTAAATCTGTATATGCTAGATGGTTAGACTTCCCCGGTGAACAGCTTATATCACAGGTTGAAGTTGAAATTGGTGGTCAGCGCATAGATCGCCAATACGGTGACTGGATGCACATCTGGAATCAGCTAACTCTCTCCAAAGAACAGGAACGTGGCTACTACAAAATGGTAGGTAACACCACACAGCTAACATACATCTGTGACCCAGAATTCGCTGCGGTCGATGGACCATGCTCAGCCGACGGTGTCCGTCAAGTCTGTGCTCCCCGCAACGCTCTACCCGAAACTACACTATATGTTCCCCTTCAGTTCTGGTACTGCCGTAACCCTGGACTTGCACTACCTTTAATTGCCCTCCAATATCATGAAGTCAAAATTAACCTTGACATCCGCAATATCGAAGAGTGCTTATGGGCTGTCACCCAAATTGACGGCGCAGGCACAAAAGTTAATGATGCCTACAAACAGTCGCTTGCCGCAGCCTCGCTCTTCGTTGATTACATCTTCTTAGATACCGACGAACGCAGACGTATGGCGCAAAATCCCCATGAATACCTCATCGAACAACTTCAGTTCACTGGTGATGAATCGGTTGGTTCGTCATCCAACAAAATTAAACTCAACTTAAATCATCCTTGCAAAGAATTAGTATGGGTTGTTCAGCCTGATGCCAATGTTGACTACTGCGCATCACTTACTAAAAACTCAGCCCTAAATAACTTACTTGGTGCTCAGCCTTTCAATTACACTGATGCATTTGATGCTCTACCTAATGCTGTTCACGCATTCGGTGGTCCTAATGCATTAGGCTCAGGCAGCAGTGGAGACTTCATTAGCACATCTGGTTTCTTCCAAGACCCATTTGCCAATGATGTAGCAGCAAGCACCTCCCACGGCGTCGGCGATGCGACACGTGAAAGTGGTGTCTCAGATGCTGGCACATTTGTTCTTGCTGAAACAGCCCTCGACATGCATTGCTGGGGTGAAAATCCAGTTGTAGTTGCTAAATTACAGCTTAATGGCCAGGATCGCTTCTCAGAGCGTGAAGGCACATACTTCGACCTTGTTCAGCCTTTCCAGCACCACACCCGTGCCCCCGATACTGGTATTAACGTATACTCATTCGCCCTTCGCCCTGAAGAGCACCAGCCATCGGGCACCTGCAATTTCTCGCGTATTGACAACGCTACCTTACAGCTTGTATTATCAAATGCGACTGTTCAGGGCACTAACACCGCTAAAGTCCGTGTATACGCAGTTAACTACAATGTACTCCGTATCATGAGTGGTATGGGTGGTTTAGCGTATTCAAATTAAGCACATAAATGCTATCCTTTTTTTTGGCGAATGATTAATTATAATTTATATTTATTAATTTAATATAAATATAAATTTTTATTCTTTAGCTATATATAATGGATAACCAGTCACAAGATATCACATTTCAAGCCCTTTACTATAATCAAGATGGCATAGAGAATCCGACGGCGCGAACCGATTTAGCAAAGGCATTGTTACCACATATGTTAATGCGGGAGCACAAAAGTGAGGATGCTGCTGTAACAGATACTATAAAAACAGTAAATAATGTATTTAATAATAAACAAAAACGGGACGATGAGGCAAAGGAAAAGGCGGAGAAGGAAAAGGCGGAGAAGGAAAAGACGGAGAAGGCGGCGGCGGGTGCGGCGGATGTGGCGGGTGCGGCGGATGTGGCGGGTGCGGCGACGGAGGAAAATGCACAGACGGAGACAAAAAATAAAAAAGGCTTTTTAAATAGAAAAACAAAAAGTACCTCACGGGGTGGTAGAAAAACAAGAAGAAGAAGAAGATAAATTAAACTAATGATTAATTATAATTTATATTTATTAATTTAATATAAATATAAATTGATAATGTTTTTAAAAAAAAAATAATTATTAATAATGTATAAATTAAATGAAATACAAAGTATAATTTTTGAAAAATATAAAAACGGAGAGAATGTTTTTATAACAGGACCTGCCGGTTCAGGTAAATCATTTTTAATAAAAAATATAGTAAATTATAGCGAAGAAAATAATATAAAAATTCAAGTATGCGCATTAACAGGATGTGCTAGTATTTTATTAAATTGCAAAGCCAGCACATTACATAGATTCGCCGGTATAGGATTGGCCAATAAAAATATTGAGGATGTATTAAATAATGTTTTTAACAAAAAATATAAATTGAAAAATTGGTATAATCTTAAATGTTTAATTATAGATGAAGTTAGTATGATGTCCTTAAAAATTTTACTAATATTAGATAAAATTGGAAGAAAATTATATAATAAACCAAATATTCCATTTGGTGGATTACAATTAATATTTTCAGGAGATTTTTATCAATTACCCCCAATAAAATCAAATGATACAGAAAAAGAAGCCTCTATGTTTTGTTTTGAACATACATTATGGAATGAAATATTTCCCCATAATAATCAAATTGTTTTAAAATCAATTTTTAGACAAGATGAAAAAGAATTTTTAAAAGTATTAAAGTATGTTAGACGTGGTAGGATAACACATACAACTAAAGAAACATTAGAAAAACGAGTATTTACAATTGAAAAATTAAATAAATTAAGACAGGAAAATGTTATAACAATTATTTCACCTTATAAAAAAGATACAGATAATATCAATACATATGAGTATAAAAAACTTAGCACTAATGTAGAAAAAAGACTATATACTATTAAATATTTAAAAGGTTCAAGAAAATCTGAATTAACTCTAGAAAGTGAAATGAATAATTTAGTATTTAACAGTAATTCATCATTAAAAAATGATTACGAATTCTTAGCAAATAACATAATGGCATATAAAACTTTAGAATTAAAAATTGGAACACACGTTATGTGTATAGCTAACATATCTTTAGATAGTGATATTCAAATCGCTAATGGCAGTCAAGGTATTGTTATTGGTTTTAATAATAATTTACCTATTGTTAAATTTAATAATATAATTGAACCTATTTTAATAAATTATTATAATTGGAATTCAGAACTAAACAAAAATGTTGCAGTATCACAAATACCATTGATTTATGCATGGGCAATTACAATTCACAAATCACAAGGTTTATCACTAGATGCTGCAATAATGGATATTGGTACTAATATATTTGAATATGGACAAACATATGTTGCATTATCTAGAGTTAGAAATTTAAAAGGATTATATTTATCTAGTTTTGATTATACTAAAATATGTGCTAATCCAAAAGTTAAAAAATTCTATAATGATGAATAATTAAATTATAATTTATTTTAAAATTAATATTAATATAAATTATAAATGCAAATAACTTTAGTTAAAAATAGTTTCTATTTTACTTACATATTTTTAATTACTACCGGAACTATTTGTTTTATTGAAGCGCTAAGAAATACAGACCCTAAAATTCGTCATATTATGAACTTAGAAACATGTATCTCTGTAGTTGCAGGATATTTCTATGGACTTTTTGTTGCCAAAATTGATAAAGCAGAAAAAGACGAAAAATACGAAAAATACGAAGAATTACCTTTGGATGAAATTAATAATAATCGCTATACTGACTGGGGTATTAGTACACCTCTCATGTTATTAGTTCTATGTTTAGTTTTAGGAATGGAAAATAAACATGTTGTTAACTTTTGGACATTTTTGTTAATATTATTATTTAATTTCTTAATGTTAGGTTCTGGATATATTGGAGAGAGTGGAATTTTACCAAAAACATATGCTAATATCGTTGGATTTATATTCTTTACTCTTATGTTTGGAACTATATGGAATACTTATATGAAAAATAAAAAAACTATTAATTCTCAAGTAGTATTTTGGTTATTTGTAGTTTTATGGGCTTTTTATGGAGTATTTTATCAAACTAATACTTTAACTAAAATATTTGGTTATAATATATTAGATTTATTATCTAAAGCATTTGTGGGTATATTTTTTTGGTTATATTTAACTAAATCTGTTAAATTCTAAATAAATGCTAAACTTTTAACCCTTTTTAAATATAAAAAGGCTTAAAAATTTAATTATTTATTTCATTGTTAATAGAACACCTAATCCTACTAATCCAACTAATACTGGTAATGGTTCAAATTTAGGCAAAATATTAGTAGCACTATTTATATTATTTGCTAAATTTATACCTGGTATACCATTTTCTAAACTTGATTGCTCTCGTTTACTTGAACCTAACAGAGACAGTGTATCTTTAACATCAGCTGAATCAGGAGCAAAAGGCTTCTTCTGTCTAGACAGTGAAGAAGGCTGACTCTTAGCAGCCGACGCGGGATTAGAGCGCGACGAAATTTTGCTATCATCAAACTCCACGCGCTTACTAGGTGCAGGTCCATTCTTCTCCCGAGAAGTAGAATCATTACGTCTACCAGAATACTTACCTGTCACGGGCACCGATTTTTTGCCATTCTTAGGTGATACTGAATCTCTAAATGGAGCAGTCTGCCTAGTTCCTGGTAAGGGACGGGATGTGAATAAACTATCAATAGGTGAAGATGGTATTGGGGTAGGGGTTCGGGTTCTGTTAGGGGTTTGGGCTCTGGTTGGGGTAGGCGTTCGGATTGAGGGCTCAGGTAGATTGGGACTGGGGGCTGAGGTAGGTTGAGGTTGCCGTTGCCGAACTTTGGGTTTCCGTTGCGGTTCCGTATGCTCTTGCGGTTTTGTTTGTTTTCGGGCTTGTCGTTGTGGTTGCGGTTTAGGTTGTTGTGGTTGCGGTTTAGGTTGTTGT
>CETE01039352.1_pt1 | contig 25864 bp, 19 predicted proteins | sample 531241 | NCBI WGS metagenome assembly CETE01 (sample SAMEA2622336, study PRJEB7988) | marine metagenome | biome: marine biome (ENVO:00000447); feature: deep chlorophyll maximum layer (ENVO:xxxxxxxx); material: "saline water (ENVO:00002010), including plankton (ENVO:xxxxxxxx)" | depth 30 m
AGTGCCCAACTGATATGTGCCACTTTGATGGCCTTGAGCGTGGTCGTATTCCCCTCAATAACGGGATACGTCGTCGACGAGATCCTTCCAGAACCCGCTCGCCACCACGAGCTACTCTTCTGGGTTTTCCTCGGTTTAATCGGGTTTTTCCTGAAAGACGCGCTCAACTGCACCCGGATCATTCTAAACAACCATTTTGAGCAAAGGGTGATCTTTGATATCCGCTCGGATCTTTACCAAAAACTCCAGCGACTTCCTCTCCGCTGGTTCGATGGACGCCGTACGGGCGATATCATGACCCGTGTGGTCGAGGACGTTACCGCCATGGAGCGTGTGCTGATCGACGGTATCGAACTTGGCCTTGTCGCCGTGATCCAGCTCTTGGCCGTGGGGGCGGTCATGTATTACACTGATGTTACCGTGGCCCTCTGGGCAACTCTGCCTGTCCCATTTCTCATTATCGGCGCTTGGATCTATACGAGGAACGCCCGGGACCGCTACCGAGGACAGCGGGATGCTGCGAGCGACATGAACTCTCTTCTTCATGATAACGTTTCTGGGATTTCCCAGATCAAGACCTATACGGCGGAGGGCAGGGAGCATGAACGATTCAATGCTTTCTCAGACAAGCTGCGACAGGCGAGTCTTCGCATTATGCGCTGGTGGGCTTTTTACTCTCCCGGCATGTCATTTGTAGGAATGGTAGGCTACGCCCTTGTCCTCGGATTCGGAGGGCAGGCCGTGATGAGCGGGCAAATGGATCTGGGTGATCTCGTCCTCTTCTTTCTTTTGCTTTCGCTCTTCTACGAACCGGTGAGTAAACTGCACCAGCTGAATCAGATGGCGCTCTCGTCACGCGCCGCAGCCGACCGGGTATTCGAAATTCTCGACTCCGAAGACGAGCCTCATTCCAAAGCAGGGCAAGCTCTGACCACGCCTGTCCTCGGAGACGTGAGGCTTGAGAGTGTTTCTTTCGCTTACGGAGCGCAACCAACTCTACGGGACATTTCCCTGCATGCTCGACCTGGCGAAACTATCGCCTTAGTCGGCCCCACCGGGGCCGGCAAATCCACCATCGTTAACCTGCTTTGCCGTTTTTATGAATATGACAGTGGTTCAATCACCATCGATGGGCAGGAATTGAATCAAACCAGTAAGTCCTCGCTGAGATCCGCCCTGGGATACGTGACTCAGGAGGCCTTTCTCTTCAATGGGACTATTCGAGAAAATCTGCTGCTGGCGAAACCAGAGGCAACTGAGGCAGAGCTCTGGAAAGCCCTTGAATCCGCCAGAGCGGACAACCTGACAAAAGAGCTCCCGGACGGCCTTGAGACCAATGTTGGTGAACGGGGAGTTAAACTTTCCGGGGGTGAAAAACAGCGCTTGTCCATTGCCCGGGCACTATTGAAAGACCCTCCTATCCTGCTTTTGGATGAGGCAACCGCCTCCGTGGATTCAGAAACAGAGCGTCTGATTCAGGAAGCGCTTGAGGCTCTCATGGCTGATCGGAGCGCCTTTGTTATCGCGCACCGTCTCTCAACCATTCGCAACGCCGACCGCATTTACGTCCTCGACGGGGGGACGGTTGTCGAGCAGGGAACCCATGATGAACTTCTCAAGGCGGATGGATCTTACGCCGAGCTATCCCGACAATCCTTCCTCATCCATCAGGAAGAGCTGCCTGAATAGGCCGCTCGAATTCCTTTTCAAAGTTTTCGCGTGAACTCACCCTCCTCCACTGTTCTTATCCTCATCCTCTACTCATGATTGACATCCGAGCCATACGAGATGATTCCGACGCCATCAGGCAGCGCCTTGCCAGTCGCCATGATGGTTCCGCGGATATGATTGATGAGGTCCTCAGCTGTGACGAACGTCGGCGGAAGGCGGAAACGGCCAAGCAAAAGTTACAAGCGGAGCGTAAGCAAACGTCCAAGACCATCGGCGCCCTGCGCGCAAAAGGAGAGGACAGTTCTTCCATCGAGGCAGAGGTGAAGAAAATTGGCGAGGAGATCAAATCCTTGGAGGAAGAAGTCTCAGCGGCGGAAGCGCGCCAGAATGAATTGCTCCTGAATATCCCCAACCTTCCTCACGAAGGCATCCCACAGGGTGACAGTGAAGAGGATAATCCTGAGTTGAGAACGTGGGGAGTAAAGCCGTGCATCAACAACCCTGTGGACCACGTCGCCCTCGCTGAGCGCCATGGTCTCATCTCATTCGAAGACGGCGTCCGCATTGCTGGAAGCGGGTTTCCCGTCTTCCGTGGGAAAGGTGCACGCCTGCAGCGAGCCCTGATTCAGTATCTACTCGACTTGCAGACCACGGAACACGGATATGAGGAGGTAGGAGTTCCATACGTGGTCAGGCAGGAGTGCGGGGTGGGTACCGGTCAGCTGCCAAAATTTGCAGAGGAAGTCTACCCGACGGAAAATGGAGAACTCTTCCTCATCCCAACCGCAGAGGTTCCTGTCACCAACCTTTATCGCGACACCCTCTTGCAGGAAAAAGACCTCCCGGTGAAAATGACGGCGCACACTCCTTGCTGGCGTAGAGAGGCCGGGAGTGCCGGAAGGGACAACCGCGGGATCATCCGGGTTCATCAGTTCGACAAGGTCGAACTTGTCCAAATTGTCCACCCTGATGAATCCTTCAAAGCTCTCGAGGAACTTACCGGCCACGCTGAGGCCATCCTTCAATCCCTGAACCTGCACTATAGGGTGATTGAACTTTGTGGTGGCGATATCGGATTCGGAGCAGCTCGAACGTATGACATCGAGGTATGGGCTCCAGGTCACGGCAAGTATCTCGAAGTATCAAGCTGTTCAAACTTCACGGACTATCAAGCGCGTCGCATGAAGCTCCGATTCAAGGACACAGAGGGAAAAAACCAGCTCTGCCATACCCTGAACGGGTCCGGAACAGCACTTCCCCGCCTTTATGTGGCACTCCTTGAACAGAACCAACAGGATGATGGTTCGATTAAGATTCCTGAGCCTCTGATACCCTACTTCAGAGCCGAACAGATAGGTTAACCCCCTGACCGTTCGGCCAATTCAAGGGCGGGCACAGGAGGGAGGCGCCTTGATCCCTCTGCCCTCATCAACCTAGGCTCTCTCCTGCAGACAATGCCCTTCGCTCTCGATTCCCGCTTTTCGCCGCGCCGGCGCTATCTTCTCGGTATTTCCGGCGGACGTGACTCGGTGGCACTTCTTCATGCCCTGCTTGAAGCGGGAGCCCGAAAAATCGTCCTATGTCACCTGAATCATCAACTTCGAGGTCTCTTTTCCGCCCACGACGCCGCCTTCGTCAGGGACCTCGCCGAGTCCTGTGACCTTCCCTTCGAAATTGCCCGCGCTAATGTCCAACGCCGCGCGGAGGAGGAAAAGATCTCTCTTGAGGTCGCTTCGCGTCGTTCCCGGCACGACTTCTTTGCGGAGTGTGGCCGCAAGCACCGGTGCAATACCGTTCTACTCGCCCATCATGCAGACGACAATGCCGAGACCATTCTGCTGAATCTTTTGAGAGGATCGGCCGGCTTCAAGGGAATGAGGTATGAGTCCACCGTGGAGGTGGGCCGAAAGAGCCTCACCTTGCTTCGACCTCTGCTAGGCGTCCGACGCAGCGAAATCGACCAGTTCCTTGAAGCTTCCGCCACTCCTTACAGGGATGACGCCAGTAACGCAGATCCATTCACGCCAAGGAACAGACTCCGCTCGGAGATTCTTCCATTGCTTGGAGAGCTGATGACTCGTGATGTGGTCCCTGCGATTATCCGGGCGTCGGAGTCCAGCTTGGAGAGCGAAGAAGCCCTGGACGAGCTGCTTCAAACACTGGAGCTCATTGACCCTCAGGGTCGACTTTTTCTACCAAAAATTCGCAAGCTCGCAGAACCTTTACAAAGACGAGCGCTCTTTCTTTATCTGAAGGATTCCGGTGTCCCCAACCTTTCGCGGGATCTCGTGGACCGCTGCCTGCCTCTCCTCTCACCAGACACCCCGGCAAAGGTCAGTTTGCCAGGGGCCTTGCACTGCTGCCGGCGTGCCAGCCGCATCTTTGTCGAATAAGGGGCAGGGCCAGCCGGCGACCTGACTCTTTTCGGCTCCCCTACTTTGCGGGAGTTCTAAGCTGCTCCTTCACTTTCTCCTCGAGTTCCGCATAGAGCTTTTCATCAGCGCGAAGAGCTTCTTTAGCTGCATCCCGGCCTTGCGCCAGTTGTTCCCCATCGTAGCTGAACCAACTTCCCCGCTTCTGGACAAGATTATATTCCAAGGCCAAATCAAGAAGGGACCCAACCGACGAGATTCCCTCGTTATACATGATATCGAATTCCGCTTCTGTGAATGGTGGCGCGACCTTGTTCTTCACAACTTTGATCCGAGTTCGATTCCCCTGCACCGAGCCGTCAGTCGCCTTGATCTGGCCGATCCGGCGGATGTCCAATCGCACCGAGGAAAAGAATTTGAGAGCTCGCCCACCTGGGGTGGTTTCGGGATTGCCAAACATCACCCCGATTTTCTCTCTAATCTGGTTTGTAAAGATGCACACCGTGCGCGCCTTGGAGATAAGCGCTGTTAATTTTCTCATTGCGGCACTCATTAATCGAGCTTGAGTACCTACGGTCGAATCCCCTATCTCGCCTTCGAGTTCCTGTTTGGTCACCAGAGCCGCAACCGAGTCGAGAACGACGACATCGATGGCATTGGAGCGCACCAGTGCTTCACAGATCTGCAAAGCTTCCTCTCCGGAGGATGGCTGGGAAACAAGGAGGTCGTCCAAGTTGACTCCAAGTTTCCTTGCATATTGGGGGTCCAATGCGTGCTCAACATCGATAAAGGCCGCGAGACCTCCCCTCTGCTGAGCCTGGGCGATCGCCGTCAGAGTGAGCGTTGTTTTTCCTGAGGACTCTGGCCCGTAAACCTCAACGATCCGTCCCCGCGGAAGCCCCCCCACACCCAATGCCCGGTCAATGAGCAGATTCCCGGTAGGAATGACATCCACATCCATGCAATTCTCATCTCCCATCCGCATGATTGCGGTCTCGCCGAATTCTTTCTGGATCGAAGAAATCGCGAGATCCAAATTCTTCTTTCGGGCTTCAGCCAGTTTCTGGGCAGCTTTGTCCTTCACCGGAGTGGCTGCGGCTTTCGGAGAGGACGTTTTTTCTTCAGGCGAAGAGGGAGAGGGAGAGGCTTTTTGGTTGGCCATTGGATTAGATTTAGCAGCAACGATACTCATGACAATTTTGATTTGGTCTCCGGCGATCCTAGAGGACCCACAGGCCTGGCGCAAGACAAAATATGTTCTAGTGAACACTTGTTCAAAAACACTGTATTTGAGAGGCTGAGCCCAAATGCTTATCGCCGGGAGGTCGATCTCGGCGCAGCCCGATCCGGCCACATCGTGTGCATACCTCCATCTTCCGGTCAAAATCGGGTAGCGCTGTCTGGCGGAAGCTTCAAAATATCGGGTATCGACTATCGGCTCATTCAATCAGCTGATTGCGAGTTTCGATGGTTCTCACAAGGGTCACCATAGTATGGTGGAGAAAAGTGACCTCTGGCCCGTGGGGTGATCCCGGGTTCACTTTCAAACTCAAATAGTTATCAGTCATCTCATGCGAAGCCTCTTCAAAGCGGCACTCTTCCCCTTACTGCTCAGCACGTTTTGCTGCAGTCCGGTTGACCCTCAACCGCCAGCGAGCTCTCAAGTGGCTTCCAAGGCCAGTCCTGCTTCGAAGGGGAAGGTTGTTCTTATTCATGGGATCTTTGACACTCGAATAGGTCTTCCTTCTCTCTATCAAGCTATCGTCAACGATGGCTATGAATGCTTGATGCCGTCACTCAAACCGGTAGACGGTCGTGACGGTCTCGAGCCAATGGCCAGACAACTCGAGGAGGAGATTAATCGGAAGTGGGGCACGTCCTCTAAGTTTTCGCTAGTCGCATTCAGTATGGGAGGATTGATCTCGCGCTACTATCTGCAGGAGCTGGGTGGGGCCTTACGCTGCGAAGGGCTCTACACGATCGCCACGCCACATAATGGAAGCTATATGGCTTACCTTTATCCAGGTCGCGGAACGAACCAGATGAGACCAGAGAGCGAATTCCTTTTTAAACTCAAACGTAGTGAGCACCTCTATGACTCCCTCGGGATACCAACCACATCTTACCGAAGCGCAGTCGACATAGTAATGATTCCCCTTGAAAGCCCAGTTTGGCACCGGAGCGACAATGTGCGTCTCTGGTCTCCTATTCACCCCGCTCTTCTATGGGACAAAAATCTCCATCGGGATCTCCTCAGACGGCTCGACCTGAATAGAGAGCGCCAGCTAAATTGATCCCTTTTCCAAGGCGGTGCTACGCTTCTGAATAGGCTCGCTGGACTTCCTCTCCAATAATGCGGAATCCCTCTTCCACGATTTTTTCGGGCATCGTGAACGAGATCCTCAGGCACTCATCCCGGTGAGCCCAATTATTTTCTTCCAGACCGTAGAAGAAGTAATTTCCGGGCACTACGAGAACGTTCCTTGCCTTCAGGCGCTGGTAAAGCTCAGAGGACTTGATCGGCAAGCCTTCAAACCAGAGCCAGAGAAACAGCGCGCCCTCGCGCTTGTGGATTCGCCAAGGGAGTGCGGGGTTGAAATACTTTTCAATCATGGCCCGGGCCTGATCCGACCGATCCCGGTAAAAAGGCTGCACTACCTCATCGCTCAATCGCAGAATTTCCCCACTTTCCATCAAGGGCTGCATGATGGCCTGACCCGCATTGGTATTGGAAAGACCCACGATTGAAGTCATGGAGGTCACCCACCGGATAACTTCTTCTCGAGCGATCACAATACCCGTACGGGTTCCCGGCAATCCGATTTTAGACAAGCTCTGGGTCAGAATAATATCCTCGTTCCAAACCGGAGTAGCTCCGCTGAAAATGATATTCGGGAAAGGAGCTCCATATGCATTATCGATGATCAGCGGGATCTGATGCTCTGCAGACAGCCCTGCAAGCTGCCGGATCTCATCATCGGTTAAGACATTTCCGGTTGGATTTGTTGGCCGGGACACACAAATCGCAGCTACCTCCTCATCAATTTGGAGGGAATCAAAATCCACCCGGTATTTGAACTCGTGCTCCCCGATCAAATCAACCCTCGGCTTCAAGCCCCGGAAAAGATCACCCCCGGCCGATTGATTGGCATAACCGATATATTCCGGAACGAGGGGCAGAAGAACCTTCTTGCGTCGTCCATCCTTAAAGCGACCGGCTAACGAGTTGAAAAGGAAGAAGAAGGCTGTCTGTCCACCCGCCGTGACCGCAACATTTTCCGGCCCCAGGTTCCACCCGAATTCACGACGCAGGAGCCCGGCAACCGCCTTTCGGAATTCGTGATTCCCAGCAGGTCCCTCGTAATCGCCAAGCATCTGCTCCAATCCTCCATCCTCCGCCATGACCTCCTCCATGCGTCGGCGCCAGACCGCATCAATTTCTGGGATGTGGGCAGGCTGACCTCCGCCGAGCATGCACATCCGCTCCCCTCCCGCGGCCAAGGCGAGGCCAAGATCCTCCATCAACTCCCCGATCCCGCTACCAGTACACAAACCCTGGCCAAACTCTGACAATTCCCACGACATGTTATTTCTATGTTTCCTGACTTAGACCACCGCAAGGATCATCACCATCATTATACCCGGTGTCACAAAAAAAGAGAGGCCCGGGTAAGACCCGGACCTCCCTAATGTTGAAGCTACGAAAACTGCGCTGCTGGGCTGTTATTCAGTTTTCGCTGGATTTGAAAATCATGGCAACGGGGGGCGACGGGGGAAATTGTCTTCCCGTACAGTTGCTTTAACGGCGGGCCACCCGCTCCGGAAAGAGTTCAAAGCTCCTCTGGCTAAGTCTCACTGTTTCCCTGTGGTCGGACATTTTTACGATGATGGTGTATACTCCTCTAGCACGGCAGGCCTTTTGGAGACCAGGAATGCTGAGAACTCCAACACCACCTCGCCGCAGGTAAAATTTGGATTCAACCGTTGTGCCGATTACCGGATGGTTCTGGGGCTGGCCTTTGACAACCTCCACCCATATCGCAGCGCTTGCGGGAAGGTTACTCAATTCAATCAGAACGGGAGGAAGAGATTGGAACGCGCCCTTTTCGAGGCCTGAGATCACGGCCTTGGTGGCCACTGAGCGTGGTGCCACTGAAGCGCGCTCGACAGCCCCTCCCCGCGGAAGAGCCGCGGGAAGGGATGCACTGACAAAAAACACCAAGACGGTAGTGAGGATGAATCCTTTCATTGGTGATAAGGTAAGGGTGGATGAACAGGTGGCCCTGTGGGCGGGCGGGTTGACTAAACCTGCCTCATTGACGACAAAGGATTATCAAGGTTTGTGTAAATTTGCCAGTTATTTTTTATAAAAAATCACATTCTTATTTTCCTGATAATTTATAATGCGCTGATATTTAGCTTATTAAGCACTTTGTAAATTATCCTTATTTTTTGATATTTTCTCACAGAAAAGGAATTTTGTCCCCTTCTACAGGCGGTCATGGACTGGGATTCGAGAGCATTGACCGGGCCTCTCCCCCTACTAAAATGCTTCCCATGACTCTGCACACAGGCGACTCAGCTCCCGACTTTACCCTGACCTCTCTGGGCCAGGAAGGCCCAGAACTTGTAACTCTCTCCAAGATAATTTCCGGCAAGAATACCCTGTTACTGTTTTTCCCAATGGCCTTCACAGGGGGTTGTACTACAGAAATGTGCGAAGTCTCCACCAGCCTTGACCGCTACGCGGAACTCGGCGCCCAGGTTTTCGGTGTGAGCGGCGACAACCCATTCGCTCAGGCTGCTTGGGCGGAAAAGGAAGGAATCACCGTTCCCCTCCTGAGCGACTATGAGCATCAGGTCGCAAAACAATGGGGTGTCGCATATGACAGCTTCCTGCCGGACAAGAACCTGACCATGGGAGGGGTGACAAAACGATCTGCCTTCGTCATCGATGGAGAGGGAGTGATTCAATACGCGGAGGTCAATGACAATCCGGGGCAGAACCCCGACTTTGAAGCCATCCAGTCGATCCTCGCGGGCCTCAGCTAAGACCACCACTTCCGTGGCGGACGCAAGAACAACAAAGTTTTCTGGCCCACCCTACTCCACCGAGATCGGAGGCACCTCTGGCTCGGGAGCAACGAAAGGTCCGGCTCCGGGAAGCTGCGGCACTGACGCCCCTGGAGCTTCCTCGGGGGCCTCAACCGCAGGAGCTTGATTTTCCGTTATAACCACGCCCCTTGAGGCCGAGCTATTGCTCACCATGATAGCTGGAACAAAGCCTATCTCGCCCTCTGCCGTCTCCACCCTCAAATAGGATCCCCGTTCGCCAATGACTTTCAACGGAGTCCCGATTGCTAATCGTCTAGCCGCTTGGGTCTTTGTGTCTGGAAACCCCATGAAGAGCCCCGCATTAGCATCGGTCACCTCCACGTAGCTCCCTGCGGCATATTCCGGCTCATTCAGCGAGTCATCCCCCCTGCGCTGACTCCCTGGCGAATCCAAAGGGTTATTCAACTCGTCATAACCACCTGACGTGCGCCCTCCCCCACAGGAGATAAGCAAAAGAAGGGACCAGCCAATCAAGAGTCGGATTGTAAAGCTCACGGGCAGATTCTGCCTCCACCGGTAAGCTGGTCAATGGGATTTCCTACGATGCTCTGGCTTCTACTACGCCACCAAAACAGGCTCTTTTTCTTGATTCATGCCAATATGGGAAAGTTCCTCGCCCTTTCACTTCCCTTTTGGCGAACAAAATACGACCGTTCACATTCCTTCAATCGTGACTCTCTTCTTTTGTGCGAGCTCTTCGGTCCATTTTACTCACCGGGGGAGCCGGGTTCATCGGATCCGCTCTCGCGCGACACCTCATCCGCACGGAGGGACTTGAACGTCTCGTTGTCGTCGACAACCTCGACTCCGGAGGCCACCGAGGCAATCTGATAGGGCCTGATCAAGATCCCCGGTTTGTTTTTGTGGAGGGGGATATCCACGACCCTGATCTGATTCCCAGCCTTCTGCAGGACCACAAGATCACCGGCTTGTTCAACCTTGCTGCCCACACCGGTTACAAACCTTCGCCGTCTTCCACTGTTGATCTGGCCGTAGCGAACGTTCTCGGGACCGCGCGTGTTCTTGACCAATGCTCCGATGCGGGGGTTTCCCTCCTGCAATGTTCCACGAGTAAAGTTTACGGTACGGTCCCCCCCCCCGGGCGCTCAGTGGAAATCAATCCTCTGAAACCCTTGGCACCTGCTGCTGCGTGCAAGGCCTCTGCCGATCTGCTTTGCCTCGCTGCTGCGCATGATCGACAACAGGACGTTGTCATTACGCGTTGCTCAGATACTTATGGCCCTCGTCAGGATGCACACAAAATGATCCCGAGGTGGACACAGGCCGCCTTTCTAGGACAGCCGCTCGCAATCGAGGGCGACGGAACCCAAATAAGGGACTGGATTCATGTCGATGATCATTGCCGCGGAATGATCGCCGCTTTTCAACGAGGGCACTCAGGCTCCGTCTATCTTCTGGGAGGGCAGTGCGAACGGACAGACGTTGGAATCGCACGAAGCATTCTGGAAATTCTTAAAAAGCCTTCTTCGCTGATCTCACTTGAGGCAGAAACAGAGAAAGACCCTTCTCCGGCTCGACGCTATGCGGTTGACTTCAGCAAAGCTATCGCTGGGCTGGACTGGCGACCCCAGGAGCGCTTTCGGACAAGTTTTCCCCTGGTGGTTAACGAAATTGCCGGCAACCTCCGGGGCGGGATTTCCGATTGAGATGGCCGTAGGCAAATCTCATCCGGCGTAGACTTCGCCAAGCTCTTCCTCCACGAAATCAATATCTCTGGCAGGGACTCCAGCCCCTTCCCGGATACTGCGCAGGGTGCGCTGCGTTCCCCGACGGGTCTGTGGGCCCGCGACCTTGTCACGAACGGTATCCACGATCACCGGGGCAATAGCGGCTGCTCCAAGAACCCCAAGGGCAAAAGCGACCGGACGGCGTGCACTCCGGTGCATCATATCTCCAAGAAAAATCCCAGCCGCTACCCCGAGTGCGATCGGGGCACACTCAACGCTGGCGTCCACCAAGGCTTTAGCAGGATCCTGCTGTTTCTCATTCACTTCTGAATCGTAACCGATCCTCCGCAGGGGAAAACAAGAAATTCCTCATATCGCTGCTTTTAACGGGCACCCATATTCCTCCAATATCGGCCCAGATGTCTCAACCTTACGCGATGATTCTGGCTGGCGGTAGCGGCACCCGGTTCTGGCCACTAAGCCGAAATTCCAGACCCAAGCAGCTCCTCGAGCTTCTGGACTCCGGCACGCTGCTGAGCCAGACGATCCATCGGCTGGAGGGCTTAATTCCGAGGGAAAACATTCTTATTCTGACCAACGCGGCGCAGGAGGACGCAGTGCGTCATCTGGCCTCTTCAGTGCCCCCGGAAAATATCTTCGCGGAACCCGCACGGCGCGATACTGCACCTGCTGTTGCTCTTGGCGTCGGACTGGTCGCTGCCCGTGACCCAGAAGCAACCATGATGATTCTGCCCTCCGACCAGCTGATTATGGATACTGCCGCATTCCAATCGGTCATGAAAGACGCTATCGCGACCGCCTCTCTGGGGGGGGGCCTCGTCACGGTGGGAATCAAGCCTACTTGGCCCTGTCCGTCCTACGGATATATAGAACGTGGGGAGGCCGCGCTCCTGGCGGGAGAGGAACTGACTCATCACCCCCATGAGGTCAGGCGCTTTCGTGAAAAGCCTGATACCGCTCAGGCCGAAGAGTTTATCTCCAGTGGCCATTTTGCGTGGAACGCCGGCATGTTCATCTGGTCAATTCCAACCGTAATGGCAGAACTTCAACGCCATGCTCCTGAACTTGGTGAGTTTGCGAAAGAGCTCCAGAACAGTCCCGATTTAGATGCCACAATTACATCGAGATTTCCTCATCTTGCTCCAATTTCAATTGATTACGCCCTTTTGGAAAAAGCTTCAAGGGTCCTCAACATCGAAGCATCCTTCGACTGGGACGATGTGGGTTCGTGGATCTCCGTGGCAAAACATTTCAACAAGAAGGGTGATGGCAACCAGACCAATACCCAGATCACGCCCATAGACAGCTCGAACAATATCGTCTTCAGCTCACAAGATAAACACATCGCGCTCCTCGGGGTGGACGACCTTATCGTGGTACAAACTGATGATGCTATTCTCGTTGCCACCCGCGAACGCGCGGACGAAATTAAAAGAGTAGTTGGGGAGCTGCCGGAGAACCTGCTCTAGGAGAAACCCCGGATAACTTCTGAAGATGACTCATCATCCGATCCTCGCCATCGACCATGGTCAGTCCCGTATCGGAATAGCGGCCACCGATGAATTTGGGATTGGCTCACACCCCGTTGAGACAATTCATATCAGCAGGACCGATCCCTTAAAAAGAATTCCAGAGATTGCTGCACAACGAAAAGTGTCGCTTATTGTTCTCGGACTTCCCCTGCGACTCGACGGCAGCGAGGGCGAGGCTGCTCAACGAGTACGAAACTTCGGAAATGCGCTTGCCGGGAGAATTCCCGGCATCCAGCTGGAATACAGCGACGAGCGGCTGACGACGACGAGTGCCTCTGAGAAACTTCGGGAGGCCGGTAAAGACGCCAGAGCCCAGCGTGATATTATCGATCAGGTCGCAGCGCTTGAAATCCTGAACGGCTGGCTCGAGGAAAATGAGTCTGCGTGAACCGGACCGGTTCCCGAAGTTCAAGAATGAGTTTTTGGTGGCGCCCCTATCCTCTCGGCGATAGTGAAATTACATGCGGATCGGCGTTCTCCTGATTGTTTTCCTGCTCAGCTCCATCTTCCCTGCGGCAGCCCGGCCCAATATTCTCTTTCTCCTCGTCGACGACCTTCGACACGACACCTTTGGTTTCGCGGGACACGAGATCTGCCGCACTCCTCACCTCGACCGCCTTGCCGCGGAAAGCCATGTGTTTAAGAACGCCTTTGTTACTACGGCGATCTGCATGGTCAGTCGGGCGAGTATCTTCACTGGCCAGTATGAGGCTCGCCATAAGATTCACGATTTCCGGACTGAGTTCACCGAAAAGGCATGGGGCCAATCCTACCCCCAACTCCTGAAAGTCGCCGGCTATCATACCGGCTTCATTGGAAAATACGGGGTCGGAAACAAAATGACCGAGGCGCGTAAGACCTTTGACTTCTGGCGCGGCTTTGCCGGCCAGGGACGCTTTCTGGATCCAAAGCGCCCCAACAACCAGCACCTCACATCTCTCCAAGGTGACCAGTCGCTCGAATTTCTTCGCACCGCCCCGGCGGACAAGCCCTGGTGCCTGTCAGTAAGTTTCAAGGCCGTCCACTGTCAGGATGGGGCGAAACGACAATTCCCCCCGGACGCACGAGACGAAAATATGTTCTCCGGGACAACAATCCCTGCAGCGCCGCTTTCCGATCCCGCGATCTTTCAAGCGCTCCATGAGCCCCTGAAAACATCTGAATCCCGTAGGCGTTGGGAAATCCGCTTTTCCCCCAAGCTCTACCAGGAGACGGTCAAGGACTACTACCGTCTCCTCTTTGGAGTGGACCGGGAAGTTGGTCGTATGAGGGAGGCCCTCACAAAACACGGGATGGCCAAAAATACTGTGATCATCTTTACCTCCGATCATGGATTCTATCTCGGGGAGAGAGGTCTCGCTGGAAAATGGTTTGCCCACGAGGAATCGATCCGGATTCCCCTCGTTATTCATGACCCCCGAGATCAAGTAGCAAGGAAACAGCCGCTCGATGAACTGGCTCTTAACATCGATATGGCTCCTACCATCCTTTCCTACGCTGGCGTCCCCGCACCGGAGAGCATGCAGGGACGCAGCCTCTCACCTCTCCTCTCAGGTTCCTCTGAGGGGTGGCGGCGAGATTTTTTTTACGAACATCATTTCATTCCGAACCGGATTCCCGAATCCGAAGCAGTCCGCAGCCAGCGTTGGAAATACATTCATTGGCTGGCTCCAAAACCCGGGATCGAAGAGCTCTACGACCTTCAGTCCGATCCCATGGAGCGTGCAAATCTCGCGGAAAGCCCCTCCCATCAGAAGAAGCTCGTGGAGATGAGAAAACGCTGGGAAGAGCTGAGGGAAGAGGCCAAATAAAACATCCGGGAGCCGCGACACGGCTATTAAGGCCTTCCGCATAAGCCGCGCCGATCAGGAGCTCATTCCCGAACGATCTCAGAAATCCGTAATCCCGATTTTCGGGATTCAGAGATGTATGGTAGGAAAAAGGGCCATCAACCCACGTCGCATAGCCCTCCTGCTGGCCTTTCCAGCTCTTTTCTCCGCCACCCTCTCAGGTTTGGGCGGAGAAGAGGCCCATTGGTCCTTCCAGCCACTACTGCCAACAACACTACCGAAGGTGGGTCATCAAGAATGGATTGAGAATGATCTTGATCGCTTCACTCTGGCTCACAGTGAGGGCGAATCCATCGCCTCAATATCCCGCGCCGACCGACATACTCTCATCCGCCGTGCCTACTTTGACCTGATTGGAATTCCTCCCGCGCCAGCCGAGGTCCAAGCCTTCCTGAACGACAAATCACCGAATTCTTGGGAGAGAGTAATTGACTCCTTACTGGCTTCTCCACACTACGGAGAGCGCTGGGGACGTCACTGGCTCGACTTGGCGCGCTACGGAGACTCGAATGGGGGTGACGAAAATCATGCCTATCCGTTCGCATGGCGCTATCGCAACTGGGTCATCAGTGCGTTCAACCGCGACCTTCCCTACGATCAGTTCGTCCGCGAGCAGTTATCAGGAGACCTCATGGATCCAAAACGATCCGCAAGCATTGCTGCCACCGGTTTCCTCGCGATTGGAACCAAGATTCTCGCCGAAAAGGACCCGATCAAAAAGCGTGCGGACATCGTCGACGAGCAGATCGATACGATGGGACGGGTCTTCCTTGCCCTTTCTCTCGGTTGCGCCCGGTGCCACGACCACAAATTTGACCCCGTGTCGGAACGAGATTACTACGCCCTTGCCGGGATCTTCCACAGCACTGAGATCGAAGACCGGGAATTGCCCTTGCCGGACTCAGTAACGGCTCAAAAAGCGCGCCGCGAACGGACAGAACATCTGCAAGAGGAACTCAAAGTACGAGAGCGGGCCCTCGAGACCCTCCAAAATCACAAGGCCGTAATCGAATGGGAGGCCGAGGATTACGCTCGCGGTAATATCATCGTCGATCGTGACAAGTATGGAGCAGGAATCGGCATAATCTCAGACCCGGGAGAGCAACTCAATTATGTCGAGTACGACGTCGATGTTCCCCGTCAGGGAACCTACAAGCTCTCCCTTCGCTATGCGGCCGCATCCTCTCGACCCGGCCGCGTGCTTATTGACGGCTCTGTAGCAATAAAAGATGCTATTTCCGGGGTGACTGGAGGTTGGATGCCTTCCAACCAGCGATGGCACGCCGAAGGTCTGCTGCCCCTGCCGAGCGGCAGAAGAATCCTCCGACTCGAGTCAGAGCCAATGATGTCGCATCTCGACAAGCTCAAGTTGATCCCCGTTCGGAATCCGGAACAGGCAACCGCTCTTCTCAGAAAAATAGAGGCACTTCGAGCTGAGGTATTAGCCCTGCAAGCAAGAAAGAAGGAAGAGCTTCCCAAGGTCATGGCTGTGAAAGATGGACAACTCGCGGATTCCCGAATCAATGTCAGAGGAAATCCCCACGAGCTTGGAGAGACAGTTCCGCGAGGATTTCTCACCTCTGTTGGAGCACCTCCTCAACCTCGGAAAATCACGGATCAAAGTGGTCGCCTTGAACTTGCAGAGTGGATGACCTCACCCGCTCACCCGCTTACAGCGAGGGTAATGGTCAACCGGGTCTGGCACTGGATATTTGGTGAGGGCCTTGTCTCGACTCCGGACAACTTTGGCACCACTGGAAACACTCCTCAGAACCAGGCTCTTCTCGACTACCTGACACATGATTTTCTCCAGAACGGGTGGTCACTGAAAAAACTTCATCGCCGTATCATGCTATCAAACACCTACCAGATTTCCGTCGGAGAGGGAATTCGGGAGCTGCGACGTATGGAAGCGGAGGTCTTCCGCGACGCAGTCCTTGCGGTCTCGGGATCCCTCGTTCGAGAGGCTCCCACGGGGCCTCCCCCAACGGTCAAGGCTCAGGACCCTTCACCCGCAGACATAGTTCAAAACCGAAAAATCTATGAGGATTATAAACACCGAAGCATCTACCTCCCGGTAGTGCGCAGTCACGTCTACGACTTTCTCAGTCTCCTCGATTTTCCGAATCCGACGGCTCCCACAGGCCGGCGCGGCAGCAGCACGGTAGCGACTCAGGCCCTGCTCATGCTGAACAGCTCATTTCTTATCAACCAATCGGCAATTATTGCCCGGAAGATTCAATCCTATGAGGATCCCTTGCACGAATTGTATCTGCGCCTCTTTTCCCGGCCGGTGACCGACGAGGAGCGCAAGGAAGCCATGCTCTTTCTCAGAGAAGCAGGCGGTGATGAATCCAGGGCCTGGGCCCTGCTCTGTCATACACTTATCATCTCCAACGAATTTCTCTACCTGAGATGAGTAGCGACCTGCCTTCTGCGAATCTACTCTCCCGCCGCAATGCGCTCGGGCAGATGGCCCTCGGTTTCGGCGGGCTGGCCCTGAACGCCCTTCTGGCCGAGCAGTCCCAGGCGAGTCCAATCCGACCACAGGCACTGTTCCCCGCCCGGGCACGCAGGGTCATTTTCCTCTTCATGCATGGAGGGCCCTCGCATGTAGATCTTTTTGATCACAAACCCAAGCTCGAGGAATTCAACGGCAAACCGCTTCCCTTCCCCGAACGCAAGGTCCAGTTCGCAAAGCGTGGCAACCTGCTAAAACCCCCATGGCCACTGCGACAGGTGGGAAAATCCGGGCACTGGATGTCCGAGCTCTGGCAGCACCTTCCCAAGGTGGCCGACGAACTCTGCATGATTCATTCACTGTGCGAAACCAATGTTTCCCACGGAGGTGCATGCATGAAAATGCATACCGGTGACGAAGCACTTCTGCGACCAAGCATGGGTGCCTGGGTCAACTATGGGCTGGGCAGCGAAAATAATAATCTCCCCGGCTTCGTCACAATCTGCCCGACCTCCCTGCACGGGGGATCGGACAACTTTGGACCGGCCTTCCTGCCGGCCGAGTTTGGAGGGGTTCCTCTGGGAACTCCCGGCTATCCCAACAGTCCCGCAAGAGACGCACGGTTTCACTACATGACCAATGAGCACATCAGCCACCAGAAGCAGTCTCTGCAGCTCGGGCTCTTACGGCGTATTCATGAACGCCAGTCGGCGAACGGTCAGGCAAGCGCCCTGCTTGAGGATCGAATGAAGAGCTTCGAGCTTGCCTTTCGGATGCAGATGGCCGCGCCCGAGGCCACAGATCTCTCCGACGAGAGCGAGGCGACACGGAAACTCTATGGCATGGACGACGCACGCACCGAAAACTTTGCACGGGAGTGTATCATGGCCCGACGCCTCGCAGAACGGGGCGTTCGATTCATTCAGGTCAGCCATGCTCATTCACTTAAATTCAACAACGAACAATGGGATCAGCACTCCCACCTCGAAAAGGGGCACTCGCTTAATGTCGGACAGATTGACAAGCCTATTACCGGCTTGATTCTCGACCTCAAGGCGAGAGGGCTGCTCGAGGACACTCTGGTCCTCTGGGGAGGAGAGTTCGGTCGCACGCCCACAACCCAGCAGGGCAATGGTCCAGTAGGCAGGGATCATCATCCGGACGGATTTACGATGTGGATGGCGGGAGCCGGTGTGAGGCGCGGATTCCGCTACGGTCGTACGGATGAATTCGGTTACCACGCCATTGAGAACAGGTGCACCATTCACGACCTGCACGCGACTATTCTCCATCTTCTTGGAATCGATCACAAAAGACTCACTTACCGGCATAACGGCAGAGACTTCCGCCTCACGGACGTTTACGGCGAAATCGCCTCTGACATATTAGGATAGCTCCACTGCCCCGGGTTCCGGGGCCACGCCGGTATCGGACCTTGGAATTTTAAAACGGCGGTATGCCAAGGGGTCACCGTGGACAGGGAAGATGAGCTCTGTGCAGCTGTCCCGGAGAACTCATCGCCAGTGCTCAGCGTGAACTGTTCTCCATCGACAAGCAGTGCCTGTTCCTTAGCATCCCGTCGTGAAGATTCCGTCATCCTGTAACCTTTCCGTTCCTCATGCCCTCATATCGGCCTTGGTCGGACTACTGGCAATCGTAGCAGCTTCACCCATCAGCGGTGCTGCGAAGCGCCCGAACATCGTCCTGATGATTGCGGACGACTGCACCTACCTCGATATGGAAGTCTATGGCGGACAGGCCAAGACTCCAAATCTGAATAAGCTTGCGAAGGAAGGACTTACCTTCACCCGCTGCTTTCAGACAGCTCCGATGTGCTCGCCCACCAGGCACAATATCTATACCGGCCTCTACCCCGTTCGTTCGGGCGCATGGCCGAACCACACCCGGGTTTACCCCGGAACCAAATCAATCGTCCACTATCTCGGGGATTCCGGCTACCGGGTAGCCTTGAGCGGGAAAAGTCATATTTCTCCCAGAGAGGCATTCCCGTTTGAGTATTCCACCGACTTCAGCAAAAACCAACCTGAGACCCGTCCGTTCTTTCCAAACCTGAAGAAATTCATCGCCCAATGCCGTTCTTCGGAAACTCCCTTCTGCCTCGTTGCCTGCTCAAACGAACCTCACTCGCCATACACCATGGGGGACCCCTCTGCCTATCCTCCCGAATCTCTCAAGCTCCCTCCGTCATGGGTGGACACCCCAGCCACGAGAGCTTCCTACTCGAAGTATCTTGCCGAAATCACTTACTATGATTGGCAATGTGGAGCCCTCCTCTCATTGCTTGACGATTTCGGAATCAGAGACAACACGCTCGTCATCGTGGTGTCAGAGCAGGGATCGGCTTTTCCCTTCGCAAAATGGACCTGTTTCGAAATGGGTCTGGCGTCGGGAATGATCGCCCGCTGGCCCGGGAAAGTGAAGGCAGATACTTCCACCAATGCTCTGGTTGAGTATGTTGACCTCGTCCCAACCTTCATCGAAGCGGCAGGCGCGACTCCCGGGGATCTCGACGGCAAATCCTTCCTTCCTGTGCTCCTTGGCGATGCCCGCGAGCACAAGGAATACACCTTCGGCTTACAGACCACCCGGGGTATTATCAACGGGAGTGACGCCTACGGGATTCGAAGTTGTGGTAATGCCCGCTACCGCTACATCCGGAACCTCCACCCAGATGCGATCTTCACAAACGCCGTCACCCGGAAAGGGGGGGACGGAAAAGCCAATTTCTGGGTCAGCTGGCAGGAGAAAGCCGCGAAGGGAGATCCTCACGCCCAGGCGATGGTCAAAAAATACCAACGGCGGCCGGCTGAGGAGCTTTATGATGTAGAGAAGGACCCTCACTGTCTTGTCAATTTGATTGAAAATGCGTCCCTTGCCGGAGTCCGGGAAGAGCTCTCAGAACAGCTTGATATCTGGATGAGAGCTCAGGGCGACAAGGGTGCCGCCACAGAGGAAATTGCTCACACCCGTAAAGCCAACTTCAACCGCAACAACAAACGCAAGAAGAAATAGACACTCACCACAGCTTACCCGCTCTGCCTCCACCACATCCCTTAAAACTAATTCATGAAGGCCGCCCTTTTCCTGAAGCTCTTTCTGCTCTCTTCGCTGACCCTTTTCCATACGAAGAGTTCCGCCACCGACGCTGCCCAAACCGGCTCCAATATTGTTTTCATCCTCGCTGACGATCTCGGTTGGGGTGAACTCGGCTGCTACGGTCAGAAGAAAATCAAAACTCCTAATATCGATCGATTAGCACGCGAGGGTGTTCGATTCCTCCGGCACTACACCGGCGCTCCGGTTTGCGCACCGGCCCGCTGCGTCCTGATGACTGGCCGCCATCTCGGCCACGCTGAGATCCGTAATAACGGAGACTCAGGGAACGGCAGGCCGTTTCCCGGCCAGTGGCCGATCAGCGCAAAGGCCATCACTATTGCTGAGGCCCTGAAGAAGAAAGGCTACGCGACCGGAGGCTTTGGGAAATGGGGCCTCGGGCCCACTGACACCTCCGGCTCTCCGATACGACAAGGGTTTGACCGCTTTTATGGCTACAACTGCCAGCGTAACGCGCACTCGTTTTTCCCACCCTTCCTTGATGACGACGAGGGTATTGATGTTATCAATAGCAACCCGATTCGCGGACATTTGCGCAAGCCTGAAGGCGATATCCTTGCTGACGATTACCGGGCGAAGACCTACGCGCCAGACCGCATTCTCGAAGAGGCTCTCAAATTTATCGACTCTCACAGGAAGGGCCCCTTCTTTCTTTATTGCCCATTTGTTGAGCCGCACGTCGCCATGCACCCCCCGGCAGAGTGGGTCGACCGCTATCCGAAAGAGTGGGACGTGGAGAAAGGTCCCTACCGGGGGCAGAATGGATATCTACCGCATCCCCGTCCACGGGCAGGCTATGCAGCAATGATCTCAGATCTCGATGAGCATGTCGGCGCAATCTTGAAACGGCTCGAGCAGCATGACCTGGTCGAGAATACCATCGTCGTATTCACTTCGGACAATGGAACTACTCACCGCTCCCGGGATCCCAAGTTTGGTGTAGGCGGCGTTGATGCGGACTTTTTTAATTCCACTGCCGGTCTACGCGGTTTCAAGGGTAGCGTCTACGAAGGAGGAATGCGAGTGCCGTGCATCGTTCGCTGGCCGGGAATGACCCGACCGGGAACGACCGATAATACCCCCAGCTATTTCCCCGACTGGTTTCCCTCTCTCTGTGATGTCGCTGGGGCCCCACACCCTGACGGCCTCGACGGAGACAGCCTGTTACCGCTCATTCGCAACACCGCCAAGTTGAAGCCCTTCCTCCGCCGAAAGCCGATGATCTGGGAATTTCATGGATACCGAGGACAGCTTGCTGTCATGGATGGCAAGTGGAAGGCCGTGCGTCAAAAGGTTCGCACGAAAAAGCCCGAGCCATGGGAACTCTATGATCTCGATCAGGACCCCGCGGAGGCTACGAATCTTGCCCAGAGGCACCCGGCGGTCCTGCGACGACTTAGAAACGCCTTCCTTGCAGATCGCACCGTAAGCGCCCGCTACCCTCTGAAACTACCTGAGTAAGGCGCAAAGCCCCCTCAGCCGCGCTCGGAAACCACTTCCCCTCGACAACGAGACATTTCCCCACAGAACGGGGTTCAATCATCCCACTTGTGGGGTATAATGACCCAACCAACGGGCGAAATATTTCCTTCGTTGCACCGTATCCAGACGACACACATGCGATCATCCTACCTCCGGTTTTTCCTGATAGCACTCCTGATAACAGGGGGCGCTTTGGGACAGCCTGATGGCAGGAAGATCTACCTTACGCACTGCGCGTCCTGCCACGGCGACAAAGGGCAGGGAGCCAAAGACGAATACGAAGAACCGCTTTGGGGTCGCAAGTCGGTAGAGTCTCTCGCCCGCTACATCGACCGGGCGATGCCTGAGGAAAAAGAGGAAGCGGTGGTCGATGAGGATGCTCATGCCGTGGCCCGGTATATTCATGAGGAGTTCTACAGTCCGGCCGCACAGCTCCGCAACAGGCCGCCCCGGATCGACCTGCTACGGCTGACTAACGAACAGTTCAGGCAATCGGCAGCAGACCTCATTGAGTCCTTCAAACGCCCTCAGACTTTCGTTCCCGAACGGGGCCTGCGGGGACGCTACTTTAACGTCGAAAAGATGAACAAGGAGAAGGAGCATATTCTGGAACGGATTGATCCTGCCATCGATTTCCACTGGGGCGGGGGGGTTCCAGCCGAAAAGATAAACCAGAATGGTTTTTCCGTCCGCTGGTCTGGCTCCCTTCTCGCTCCGGAAACTGGCCTCTATCAGTTTAGGGTAAGAACTCATAACAGCGCTCTCTTCCTGCTGAACTCCTTTCGTGGAGATGACGATAAAAACTCGTTCATTGATGCCTATGTGAGCACGAGGAACGAGTCCCATGAAAAGACCGGGAGTAAGTTTCTTCTCGGTGGTCGTGGATACCCTGTCTACCTCCGCTACTTCGCCTACAAGGAGAAGACCGCCTCCCTGCACCTTGAGTGGAAGCCTCCCGGGGGAATCTGGGAGGCCATCCCCAGTGACTATCTCATGCCGGAGATCCTCGATACCGTCACGGTGGTTGGAACCAAGTTTCCCCCTGACGATCGCAGCCTTGGATATGAGCGAGGATCCGGAGTCTCGAAAGAATGGCAGCAGGCTTCCACCTATGCTGCTGTCGAGCTGGTCAACCACCTTATTAGCCATCTCGGCACGGTGTCGGGACTGAGCAAGGAACAGCGTCAGGACCCGGCGGCCCTCCGCTCCTACGCCCACCAGTTCGCTGCCCGGGCATTCAGGCGACCTCTCGATGTGGAGCAGCAAGAGAAGTTTGTTGATCGACGCTTTAATAATCAGGCCGACCCGATGGTAGCACTCAGGCATTCCATGCTGCTGGTCCTGACCTCACCCCACTTCCTCTATCCGGGACTTGCCGATAACTATGGCCGCCCGGACAGCTATACCGTGGCTTCACGCCTCGCTCTTATCCTCTGGGATGGACTCCCCGACAAGAAGCTCCTTCACGCTGCCGGCGCTGGCACCCTTCAAAGCCCGGAGCAAATTACGAGCCAGATCCAGCGGATGGTTCTCAATGAGAAGACGAGGAGAAAAATGCAGGGGTTCTTCAGACAATGGCTGGCTCTCGACGAGCAGCACGACCTCCAGAAGGACCACGAGCTTTTCCCCGGTTTCGATGAGCAACTCGTAAGGGATCTCCGGCGATCACTGGAGCATTTCGTGGATGAGGTGGTCTGGGGTGAGCGCTCCGACTACCGAGATCTTCTGCTCGGCGAGCATATCTTCCTGAATGAGCGCCTTGCCACTTTTTATGGAGCCGCACCTCTGCAGGGTGACGCACTGCGAAAGGTCACCCTTCCCAACAGGCCGAATTCAGGAGTTCTCACGCATCCATTCCTGCTTGCCGCTCATTCCTATCACGACAACACCTCGCCTATCCACCGGGGTGTCTTCATCAGCCGTAATGTCCTCGGCCGCCTCCTCAAGCCTCCCGTCGAGGCAGTCGCTTTCAAGGATGACGAGTTCGACCCGACCCTGACCATGCGCGAAAAGATTACCCAGCTCACCAAGGCGACCTCATGCATGGAATGCCACCGGATTATTAATCCTGTGGGATTCAGCCTTGAAAACTTCGATGCCGTTGGCCGTCACCGCCTCGAGGATAACAGGAAGCCGGTAGACACGGTTACCCGCTACATTAACGAGTATGAAAGAGAGGTTCCGATCGGCAGTATCCACGACGTCGCTTCCATGGCTGCCGGAAGCCGATTGGCCCACGAGGCCTTCATTACCCATCTTTTCCACCACTTTACCAAGCAGTCCATCAACGCCTACGGAGCTGATACAAAGGCCTCCCTGCATGCAAAATTCGTAAAATCTGGTTACAATATCCGGAGTTTGCTCGTAGAATTAACCAAGGTGGCAGTAAGCCACGAAACGGAAGCCAATCCGCTCGCCGCGAAGTGAGCGGCTCCACCCCTGGACAAATGACGATACCCCGTAGCCGCCGCACCTTTCTCCGTGACCTCGGTCTGTCGGGTGCCTCCCTGCCCTTTGTGGCCGGGCTCCCGAGCCTGCAAGCGGCCCAAGACGGGGCCAGACGACAGCGCCTGATTATCGTGTTTTCTCCCAATGGGACCCTTCCTCCCCATTTCTGGCAGGATTCTCCCGGTGCCTTGAAAGAGCTTAAGTCCATTCTGGAACCGCTTGCTCCCTACAAGGATCGCATGCTCATGCTCAAGGGGCTGAACAACAAAATCCGTGGTGATGGCGACGGCCACCAGCGGGGCATGAGCTGCCTGCTGACCGGTATCGAACTGCTTCCCGGAAATATTCAGGGGGGATCAGACACCCCGGCGGGATGGGCAAGCGGCATCTCGATCGATCAGGAAATCAAAAACTTCCTGCAGAATGATCCATCAACCCGCACCCGTTTCGGATCCCTCGAGTTCGGGGTGGCGGTGCCTGCCCGGGCGGATAACTGGACCCGGATGGTTTACGCGGGATCGAACAAACCAGTGGCTCCCGTCGATGATCCCTACCAGATGCTTAACCGGCTCTACGGGCAGAACAAGGACCGGGCGACCCTTGCAGGACTTCTTGACGATGTAAGGGAGGACTTGAGCAAGGTTTCCTCAAGAATCAGCAGCGAAGACCAGCAGAGGCTCAAGGATCATCTTGAACTCGTACGCGCGATGGAAAGCGAGCTCAAGGCAACCGAAAATGGGAAAAATCTTATCCACCCGGAACCCGAACTCGACCCGAATATTGAGCTGGTCAACGACAACACTCCGGAAATCAGCAGGATGCAAATTGACCTTCTCGTCAATTCGCTGGCAAACGACATGTGCAGAGTAGCCAGCCTTCAATACATGCGATCAGTCGGGCAGGCACGCATGAGATGGCTTGACGTCAACGAGGGGCACCACAGCCTTTCCCACGAGCCCGACAAAAATAAGACCGCGCAGGAAAAGCTTTTGCGAATCAACAAGTGGTTCGCCGGAGAGATTGCCTACCTTGCTTCCAAGCTGGACGGTCTGCCCGAGCCCGGCGCAGATGGCACGATGCTTGATCATACCACCATCATGTGGACAAACGAACTGGGCAAGGGGAACTCCCACAGCCAGAACGATATTCCGTTCCTTCTTCTGGGCGGCGGATCTGACTTCAAGATGGGGATGGCGCACGATTTCGGTGGTCAGCCACATAATCGACTCCTCGTCTCTCTGGCTCACTCCTTCGGCCATGAGATTCAGCACTTCGGCAACAAGTCCCAGTGCAAGGACGGCCCCCTCAAGCTCACTTAGGGACTGTCCTGGTGTTTCAAGGCGGCTGAAATAATTTTCCCGTTGTGCGCCCCTTTTTTTTGGGATCCCTGCCCTGCTCCACGCTGCAAGAAAAAATGGCACCACAAATGCCCCTTCGCCCTTACCTAACCCAGCACTCCTCCGGGATAATTCCACGGTGAACTGGTGAGCCTGCGTGATGTCATCAAGCTGATCGTTCTTTCCGCGATCTGGGGCGCGTCGTTTCTCTTTATGCGGATTACAGCACCCGAGCTAGGGCCTTTTTTCACCACCTTCGCCCGCGTGTCCATCGCAGCAGTCGCTCTCGCGCCTTTCATCCTGCGAGCGGAGCAACGGAACGCCCTCAGTTCTCACAAGCGCTCTCTTCTCGTTCTGGGACTTTTCAACTCTGCCATACCCTTTTCCCTTCTTTGCTGGGCGTCGCTCCAGCTCGAGGCGGGTTTCACCTCTCTTTTAAACGCCACCACACCGATCTGCGCCGCTGTCATCGGGCTCTGTTGGCTCCGCATTCCACTCTCGCGACTACAGATCCTCGGCCTTGCGATAGGCCTCTCTGGCATTGCAATTCTGACCGGTAATCAGCTCGACTTTTCCCGGGAAGGAACCGGATGGCCTATTGTCGCGGTCCTATGTGCCACCTACTGCTATGCCTACGCTGGACACTATGCTAAAATCCGGCTCCCCGACGTCTCTCCCCTCGCCGTTTCGGCAGGAAGCCTCCTAGCTTCAACTCTTGCCCTTCTCCCATTCGCTTTTCTCTTCGGTCCGAA
>CETE01044114.1_pt1 | contig 25396 bp, 14 predicted proteins | sample 531241 | NCBI WGS metagenome assembly CETE01 (sample SAMEA2622336, study PRJEB7988) | marine metagenome | biome: marine biome (ENVO:00000447); feature: deep chlorophyll maximum layer (ENVO:xxxxxxxx); material: "saline water (ENVO:00002010), including plankton (ENVO:xxxxxxxx)" | depth 30 m
CCGGACAACATCCTCAATAACTGGAGGGTTACAAAAACGTGTCTCCGCCTCGGGTCGAAAGTAGTTGGTAAATGTATGATGGGCTCCACTTCTAATGCATTAGATAAGGGCGGTGATAAATTTAAAAAATTATATTATAATTCAGATGTTACAAACAGAAATCGCAATGGCCAGACTACAAGTGGACTATACTCTTTGTTCATACCTATGGAATGGGGTTTCGAAGGATTTATTGATAAGTATGGATATCCTGTCTTCACCACTCCATCAGATCCGGTTGAAGGAATTGATGGTGAACTCATCTATACGGGAGTCCTTGAACACTGGGAGAATGAGGTTGAAGGTTTAAAAAATGATAGTGATGCTTTAAATGAATATTATAGACAATTTCCAAGATCAGAAAAGCATGCATTTAGAGATGAAACATTAAATTCTTTATTTAATTTAACTAAAATTTATGAACAAATAGATTATAATGAAGAAATGGAATTTAATGGCCATATTGTACGAGGAGCTTTTTCTTGGCAAAATGGAATAAAAGATAGTAAAGTAATATGGACACCAACACAAAACGGTAGATTTAAAATATCTTGGTTACCTCCAGATCAATTACAAAATAATATTATTGAAAAAAATGGTATAAAATATCCTGGTAATGATGGATTAGGTGCTTTTGGGTGTGATCCTTATGATATATCAGGAACAGTTGGGGGTGGTGGTTCGAATGGGTCTTTACATGGGTTAACTACATTTACTATGACTAGCGATGTACCTAATACTAAATTTTTTTTAGAATATATAGCAAGACCACAAACGGCAGAAATATTTTTTGAAGATGTATTAATGGCATGCATATTTTATAGTATGCCTATATTAGTTGAAAATAATAAACCAAGATTACTATATCATATTAAAAGAAGAGGGTATAGAGGTTTTTCTATGAATAGACCTGATAAATTAAAAGGTGCTTTATCTAAAACTGAACTAGAATTAGGAGGTATACCTAATAGTTCTGAAGACATTAAGCAAGCTCATGCAGCTGCTATTGAATCTTATATTGAAGAATATGTTGGAAGAAATGATGATTCTTATGGTAATATGTATTTTCAAAGAACTTTAGAAGACTGGGCAAGGTTTGATATTTCACGTAGAACATCTTTTGATGCATCTATAAGTAGTGGTTTAGCTATAATGGCTTGTAGAAAACATTTATATAAACCTAGTACAGATAGAACAGTTAAAAAATTAGATTTTGAATTTTCACGATACAAAAATGAAGGGTATCAAAGCGAGTTAATAAAATAAATATGGCAAAATTAAAAGGAAAAGTTTTAACACAATTTCCAAGTCAAGCAGTTTCCGATGCAGAAAAGCAAACCGAAAAGTATGGGTTATCTGTGGGAAGAGCTATTGAGCAAGAATGGTTCAATAAAGATAACAATGGCATAGGGAAATTTTACAATTCTAGACAAGAGGCTCATAGGCTAAGATTATATGCTCGTGGAGAACAATCAATTAGAAAATATAAAGATGAATTTGCAATTAATGGTGATTTATCTTATCTTAACTTAGATTGGAAACCAGTTCCAATAATACCTAAGTTTGTTGATTTAGTTGTAAATGGAATGCAAGATAGATTATTTTCTATTAAAGCGGTTGGTCAAGATAATATTTCTACTGGTAAACGAACTAAATTTGTTAATGATGTACAACAAGATTTAAATACAGCTAGTTTATTATTAGATATAGAAACAAAATTAGGAGTATCTGCTAGAAATTTTGCTGTAAATGAATTACCCGCTAATACAGAAGAGCTTGAACTATATATGCAGCTTAACTATAAGCAAGGTATTGAAATGGCAGAAGAAGAAGCTTTAGATAATATTTTTAAAGCTAATAAATATGAAGAAATTAAAAAACGTGTTGATTATGATTTAACCGTTTTAGGAATAGGTGCAACTAAACATTCTTTTAATAATACCGACGGTGTTGTTGTTGATTATGTTGATCCAGCTAATTTAGTTTATTCTTATACTGACGATCCTAATTTTCAAGATTGTTATTATTTTGGTGAAGTAAAATGTATAAAAGTTAATGAACTTAAAAAAGAATTTCCAGGATTACCTAATGAAGAAATAGAAGAACTTGTAAATAAAAGTTCACGCTGGAATGATTATAATGATCCTAATCATAATTTTTATAATCAAAGTGAGCTAGCTGCAAAAAATACATTAAATGTTTTATATTTTAATTGGAAAACATGGGAACATGATGTATACAAAATAAAAGAAGTTCCAACCGGTGGTAAAAAAGCTATTGCAAAAGATGATTCTTTTAATCCTCCTAAAGATAAAAGAACTAGATTTGAAAAAGTAAAACAAACAAGAGAGGTTGTTTATGAAGGTGTATTAATATTAGGTACTGATTATATTTTAAAATGGCAAAAAGCTACAAATATGATAAGACCTACTAATAATATAAATAAAGTAATGATGAATTATGTTGTTAGTGCACCTAGAATGTATAAAGGCAACATTACATCTTTAGTTTCAAAAATGACAGCATATGCTGATTTAATTCAGTTAACTCATTTGAAACTTCAGCAAGCTATACAAAGAATGACACCATCAGGTGTATATGTTGACGCTGATGGTCTTGCTGAGATTGATTTAGGTAACGGTACAAATTATAATCCTCAAGAAGCATTAAATATGTATTTCCAAACAGGATCTATAATTGGTAGATCTTTGACTATGGAAGGTGAAAGAAATAATGGTGCTATACCTATTCAAGAATTACCAGGAGGTGGTGGTAATCAAATACAAGTATTAATTGGTGCTTATAATCAATATATACAAATGATAAGAGACGTTACTGGTTTAAATGAAGCAAGGGATGCGGCAGATCCAGATCAATATTCTCTTGTAGGTGTACAAAAATTAGCTGCTGCAAATAGTAATGTAGCAACAAGACACATATTGCAAGCTAGTATGTTTATAACCACTTGTTTAGCTGAAGCTATTTCTTTAAGATTTAAAGACGTATTAGAATATCACCCTACTAAAGAAATGTTTATAGATTCTTTAGGGCAATTTTCTGTGGGTTCATTAGAAGAATTAACTAATTTAAATTTACATGACTTTGGTATATTTTTAGAATTGGAACCTGATGAAAATGAAAAACAAATTTTAGAAAACAATATACAAGTAGCTTTATCAAAAGATAGTATACATTTAGAAGATGCAATTGATGTTAGAGAAGTTAAAAACTTAAAATTAGCTAATCAATTGCTAAAATTTAGAAGAGCTGCAAAACAAGCTTCAGACCAAGCACAAGCACAAGCTGCATCAAGAGCTCAAGCAGAAGCTCAAGGACAAGCACAAATACAAATTGAAGAGGCCAAAGCACAATCAGAACAAATAAAAACAGAATCTAAAATTCAATTATCAACAGCTGAAAATGAAATGGACATTAGAAAAATGGAAATAGAAACAAGGGCTAAAAAAGAATTGATGCAATATGAATTTAATTTAAATGTTCAACTTAAAGAACTTGAATTAAAATCTCAAATGGAGTTAGCGGAAAGAAGCAATAAATCAATGCTGCAGCGTGAACTTATAAGAGAAGATGTTAAACTTAAAACATCTGGAAAACTAAGTGGTGCACCAAATACTGATGAACCAGTTAAAGATTTTGAATCAAAAGGTAATGATACTTTAGGCGGTTTTGATATGGGCCGATTTGAAGCATCTTAAATATTAAACAATTATTTTATTATATACAATTATGAAAGAAGAAGTTAAAGATAACAAACAAGAACCATCTATAGATGTTAAAGACATAGGTGAAATTAATCCTGAAACTGTAACCCCCGCTAAAAAAGAAGCTGCTGTTTTACAAAAAGCAGTTGATGAAGGTAAAGTTGCACCTGAATATGGATTACAAGATGATGGAGTTTATAAAGTTAATTTAGATAAACCTCCAACACCTAAAGAAGAAATAAAAGAAGAAACAAAAAAAGAAGAAACAAATGCCGTTCCAGAGCAAGAAACAAGAGATGTACCTGAGGATAAACCAACCGGAGATATACAAAAAGTGGAAGAAGAAGTACGGCCTGTTCAAGAGTCGAAAGAGGAAATAAAAGAAGATTCTTCTGATTCACCGTTAGAATTAATTAAAGATGGAGAAAATAACACTAACGAGGAGGGAATGGATAGAAAGCCTCAAGCTACCAAGCCCATATCGGAACAAAAAGAAATATTACAGGAAGAAAAAACACAAGAACTTCCTGAAGGAGTAGATAAGCTTATACAGTTTATGCAAGAAACTGGTGGAACAGTAGAAGATTATGCAAAACTAAATAGGGATTATTCTAAAATAGATAACGTAAGTCTTTTAAAAGAATATTACGAATACACTAAACCACATCTTGATAAAGAAGATATTCAATTTTTAATGGATAAAAACTTTTCATATGATGTGGAGGCGGACGATCCGTCTGACGTAAAAGCTAAGCAATTAGCTTTTAAAGAAGAGGTATATAAAGCTCAACAATTACTTCATGATACAAAAGAAAAATATTATAATGATCTTAAGTTAAGTTCAAAACAAAAAAATATTCCTTCTGAGTATAAAGAAGCAGTTGATTTTTATAATACATCTAAGCAACAAGCAGAGCAAACTAACTTAGCTAAAAAAAGTTTTCTAAATGAAACTAATAAAGTTTTTAACGAAGAATTCAAAGGTTTTGATTTTAAGGTAGGCGAAAACAAATACAGGTTTAAAGTAGACGACCCGGGCAAAGTTAAAGAGTTTCAATCTGATATATCAAATTTTTTACAACCATATATTAAAGATACTAATTACACCAATCTTAATGAATATCATAAAGCAATATTTACAGCAAGAAATGCTGATAAAATAGCTAATCATTTTTATGAGCAAGGCCGTGCCGATGCAATAAAAGAGTCAGCTAAAAAAGCTAAAAATATAAATATGGATCCTAGACAGGAAGGTGCTACAATAACAACTAATAGTGGTGATAGAATTAGAGTTGTTTCAGGAGATTCCTCTGATAAGTTGCGAATTAAATGGAAATAGTTTAACTTAAAATCAAAACATTATGGCTTTTACAAGCGGAATTCCGGCTGCATTACAACCGACTCAAACAAAGACGTTGTACTCCGGAAACTACATTGATTTCACAAATACAAATTTTGATCAATGGACACAACAATATTTACCAGATGTATACGAAAAAGAAGTTGAAAGATATGGAAACAGATCAATCGGTTCTTTTTTACGTATGGTATCTGCGGAGATGCCTTCTACTTCAGACCAAATTATATGGACTGAGCAAGGCAGATTACACACTAGATATGTAAATGTAATCCCAAGAGGAACTGCAGGCGCTATGCCTGTTGCTGGTGGTGGACAAGCGGTTATCGCTGCTGCTGGAGCATCAGGTGGTGTACTTAACTTTGAAGTACCAACTACGCAACCTGCAAGTTTAGGAGTTAGCCCAGCTACTCAAACACAACAAGTTAACTTTAAAATAGGACAAACTGTAATGGTTCAAGTTCAAACAAATGCTACTTCAGCAGTTGGTGGAACGGGTGCTGTTATTAAAGGAGTTTGTACTAATGTTGGAGTTGGCGGTGGTGGTACTACTGGTGGTCAAATGTTCCAAATCCAAGCTTATGAAGCTCACGGTGGAGTATTAGCTGCTGAAAGAGTAACTGCAATTTGCTATGGATCTGAATTTGCTAAAGGTACAGGAAACTTTACTGAGAGCTTAGATCCAGGATATGCTACATTTACTAATGCTCCTATTATATTAAAAGAAAACTATCAAATCAGCGGATCTGACACAGCTCAGATTGGTTGGATTGAAGTTACTTCTGAAAATGGAGCTAGTGGATATTTATGGTATATAAAGTCTGAGCATGAAGTAAGACTTAGATGGGAAGACTGGCTAGAAATGTCAATGGTTGAAGGCGTTAAATACGCCTCTGGAGGTGCTGCAATTACATTAGGTACTTTTGGCGGACCATTAGCTGCTCAAAATGCAAGAGGTACTGAAGGGTTCTTCGCTGCATTAGAATCAAGAGGAAACGTTTATACTGGATTTGGTGGCCAAGCTGCTGCTGGTGCAGGTAATGGTGGACTTACAGATTTTGATGCTGTACTTAAGCAATTAGACAAGCAGGGATCAATTGAAGAAAATATGCTGTTTTTAAATAGAGAGCTATCTTTAGAAATTGATGACATTCTTGCAATGCAAAACGGTAATTATGCCGGTGCTGCGGGTGTTACAAAAGGTACTTCTTATGGAGTATTTAATAACAGTGCAGATATGGCTCTTAATTTAGGGTTTACTGGATATAGAAGAGGTTCTTATGACTTTTACAAAACTGACTGGAAATACTTAAATGACTGGTCAACTCGTGGAGGTTTTGGTGATGTTGAAGGTGTATTAGTTCCTGCTGGAACTTCTACTGTTTACGATCAACAGTTAGGCCAAAATATCAAAAGACCATTCTTACACATTAGATATAGAGCATCAGAAACTGAGAACAGAAAAAACAAATCTTGGATTACAGGATCTGTTGGAACTGATTCACCAAGTTCTGATATCGATATCATGAAAGTAAATTACTTAAGTGAAAGATGTTTAATTACTCAAGCTGCTAATAATTTCGTATTATTTAAAGCTTAATTTTAACTATAGGATACGGGCTCTTCGGAGCCCTATATCCTTATTTTATATTATTTTATTATGACAACACAAACAAAACCAAGAAGTTCTGTAACTGAAATAGAAAAAAATTGGGTATATAAAGACAGAACTTATGTATTAACAGGACAATATGCGCCTGTTTCTTATACAATACAAACAAAACATACTCCTCGTAAACCCTTAATGTGGTTTGATGAAGGATTAAAAATGAATAGAGAAATAAGATTAGCAAATAATCAAAAGTCTTTATTTGTAGATGAACAAGAAGGATTTGTTACATTAACTCATGTGATGTTTCAAGACGGAACACTAATGGTGCCTCGTTCAGAAGTAGCTATGCAAAAACTTTTATCTATTTATCATCCTTTAAAAGATAAAAAATGGACTGAAGTTGATACTGCTAAAAAAGCTGCAGATGAAATTGATATTTTAGAATTTGAATTAGATGCATTAACATTAGTAAAAGAGTTAGATATAGAACATTTAGAAGCTATTATGAGAACTGAATTAGGAAGTGCAGTTTCTTCTATGTCATCTAAAGAATTAAAGCGTGATGCTTATAAATTTGCAAGACGTGAACCTGCTTTATTTATAGAATTATCAGAAGATGAAGATATAAAATTAAGAAATTTAGCTAATAGAGCAGTTGAACAAGGCATAATTAATTTAACTGAAGATAATACAGTATTTAAATTTGCAAATGGCAAAAAAATAATTACTGTACCGTTTGATCAACATCCTTATGCGGCATTAGCTCAGTACTTTAAAACTGACGATGGTGTAGATTTAATGAAATCATTAGTTAAAAAGCTTCATTAAGCTTACAGGATATAGGGCGAGAAATCAGCCCTATATTCACTAATTATAATAACATATAAATGATTAATATTAATAACGTATATCAAACAGTTCTTATTTTAGCAAATAAAGATAACAGAGGATATATTACACCTGATGAGTTTAATAGAATGGCTGATCAAGCACAAAACGAAATATTCGAAGCATATTTTGCAAGAGATGCATCTTATCAAACAGCGGGTGGAATTCAAAGTGATTTTTCAAATCCTGTATCTAATATTGCTGAAAGAGTAAATTTGTTTTATAAAAGTGCTACGCCAACTATTACAAATGGTATTTTTCCATATCCAAATGATTTAAGACAGTTGGGTGTAGTTAGTGTGGATGAAAGAGTTGCAGATAAAGCTACTCACGAACATGTTAAATATATTAATCTTTCACCTTTGACTCATCCTGTTAAAACACAACCTGTATATACTGTAAATGCAACAGGCATAACAGTATACCCTACAACTGTTACAACGGGAGTTAAAATGGAATACCTAAAAAATCCTACAAGACCAAAGTGGGGATATGTATTACAGGGTACTATACCTTTTTATGATAATACTCAATTTGATCCTTCAACAGATAGTTATGATACTCCAGCAAAATCTTATGATTTTGAATTAGATTCATCTGAGTTTCCAGAATTAGTTGTAACAATATTAGGTTATGCTGGATTAACAATTAAACAAGGTGATGTAACAGGATTTGCACAAGGTAGAGAAGTACAATTTCAACAAACTGAACAATAATGGCAATATCAAGAAAACCTTTAGACGTAGATAATTACTCTGCATTAGACGGCGGTAATGGCACCGCTGTACCAGGTTACTACAGAAGAACCAATTTAAATGATATAATTAATAATTTTATGGTAGCTTATGTAGGTGATGATAAAATTCTTAATAAAGTGCCTAGATATGAAGTTGCATTTTGGGCACAAAAAGCAGTTCAAGAATTTAGTTATGATGTATTTCATTCTGAAAAAGCAATTGAAATACAATTAAGTTCTTTACGCCAAATGTCTTTACCTTCTGATTATGTAAATTATGTAAGATTATCTTATACAGATAAATCAGGTGTTGAAAGAACAATTTTACCAAGTGGTACAACTCATGCAAACCAGGGTGTTGCACAAGATGAAAACTATCATTATCTTTATGATCAAGATGGTAATGTAATTTATGCACAAGAATCTGAAACTATACAGAGGTGGCAAAATGCAGATAGCCACGTAGATACTGAAGAAGCTTTAAATTATTATAGTGGATATTATGATTTTGATGATTTTGGATATTATGGCCGTAGATATGGATCAACACCACAATTTCAAAATGCAAATGGTAGTTTTGTGCTAGATTTAGATGCAGGACAAATTTATTTTGATTCAGTAATTCCTCAAAACACTTATGTAACATTAAGATATATATCTGATGGATTAGGTAATAATGGTGATTTTGACAATGTGTTTGTACCTAAAATGGCCGAAGATGCTGTTATGTCTAATATATTATATAATTTATCTAAAATAAGAACAAGAGCAAGTGCTGCATCTGGTTTATATAAACAAGAAGCGGCTGCTAAAATGCGAAATGCAAAGATTAGATTATCTAATATGAAGGTACAAGAAATGACTAATATTTTCCGTAATAAAGCTAAGTGGATTAAACATTAATATAATTTTATGCCAGAAATAAAAAGAGCGTTTAATGTCGGTAAAATGAGCCGAGATTTAGATGAAAGAATAGTACCGGCAGGAGAATATCGAGAAGGTTTAAATATAAATATAGGCCAATCAGAAAGCTCTGACGTAGGAGCTATAGAAAATTTATTAGGTAATAAGCTTGTTACTGTTACTGGATTAACAGGGGGAACTTGTATTGGATATGTAAGTGATTCTAATTCTGAAAAAATATATTTCTTTGTAACTAATAACTCTATATATAATGAAACTAACACGGGTAATCATGGTATATTTGAATATGATCAAAAAACAAATCAAACTACAGGCTTATTAGTTTCTCCACAATTAAACTTTCATACATCATATCCCATTACTGGAGTCAATATTGTTGATGATCTTTTATTCTTTACTGATAATAGAAATGCTCCAAGAAAAATTAATGTTGTTACAGCAAGAAATAATACAAGTTATTATGGTTCAGTTGGAGATATTGATAATTTAATTTCAGTATGTAAGTTTGCACCTTATGAATCTCCAACTCTTGTTACAGCAACAAAAGAATCAAGTATTTCTTCTAACTTTATGCAAAATAAGTTAATAAGATTTTCTTATAGATGGCAATTTGAAGACAATGAATATAGCATTCTAGCTCCTTTTACACCTATTTGTTTTTCAAGATTAAATGAAACAGATACTATAAACACAAGTTTAAGTGATTTTGGTGAAATAGAAACTTTTGTTAATGCAATTAATCAAGTACAATTACAAATTCCTACGCCTGTAGGCTATGGTATAAAAAATGTAGAGTTAATATATAAAGAATCAGGAAGTCCTTCCTTATATGTTGTTCAAGATCAAGAAGTTACAACAGAACCATTTGTTAACTTTACATATTCATCAACTGATCCATTTAGAACATTACCCTCTGATCAATTAACAAGAGTATATGATGCTGTTCCACTAAAAGCTCAAGCACAAGAAGTTGCTGGTGGTAGATTAGTTTATGGTAATTTTTTACAAAACTTTGATATACCAAACATAGCTTTTTCTGTAGAAAGAACAGGTGAAACATCTGCAAGAAATACTGTTTTAACAAATCAATCTGTTAAATCAAGAAGAACTTATCAAGTAGGTATTGTATTAGCCGATAAATTTGGTAGACAATCACCGGTTATATTATCAAGTTCTGGAACAGATACAGTTTTTGTAGATCCAAACACTGGTGATTCCAGTAGTACTACAGCATTTAATGCTTTAAGAATTACTTTCACTGATACAACTCAAATACCTAGTTGGGCATATTCATATAGAGTTGTTGTAAAACAGAGAGAACAAGAATATTATAATTGGATTTCAGTTGTTTCAGGTGCAAATACAGTAAAAAGATTAGGTGACAGTATAAATAAAATACCAAGAGATCAAGATGCGGTTATACCGCCTAGTACATCAGCAACTATTTCACCTTGTGATGTTTCTGTATTTCCTAAATTTTTAAATAATGGTAATGTATTTACAACACCACAAGCAAATTTAACAAAAGTACAATCAATTGGCAACCCTTCAGGTGATGCTTTAGTTACTACTTTAGATAATGCAGGTAATGCCGTTACATCCGGATTATGTGTTTTTGAGACTGAACCTGTTACAACTGAATTAGATATATTTTATGAAACCGCAACTGGCGGTTTAGTTAATGAAATACCTAATCAAGCAATTGATATAGACTTTTTTAATTGTATATTGTTATCTTTTGATGTGGTGCCTAATGCACACATTGAAGTGAACCGCATTAGGGCTGGTTTTAATGAACCTTTTTTTGATGTAGGTGTAAAAGCATTCGCAGTAAAAGAAAACTTCACACAGGAGAGAAGATTTAATAGCTTAATTCATTCAAGCGGGTTGCTTAATTCAAGAACTGGTATAAATTTTATTAATCAATTTAATGATTCAGCTGGCGGATTAACTATATCTCTTGATCCATTAAATGGATCTATACAAAAACTTTTTGCAGACGATACAAAAATAAATATATTTCAAGAAGATAAAGTTTCTTTTTCTCCTATTGATAAAGATTTTATTTATTCAGCAGAGGGTGGGGCTATGCCTGTAACTAGTAATACACAATTTTTAGGTACAGTGGCTGCTTATCCAGGTTTATACGGTATTTCAAAAGATCCTCAATCTTTTACATCCTATGGGTTTTCACAATATTTTACAGATAAAAATAGAGGATCAGTTTTAAGATTAAGACAAAATCAAATACAAGAAATTTCACAAGTTGGAATGGCTGACTTTTTTAGAGATGCTTTAAAACAATCTACATCTGTTATTGGTTCTTATGATGAATATAGTAAAATATATGAATTAACATTAGTCGGTTCTGGATTTGACAGTAATGAAGATACGAATGTTGCAACTGCTTCCGACGGTTATTTAACTGTAGCTTTTGATGATAGATCTTCAGGTTGGACAAGTTTTAGATCGTTTAAACAAGAGGGTGGATTATCTTTAAATAATAATTATTATACTTTTAATGGTGGTCAGATGTGGCAACATCATAATGATACAGTAACTAGAAATAATTTTTATAATGCTGGAACTGCTGAATCATATGTAATACCTATATTTAACGATGCCCCTTCTAATGTAAAACAATTTAATACATTAAGCTATGAAGGTGATAGCGGGTGGCAGTTAGATTATATTGAAACAGATATTGATAGTTGTGGGGCATTACCGGTAACAGCTAATACATTTAATACAACTTTACAGTTATCTGGTGCGGCACCTAATTCTATTTTTGATGGTGCTAATACAGTAACAGCTAAGCCAACAGTAAATGTTACTTGGGCTATATTTGTATCACCTCTTAGTTCACAATTTAAATTTAATAATGTTAATGACGTTGTATTAACACCTGCAGCTGGAAGTAATTTAACTGTTAATAATCCAACAGCTATAACAGATCTTGATGCAGGTGGTAAATTAGTATTTTTAATACAGCATACTACAGGTAATTCTGATACTGTTCAAACTTTAAATATAACAGGTAATGGTGCATCTCTTGCATTTACTGTTGCTTTATTAACTGTAAATACAATTGATACAATTGCATTTTCTGCATTAACACCAGCATCACAAGTATTTAATAATGCTGGCCCAAATAATATAGTATTTTCTACAGCAGCGTTTAGTAATTATTACATAGACAATTCTAATATAACTATAAATACAACTAATATGCCTGCCTCAACAAACGTAGGCACCCCTACAAATGTTAGAAATGGTGATAATTTAACTTATACTATTCCCGTAACAGTACCTACATCAGCTACTGCTGGTATTGTTACAGTTGGTGGAACAGCTACATTAAAGCCACTGTTAACTTGGGCTACAGTACCTGTACCTGGAGTATTAGCAACACCATCTGGAACTCTTGCTGGTACAGCATATTATATTTCACCCTTTGAAGCAGCTACTAGAAGATTTGCAACTATTACTTATACAGCAAGTGCTACAACAAAAGTATTATTATTAGATGCTTTTAGTGCTACTTATAATGTTGCTGGTACTGTAATAACAAAAACTCAATCTAATCAAGATGGTGTTTTAGTTTTAAATGTTCAATTACCAGTTATTACCTCAGATACTACAGCAACCGCTACAATTACAGGAGCTGGAGAAGTAGCCGCAACTTTAGGTGCTATACCTGCTACTCAATCATTAAATACAGGCGGAACATCTGTAACTATAAGTAATACATGGACTGTAGATATTAGTATTACACCTAGTATTTCCTGGTTAAAAATAAATGGTGTATTTGGAGTTGGGGTAGCTGATCCAACACAAACATTTACTATAAGTGCTGATCCTAATACAACAGGAAGTTCTAGAACAGCAAATATAGTTATAGCAACTACCAATACAAGAGTAACAGGAATAAGTCCTCATACAATAAACGTAACACAAGCAGGATAATGGCAAACTTAGTAACATTTCCTTTTCAAAATAAAGAAGGAAAATATTTTGCACCTATTAGTTGTTCGGAACCAGATTACATAGTTGTAAATGGAACTATACAAGCTAATGGAGACAAAATAACAAGTGGAGTAAAAGGAGCATATGCTACTGTTAAATTAACTTTACCGGTAGCTAATGCTTCTACAAAAAAAGAACTTTTTGCTTTAAATACTTTAGCAGTAAATTCTTCAAGTTAAATACAATCAATTAAATTTTATTTTATGTTAAGAGTACGAAAATTATTAGAATCAGATTGGGATTTTTTACCAACCTGGTGGGATAAATATGATCAAGAACCGTGGATTCATACGGAAACATTTAGGGATATTATGCCTGGATCTTTTTTAATAGGTCAATATGATACTAAAAGAGCTGGATTAGGTGGCTTTATGGTATGTAAAGATGAACATCCAATTGCAGCAATGTGGCTTGGATTAACAAATTCACATTGCGCGCTACCAACAGCTGCAATATCAGACCCTGACTATAGGGATACAGATAGAAAAGAAGCTATACAATTATTAGTAAATTTTGTTACAGATTTTGCAAAAGATTTAGGATTTAAATATTCATTTGGATGGGCCCAAGAAGGATACATGCTTGATTATTATTTAAACGCAGGATATGAAAAATGGGATAAACCCTCTTATGAACTTATAAAAAAATTATAAATGGGAAGTAAGAAAAAAAAGAATAGACAAGCTGGTAGAATGGCTATGGGCCAACGTCAAGAGCTTTTAGACGCTCAAGCTACAGCACAAGCACAATATGATGCAGATTTAGGTAGACTAAGAGACGCTTCTGATGTTACAGATTTTTATGCTGATTTACAAGCTGCTCAAATTGATCCTTTACAAATGCAACTAGCTCAAACTCAACAGGCTCAAATAGGTAATTTGGGACCAGCTGGCTCTTATCAAGCACAAGGTTATGATGCAGAAGGATATGATGCTATGACTACTAACGTAGCTGGTCTTGCTAGAGGTGCTGATACTGGTTTAAGTAATGTATTTAATAATTTACAGGTTTCTACAGCCGGCGCTGAACTTGAAGCCCAAGAAGCAGACCAAGCTTTAGCTGCATCTCAAGATATACTGATGCAAATGGGTGGGGGTGGCGGTGCTACAGCGTTAGCACAACAAGCTGCAAGATCAAAAGCTGGTATTAGAGCTGATATAGATAGACAAGTAAAAGCTAATGAAATGGCAAGAGCAACCGGAGAGCAAGCTTTGCAAAGAGATTTACTTGCACAAGGAAATTTAGCTTCCCAGTTTGATTTAGGCCAGCAACAATTTAATGCCGGTGCTGTTAATCAAGCTAGACAATTTACTGCTCAACAAAGAAATCAAGCTTCTCAGTTTGGAGCTGCTGCACAAAATCAAGCTGCTCAATTTAATATAGGACAAGCTAACAATTTTGCTTTACAAAAATTTGGTGCTGAAAATCAAATGAATCAATTTAATGCTAATGCTGCTAATAATGCTTTTGCACAGCAAGCTAATGCGGTAAACAATGCTATAGCCAGAAATGCAGATTTACAAGCTCAATTTGATATGAATAAAGCTGCTGGGCAATCGCAAGCTCAATCTAATCAATATGATGCTTTGATGGGTATATTTGAAATTGCAACTAATCAACTAAATGAAGCAGATAGAGAGCTTGGAACTAATACAGCTGTAATACAGCAAGCAGCTATGTCTGGTGGACTATTTGGAAATACTAAAGATTTTAAAAGGGAAGCTTTTAGAAATAAAGGTGGTGGAACATTATTTGGCGGTGGTAAAGCTGCTATGAGTGGTACTGCTGGAGATATATACGGAGGCTAATATTTAACATATGAAAGAATACAATCCTAAAAATACACTTAAATTAAATCCTGAGCAACAAGCTATTAAAGATTTTAGAAATATAGAATTTCAACGTAAATATGGTATAAAATCAGAAGATAGAGTTAATCAAGATACACCTAATCCTCAAGCCCTATTTAAAACACAAGTGCAAAGTCTTGCTAGACAAGTAGTTGAAAGAGCAAGTGATCTTACTAATAAAAAGAAAAAAGGTGAGATTGATAATTATAAATATGCAGCAGACATGGCCACAATAGAAAGAACTGTAGATGAGCTTGCTGCGTTTTCTCAAGGTGCAGAAAAAGCTATGGCTTCTTATAATGAGAATCTTAAAAACGGCACTTTATCATATGGTATGGATCAATATGATGAAGGTGTATTACAAGGTTTAAATAAAGGTACTGTTGCTTTAGAATTAGATAAAGAAGGTAGAGCAGTTTTAAAGGGTAAGGCTAGTAATCCTTTAGAAGGAAACTTTGATGTAAATATATATGATGTTAACAATATACCTACACCTGTACCTAAAATTAAACCTATTAATTTATCTTTAGATCCTGTAGCTAAACAACTTGGTTTAGATGAAAATGGTCAACCTTTAATAAAAGTAGATCAATTTGGTAATAAGATGTATGACTCTGGAGATTATAAAGATCATCATAAAGAAGTGTTAGATTTTTCTATGGAAGCCTTAGAAGCATTAGGCCCAAATGGAGTACGTTCTTATTTAGCAGATCATATGCAAATGCCTCAATCCCAAGTTAAAATGCTTATGGAAGATCAAGCTTATACAGATGGTGATGGTACAGAATGGGATAATAGAGGTACAGCCGAAGCTTTTGCTAGTATGAGAGAATATATTGGAAGTAAATATAATAGACAACAAAAACCTCATCCTGATACTATTGCAAAATTAGCAAAAGAAAATGCTAATAAAATTGCAGCAAAAAAAGGTATATCACCTAATGAAGTTTCTTTTAATGAAGCAATAGGTATACAAGAGCAAGCACCTATGTTGCCGGCACCTATGCCTGTTGAATCTGTAGACATGCAAATGACAGAACAAACCCCTCAGGGTGATGTTGATGTACAAAGCTTAATTCAAAAATATTCTTAATGAGTTTAGAAACCATTGTAAAAAATATGTTAGCGGCCAATGAGCCAGAGTCTAATATTGCTAAAGTTATTAAGCACTACAAATCTAGTCTTTCTCCTTTAAAAAATATTGAGCAAGTAGAAGATACTGTTGAAACAGAAGAAGTTGATTGTGGTGATCCTAATTTAACATATGATCCTGTACAAGAAAAATGTGTTCCAATAAAAAAAGAAAGAATTACATCTACTTTTGTAACTGACGACGATGGCAACGCCAGAATAGTAGGTAAAAAAATGAGAGAGGATATATCAAAACCTTATGCAGGACTTAAGGTAGGTATTAAATATGATCCTATAACAGGTAAAGAAGTTTTAGAAGAGGTTCCGTTAGAAGAAGTTGTTGTAACAGGTGAAAAACCAGAGGTAGAAAAATTAACTCCAGAACAAGAAGCTTATATTACAGAAGATTGGTTTGAAGAAAATAAACTTGATGGCACTTCAGAGACTGATGTAAATAAGCAACAACAAAATTTTTTTAAAAATTTATATTCTGATCCAAGAATAAAAAAGATAGCAAAAGATGTTCAAACACAAAATGAACCTTATTTAAAGCAGCATAGTATAGATACAATGGATCGTACTGGGTTAACATCTGCTAAGCAAACAATATTAAATCAAAATCAAAATCATTTTGCAAGAAAACTAGAAGAGTTTTTAAAACAAGCTGGTATTCCTTATGGTACTAATGAACAAGGGCAATATGGCCCAGTAGATGATGGTTCTCCTGGTTTACAAGAACGTTTTAAAGCTGCTTATAATAAATATCAAAAATATATAAATAATTTTATAAACGCAGAAATTCAAGCAAAGCATCCTGAAGAGCTTAAAGCTTATAATGATGAAATGCAAAAATTTACTAATGATAGATTTCAAGAAAACTTACAAAATAATAAAAGGTACCAAGATATAGTTAAGCAATATAATGATGCTTATAATAAAAACATTGGGCCTCAATTAAAAAATGCATATGATCGAGAAACTGAATTAACTAGAAAAGCAATAAATTCTTCAATGAAATATTCAGCTATTGTGCCTGGTGTAGGGGGTATTCCTGGAATGATAGCTAGCCTTGCTCCTGAATTTAGTGAAGATTATGTTGTGCCTCAAGTGGCAGCAATTGGTAACATGCTTTTAAATACAACTGGAGGACTAATAGACTTTGCTGAAATGGGAATTAATGCGGTTGATGCTGCGTTTTTAGCTACTATAGGTGAAGAAGAAGATTTTTCTACTGCTTTTAGTAAACTTTCAAAACAAAACAATATTGATGTAAGTAGTATATATGATGCTGCTGATTTTTTAGGTCAAGCTAAAGTAAGATACTTTAATAATAAAGGTGAACAAATGCAAATTACCGATTTAATAAAAGAAGGTAATTATTCAGGTGCAGCAAATTTAGCAATTAATGAAGCAGTAGGTACAGCACCTTCAATTGCAGCAACAATTTATGCACCTTGGCTAGCCCCTATTTTATTAGGTGCTAGTACAACTGGTCAAGAATTTGCAAGAGGATTAAAAAATCCAGAATTAGTAGACAAAAATGTACTTACATTAGCAGGAGCTAGTTTATTAAAAGGTGGTATTGAATGGGGTTCTGAATTTGCAGCAGGTAAATTTTTTAGAACATTAAAAAATTATGGTAAAGCAGCTAGAGCTAATGGTGTAAGTAGAGAAAAAATAGCAAGTGATATTAATAAAACTTTACAAGAAGGTATAACAGGTTTTAAATATAGACTTCTTGGAGGAGGTAGAAAAACCTTAGAAGGAATGGTCGTTGAAGGTGGAACTGAAGGTGTAACTGGGTTTGGTCAAGGTTTAACTGATGCTGTAATATTAGACGACGAAAAAGCATTTAAAAATTTATGGAAAAATACTGTTAATCAAGCAATTATTGGTTCAGTTGCCGGTGGTGGCACAACTGCTGGAGCAGTAAGTCTAAATGTTTTTCAAAGTAAAGCAAGTTTAAAGAAAGCTAGATTAAATGCATATAAATATTTAGGCGGACCTGGAATGCAGCTTGAGTTTGATCTTTTAGATCAACAAATATTTGAGCTTGAAGATATTTTAAAAAAAGGACAAGATAAAAAAGGTAGATTTATAAATAAAAAAAATGTACAAGCTGAAATAAATAAACTAAAAAACCAAAGAAAAGCAAAAGAAGATTATATAACTGATAAATTTGAAAACCAAATGACTCCTGAAGAACTTAAAAGCTGGGGTCAAACAATGGATAGAATAAATGATTTAGAAAGTAAAATTGATAATCCTAAATTTACACGAGATGAACAAGATGCAGCTATAAATGAAATCAAAGAATTAAGAGAGGAGCAAAAAGAAGCATTTAAGCCCATTCCTTCAGATGTCAGCGTCGATGAAAAAGGCATAGTAACGTATAGTCCTGATGCGGATAAAACAATTAGCCAAATGTTAAAAAGAAAATTGTCTAAAGATGCTAAAAAAAGTTTTGATCAAATAAAAGACGATGCCGATGTTATAGTTATAAACGATTCCCAGAGAGAAAAATATGGCATGCAAGAAAATGAATCTGGTAAAATTGTTAAAACAAAAGATGGCCGGTTTAAAATTGCATTGAATGAGGATGCTATGATAAGGGTTAAAGATGGAGCTACTACTATTAACCATGAATTAAACCATTTAGTTTTTGTAAGAGACTTAGTAAATAATGATAAAAATGCTATTCCTTTAATAGAAAATTTTAGAAGTTTTATAAAAGAAAATTTGCCGGGTGTTAATGAAAGAATAGAATCCCGAATGAAAAAAAATTATAAAAATGCAGAAGACGTTCGGGCTAATTTAGAGTTTGTGGCTATTTTTACTGATATTGCTGGAAAAGAAAAATTAGGAATACCTAAAGTGCCGGAAAGTGCATTTGGTGAATTAGCAAGCGGTATTAATAATTGGTTAAAATCAAAAGGCTTTAAAAAAATAAAATTAAATACTGGAGAAGATGTATTTAATTGGATTCAAGAATTTAATAAAAATATAAAAAAGGGTAAATATAAAGATGCTTTAAGAAAAATTGATTCTGATAATGTTACTGATGGTGGAGTTAGCGAAGCTTTTATAACAGGTGAGTTCCCTTCGTTGTCTTCTAAATCGGATGTAATTGAAGATATAAATTTTGAAGAAGGTTCAATTAATGAAAGATTCCAAGAATTTTCTCATGATGGTAAAAATAACAACGCACCACAAGAATTTCAAACGGAAGCCGCTATTACTTATGAACCTTTAGCTGCTGCTGTTATAGATAGAATAAGTAAAGTTGGTATTGGTAAAGCAGGTACAGAGCAACAAAATAATTTTATTACTGATGCATTAGAAGATAGTACATTAAAACAACAACTTATAGATGATTTAGTTTATGGTACAGAAAGAAATCCTGCAAGCTCATTAGTTGGATTAGCAAAAACTTTTAATCCTGCTGTAGGATCTTTTGGTGGATATGCTAAGAGTCAATTAGCTAATAGAGCAATAAGAGTATTACAAGAAAGAGTTGGTGGACAAGTAACAGAAGGTGCAACATCTACTGATACTGCCGAATCAAGGCAGCTGGAAGATACCGCTGGGCAAAGTGTACAAAGCAAACAGTCATTAAGAGAAGCTTTTAAAAATACAACTTTAGGAGAGGCATTAAATAAAAAATTAGGTAAGGTAGCTGAATCAGCGCCAAAAGGTATTGAACAAACTATAGAAAAAAAAGGTAAAGATTTAACAAAATTACCAACTAAAAGAAAAGCCGAAGCAGTTGATACAGCTAAAAAACAATATAGTTCTAAATATTTATATACTGATGTTGCTAACTTATTTGGTAAAAAACAACAATTTATTGATAATGTAAATAAATATTACCCTGCAGTAATAGATGCTTGGATGAATAATGTTAATTGGTCTAAGGGCATGGGAATTTCTACTGGGTTTAACATAGAAAGTAAACCAACTCAACAAGAAACTGTTGATTATCTTACAGGTAATGATTTAGTTGTAGGAACAATTAATAAAAAAGGAGATCCATTAACTAAAAAAGGAAAAACTGATGCTATTGGTGCTAGAAAAAGAAAATTTTTAGAATCAATTGCAACACAATTAGTAAATGAAAATATAGCAGATAACAAAATTGCTCAAAGTGATTTTATAAAAAAACACGGAGTTGGCCTTTTATCAACAAGTAATACACTTAAAGGTATTAAAAAAGAAAATGCAAATATTTATAATGATATAGCTGCGGCACTTTTAAAAATGGACGATGCTTATATAAATAATTATGTTACCCCTAAAGGCAAATTAATTCGGTTTAAACCTTTATTAACAAGTTTAGGTATTGATGAAATACTAAATAATACATATACAGAAAAAAAGGCAGAAAGATATTTTAATAATTTAGTAAATGAACTAAATGAAATACAAAAAAATATTCCTGCAAAAAATAGAGAGGAATATATAAAAGGAAAAGACTTTAACTTAGTAGATAGGAACACAGGAAAAAAAATACCTTATACTTTTGCTAATTTTTTACGAGCTAAAATATCTCAAACGGCTGACATACAAAATTTGAAAGACATAGCTGCAGGTTATGGATATAATTTAGAACTTAATTATAATGATAAAGAGTCTGTTGAACGATATAGAAAAGAATTTGGGGAAGCGCTTTTAAGCGACCCTAAAATTAATAAAAGTTTTGCATTAAATATTTTACTTCCTACGTTTACCGCTCCTTCTAAAATAGGAGGTGGTGCTATTGGAGTTAATATAGATGGAGATATTGTTGAAACAGGAAAAAAAGCAGGAACAAATAGACAAGGTATATTTGGCGGTGAAGTTGGAGCGGTTGCAGATTTTAAAAATCTTATAAATAATTTAGATTGGGATGCTCCCATATTTGATTCAAAAGGAAAGGAAGTTAAAAGATCTACAAAACAATATACTAGACCACAAGGAGGTATTTATAGTTTGTTAGAAAAACCTTTAAATAATAAAAACGGAGAACGAGCTTTGCCTTTTATTGCATATAAAGATCCAGTTTTAGGGGTACAAGCTGGTTTACAATATCAACAATATTTAAAAGATTTTGTAGAATCTATTAAAAACTCAAACATAGGTGTTGATACAAAAGCAATTCTTGTGCAAGCTATGAAAGCAAATCCTTCAGGATTAATAAGAATGGCAGCTATTCCTGATTTTATACCTAGTTTTGTAATTAAAAAAGATAGTCAAGGAAATATAAGTATAGATCTATCTAAAGTAAAAGGTGAATGGAGATTAGAACATATGGATCCGGCTAATATAATGACTGCCGCAACATTTGATTATTTACTTAATCCAAAAGCTTCTAAAAAAGAATATTATAAAAGATTAGATTCTTATAAGTCAGCGCAGATTCCTAAATTATATGATGATGCGGTAAATGTAAATTATCAAAATTTCCGTGCACCTTATAGTAATAATGCTTTAGGCGGCTATTTTAATCCAGAGTTACCAATATTTAAAAATTTACCTTTAACACAAATTTCTACAGGCATAGAATATACTTGGGATGATTTTGTTAATGGTAACGGTCAACAAACCTATTTAAAAAATGAGAATAGTAAGAAAAATTTAGAAGATAAAAATATTGAAAGTGGAGGTCTTTATTCACAAAGTAAATTAGATCCAATATATCAAGAACTTCAATTAATTGAAGAATATGAATCTAACTTTAATATTACGCCTAGCACTAAAGCTAGAAGAGAAGAATTACAAAATCAATTAAAAGAAAGAGAAAAAATTAATATTGGTTTATCTTCATCAAGTGAAAGTACATTAAGCAGAGAGTTTAACGAAATGCTTGAAAGAACTAAAGGTATTAAAGCTGAAGCTGTATATTCTGAAGCAAGAGCAATTAAATTAGGTGCTACAAAAGGTTGGCAAGCATTTGTTCCATATTCTAATGAAGACTATATGGGCTTAGTATATCCAACACTTGGTAAAGGCAAACAAGGTGATGCTGATTTAAAATGGTGGACGGATAATGTGATGGATCCTTATAATCAAGGAATACAAGATTATGAAACTGCTAAACAGGCGGCAATGCAAGAATGGAAACAGCTAAAAGGTAAAATTAAAAATACACCTGCAAATTTAAAAAGAAAAGCTGTTAGAGGGTTTACAAATGAAGAAGCTGTAAGGATATATTTATGGGATAAGCAAGGAATGATTCCAGATAATTTAGCTAAAAAAGATATAACAGAGTTAAGAAAACATGTTAATAAAAATCCTGAGCTAAAAGCTTTCGCACATGAATTACAAAATATAGGCTCTAATGGATACCCCGAACCAACTAATAATTGGTTATCTGGTAATATTACAACTGATTTAATTAATGAAGTTAACACAGTAACTCGTAGAGAATTTTTAAAACCTTGGAGACAATCAATTGATTTAATATATACTAAAGATAATGTAAATAAATTAAGAGCAACATTTGGTGATAGGTATGTTGAAGCTTTAGATGATGTTCTTTATAGAATGGATACAGGCAGGAACAGACCAACAGGTGCAAATAGAGTTACTAATATGTGGCTTAACTGGCTTAATAATTCTGTTGGTACAACAATGTTTTTCAATCAAAGATCTTCATTATTACAAACTATATCTGCAATTAATTTTCTTAATTGGTCAGATAATAATCCAATAATGGCTGCTAAAGCTTTTGCTGATCAACCGCAGTTTTGGAAAGATTTTGCAGATTTATTTAATTCAGATTTTTTAAAACAAAGAAGATCTGGATTACAAATAGATATTAGTGCAGATGAAATTGCAAGTACTGCCGCGACATCTAAAAATAAAGTTAGAGCTGCCTTAAATGAATTACTTAAAGTTGGTTTTATAAGTACACAAATTGCGGATAGTTTTGCAATAGCTATAGGAGGAGCTTCATTTTATAGAAACAGGCTTAATAAATATAAAAAAGAAGGGCTTAGTGAAAAAGAAGCTCAAGAAAAAGCATTTTTTGATTTTAGAAATATTGCAATTGAGTCACAACAATCATCTGATCCGTCAAGAATTAGTATGCAACAGGCTAGTCAATTAGGACGTATTATATTGTCTTATGCAAACACGCCAGTACAATATGCAAGATTAATAAAAAAAGCCGCCAGTGATCTTAAAAATGGACGTGGGGACGCTAAAACAAACGTTTCTAAGATACTTTATTATGGTGCTATACAAAATATTATATTTACAGCATTACAGAGTGCTTTATTTGGTATTATGTTTGACGAAGAAGATGAGGAAGTTGGTGAAAAAGAAGCTCAATTTAAACAAGAAAGAAAAGAAGGTGCACCTTTAAGAATAATAAACGGTATAGCTGATACATTACTTAGGGGTAGTGGTGTTGGTGGTGCTTTTGTAGCAATGTTAAAAAATGTTCTTTTAGAAATTGATAGACAAAGAAAAAAATCTAGACCAGATTTTACATATGCTGCCAATAAAATATTTTCATTTTCACCTGTAACCGATACTAAATTTAGAAAAGCTTTATCAGCTGCTAGAAAGTTTACATATAAGCAAGAGCTTCAAAAAATGTATGATCGAGGGGTTGCTATAGATAATCCTGCATTATTAGCAGCAGGCGAACTTGCTTCTGCTTTTGTTAATATTCCTGCAGATAGAGTTGTTAAAAAATTAAATAACTTAAAAACTGCAACAGAAGAAGAAACTAAAGCATGGCAATCAATAGCTTTAGTATGGGGATTTGGAGAGTGGGAACTTGGCATACAAGCAAGAAAAACAGATGAAGCTAGGGCTAAAGCTAAAAAAGAAAAAGCAAAGAAAAAAGAATTAAAAAAAGATATAAAAAAATTACAAAAAGAAGTTAACAAAGAAAAGAAAAGCCCTGTTAAAGACACAGGTGGCAGAGTATTAGGAAGAGCAAATAAAGACGGAAGTATTGAAGTTGCAAAAGGATTATCCCCTAAAAAGAAAGCTGAAGTTATAAGACATGAAAAATTGCATCAAAAAGAAATGCAAAATGGAAGTAACTCTTTTACAAGTGGTGGTAAGCTAGATTATAATGATAATTTTGTTTTTTATGGCAAGAAAAAATATGCTAGAAAAAACGGAAAAATTAAAGATGGTAATAAATGGAAGGTTGAAGGTGACCATTCTTTACCTTGGGAAGTATTTGCACATAAAAACGATTAAAATAAATAATATGAGTAAAGAAAGTTATTTTAAAAATACCGAAAAATCAGAAAGGGCAAAACCTTTAGGTTCTACAGGTATTAACGAAGCTATAGAAGAACAAAGTAAAACAAGAGAGGATGCATTAATTGCTAATACTAAAAATATATATGAACGTGTTGCTCCTCAAAATGACAACAGTCAATTAAATAAATATTTGTTTCCGCCTTTTTCTGATGACAGAAAAGGTATGGCATAAAAAAAAGGGATGTTACTTAATTGTAGCATCCCCTTTTATTATTTAAAATATCAAACCAATTAGCAAACCAACTATAGGGCCTAATATAGACCATAGTTCTAAGAATCTAATTTTCTTAAGTTCTTTATTAGTAAAAACATTATCTTTGGTATCTAAAATAACGTTTCCAGCTTTTTGTTGAACTTTTGCTAATTCATCTTCTAAATCCAAAATTCTTTTTTTTGCATCCGCAAATGTAAATCGCTTTCCCATATTATTAATTTATATTAACCATCGCAGCTTAAACAATTAGGATCCATAGCTGCTGCTGCTATATCTCCTCTCAGTACAGACTCAGTACGCATATAATACAAAGTTTTTATTCCATGTTTCCATGCATCCATATGTACTTGATTTATCCAACGCGGAGTTGCTTCAGAAGGGAAAGCAAGATTAAGTGATACCGATTGGTCAACGTAATCTTGTCTTATACCTGCTTGTCTAACTAACTCCAGTTGATTTATTTCTTTAAATGTTTTAAACACGTTTTTGACTGGCTCTCCATCTTCTTGGTTAAGTCTTCCTCTTTCATCATAATACCATCCGTTGAGTGCATCAATTGCTTGGACAGATCCACCATCGGTAAGAATCTTATCCCATGTATCTTTGTTATCAATCCCAATTTTTCTTAATAC
>CETE01153709.1_pt1 | contig 25146 bp, 18 predicted proteins | sample 531241 | NCBI WGS metagenome assembly CETE01 (sample SAMEA2622336, study PRJEB7988) | marine metagenome | biome: marine biome (ENVO:00000447); feature: deep chlorophyll maximum layer (ENVO:xxxxxxxx); material: "saline water (ENVO:00002010), including plankton (ENVO:xxxxxxxx)" | depth 30 m
GTGATGCAGTTGACCCCGCCGTGGGTTCCGAGCAACTTCCGCCCGGCTTCAAGGTCAACCTCCCCGGTGGGCCAATCGGCCAGCCCGCTCCCTTGATCCGTTTCGACCAGCCACTTCGCCAGCTTTTCAGCCTGGTTCGGGTAACCCGGCATCTGCGTCTTTAGATAAGGCCTGACATGCTTTTCAACATCTCCCTCCAGCACCCCTTTCAGCCAATCATCCTGGAGCTTCCGCCCGATCCCGGTCAGCGGCGGTGGCAATCGCCCTGAGTCACCGAGACTCTCTTCACCCACGAAATAACCGTTCGTTTCAGGAGTCGGACCACCTACCCCGTCACGTTCATGACAGGCGTAGCAATTCATCGCGGCCAGCGTCAGATGAGCCGATTCCTCTACCATCCCGCCCGAAGCGAGGAAGATCTTCAGCGATTCCCGCTGTCCAAGGCTCAGATCATACCGCGGCACACTTTTGGCCGGATTGTCTGACAAACATCCTCCAGCTCCGCCCGCTATTTTGATCGAATTTGAATCTTCATCAGGCAGCTCATGACACTTCGCGCATTTCAACTGCCGGGCCAACTCCTGTCCCCTCGCGATCTCTGCCGTGGTCGTCTTTGGCCAGGGAGCACACGGCTTGGCATCGTCCCGTGGGTTGCTCGACTGGAAGTCCAGCAGATGCGCCGCGATATCCATCGCCTCCTGTTGCTCCAACGGGACATGAGGCATACGCCCATCCGGTCGAAAATCAGACGGGGACATCAGGAATGCAGCCAGCGCCTTGAAGTGAGTCTTTGCTTGTAGGTCCGGCAATGAAACCGCCAGAGAAGAAACCACCGCCTCGCCACCTCCGTGCGGTGGTTTAAAATCCGATGTCGGAGCATGGCAGCCAACGCAGCCTTTTTCATGGAACAGAGCACTTCCCCCTTCCGCGTTTGCATGCCGCGCCGTGGGATACTTCGCGCCCGTTTTCAGACCCGCAAGAAAAGCCAGGAGCGCGTCGATCTCGTCTCCGCTCAACTCATCAACCAGTTTCGGCATCGTGGATCCCGCTCGCATTGAATCAGGGTCCTTCAGAAACGCCTTCACCCAATCACGATCGACCCGGTTAGAAATGTCCTCGAGACTCGGACCCTTTCGTTCGGTCGCGACAACGGATCCTCCATGGCAGTTCGCACATCCAAGCTCCGAATAAAGGATTGCGCCGCCTGCGAAGGATGGCTCGCTAGCGTGGAAACGCTCGTAGCCAACGACGTGCGGTTCGGCTGACAAAATGTTCGGTAAAACCGTGGAAATAGCGATGACCGATGTCCACCTCATAGCTTTGCCAGGCAATCCGTCAGGTATTCCCTTGAGTGATTGATCACCTGGGTGATCTCTGTGGCTGTCGGTAGCATCGGCTCGCCTCGCGGAGTCGGATGCATGAAAATCTCAGCCAGACCGTTGAAGTCCACATCACGCAACGCTGCGAGGATCGGCACATAATCGAGCGATCCAAAACCGGGCATCTGCTTCAGCTCTTCCACCTTCACCATCTCCGCCTTAGATGACATGTGGTATTCCTGGAAATAGATAAACGGCAGATTCTCCTTCCCGCAGTGCTTGATCAAACCGGGGATTTCATCGATGGCGTCGTGAAGATGGTGCGGCGCGAAAGCGATCCCCACGTTCTTTGAAGGATTCAGGTCGACGAAATAGCGGATGGAATCCGGGGACGAAAGCATCGAATTTTTGTGATTCTCGATCGCCATGGTGATCCCGAGGCTCTCGGCGAGCTCATAGTGGGGTTTCAGCTTTTCAAAAAAGAGCTTCACCTGCCGTTTTGCTTCCTCTCCCTTGGGATCTTTCTCACCATGACTGCGGGAACCACAAACCGTCATGTAGCCCCCGTTTTTCTCCACCCAGCGCATCTCGTCATCCTGTTCGAATGGTCCAAGCGGATAACAGGTCGAGACCGACATTGTTGTCTTGTGGTTGAGCAGCTCCTCCTGGAAAGCTTCGTCACCCATCTCGGTGATCTGTTCGCGATGATTGGCATGACGCTGCCGCCAGATATCCACCGACCCTGCTCCGGTCTTCGCGACCTCTGGCAGTACCTCGTCCAAAGGAAGGTCTCCATACATGGCTGAGGAAAGCACATAGCGAATCGCGAATGCCTTCGATTTCGCCGGCGCCAAGCTGGGCGCCGCTACTGCGGCCGTCATCAACTTCATTGCGTTTCTTCGATTCATGACCGCTTCGCTGCCTCCTCTTCCAGCATCTTGATCCAAGGGCCAACGTAATAGCCATTATCGTGAAAGGTTCGTCCTGAAACAAGGTTTCCGTCGATCACACAAGGTTCGTTCACGTAGATCCCTCCGCAGACCTCGAGGTCAAACTGGCACTTTGCCACAGTAGCCATCCGGCGACCACGAACACGATCCGCACGCGCCGGCACCTCGACTCCATGACAGACGCTGGCGCATGGCTTGTTATTATCGAAAAACCACTGAGTCAGTCGAATGAGATTCTCGTCATCACGAATGTATTCCGGAGCCCGTCCTCCCGAAAAAAGAATGCCAAGGTATTCCTCAGGATTCACCTCGCTGAACGCCAGGTCTGCCTGAATCTGATATCCCTCCCACTCTTTTGTGATGGTCCAACCGGGACGGACCTCGTGCATCACCATCTGGTAGAGTCGTTTCTCGGGAGCAATTACCACCGGTTGGATCCTTGCCTCCTGCAATCGGTAGAACGGATAAAGCGTGTCTACCGTTTCCGTGGCATCTCCCACGACGATTAATGCTTTGCCAATGTAGTCAAACATACTCCTATAGTATCACTATTGATCCTTTTGTCTCTACGGCTATGATTCACAGAACATCAGGTTTTTCGTCATCTTGAATTCAGATCAAACAAATTCTTCTCCGCGAGTTGCTTTACTCGTTGAAACGACGCGGTCCTACACACGCGATCTCCTCGCAGGAATAAGTTGCTACCTCGAAGCCCACGGGCCCTGGTCCACTTTTCTTGAACTGAGAGCCTTCGACTCTTCGCTGCCGCCCTGGCTTATGAATTGGAACGGAGACGGCATCATTACGAGAACCCATAGCACCGCCATGGCGGAGGCAATTGTCGCGACCGGACTCCCCACCGTCGAGGTCCGGTCCACCAACTACAAAACCGGCTTTCCCTTTGTTGGGATGGACAACGCCCTGATCGGCCAACGTGTCGCAGAGCATTTCGTCAATCGTGGCTATCGCCGATTCGCCGCCTACACCCTCGACACCGAATCCTTCTTTCGGGAACGCATCAGTAATTTCGTCACTCCGATTGAGGCGGCTGGAGCCAATTGTTCTACCCTTCCGGCACACAGCGAATCCAGTCCAGCCGACTGGGAACAGCACCAGCGAGAACTAATGGATTGGCTCACGTCACTTGAGAAACCCGTCGGCATCTTTGCCACCAACGATCAACTTGGAGTCCGCCTCATTGATGCCTGCCAGCGAGCCGGAATCGCCGTGCCCGAAGAAGTTGCTGTCGTTGGATGTGAAAATGAGGAAACACTCTGCGAGTTCACCTCACCAGGCCTGACAAGCGTGCGATTTGACGGTCACACGGTCGGTTTTCGTGCTGCCGAGTTGCTCGATAAGCTGATGAAAAACGAAGCGGTCGAGCCCCCCTCTCTAATTCCTCCGATGGGAATCGAAGTGCGGGAATCATCTGACGAATTTGTCATTGAAGATGCTATCGTCCTGCGTGCCGTCCGCCTGATCCGCGAAGAAGCTCTCTACGGACTAAGCGTTGCGTCCATATGTGATCGGCTTTCAATCTCCCGTAGCACGCTCGAACGGCGCATGAAGGCAGCGCTTAAACGAGGGCCCAAAGAAGAGATCCTCCGGGTCCAGTTCCGTGAGGTGATTCGGCTTCTGCGAAACACCTCTCTCACGATTGAAGCGATCGCTGAACAGGTAGGGTTTAACCACGCTCATTATCTCCAGACAATTTTTCGAGAGCGATATGACATCACTCCAGGCCAGTTTCGAAAACAGCAACGGGGCTAGTCGCTTCGCCATGATCACGGGAGGGGGCCAAATTCAACAAAGCAGAGTATGATTCTCTCAACTAGACTAATTCAACTTCTATGAAGCTTACTGCTGCGATCCTTACTTTCCTTCTCACTCTGATTTCCACCGCCGCTGAAAAGGGTCTTCAAGTCGGCACCGCGGCGGTTGATATTTCCCCCACCGTTTTTCCGATACAACTTAGATCCGGCCCATCCAACTACGTTCATGATCCCATGCATGTCCGGGCTATCGCCTTTCAAAATGGAGAAGGTCGAGCAGCCATCGCCCTCATCGATGCCATCGGAGCAGGCCAAGAGATGACCGACAAGGCCAAGATTATTGTCGCTGAACGCACGGGCTGGAAGGTTGAGGAAATCCTCGTCAGCGGCACTCACGCCCACACCACTCCCAAAGGTGGAGATACCTCTCCCGGGCGCATTGCTTACGAGACGACCCGTTTTGACGGCCTCGTTGCAGCACTCACCAAAGCCATAGAATCTCTCGAACCCGCTCAGGTCGGGTTTGCCTCCGAAGACGAGCCGAGCGAAGTCCGAAATCGTCGCTGGTATCTCAAGGAGGGGATGATGGATAAAAACCCATTCGGCACTTACGATAAAGTGAGGATGAATCCAAATCCGGCTACTATCGACACCCCGGCCGGACCAATCGATCCGGAAGTCTGCATCGTTGACATTCGCAACCGCCGCGGGAAACCCCTTGGTCTCATTGCCAACTACTCACTCCACTATGTCGGCAACATTCCCAAGGTCATCGAAGAGGATGGAAAAGAAGTCGGAATGGCCTCTGCCGATTACTTTGGGGAGTTCTCCAGGATCTTTCCCTATCGGACGGCCGGATCCAATTCGGAAAATCACTTTGTCGCCATGATGACCAACGGCACCAGCGGTGATATCAATAACATTGACTTCCAACGAGTACGCGGGCCCCGGGCCCCATTCGAGCAGGTTAGACAGGTTGCCACCAAAACGGCTGATGCCGCCTGGCGGGCTTCCAAAAAAATCGAGAGTTTCGACATTAATCCGCTCGTGGCAATGAAACAGCGATCCGTAACCCTCAACTACCGCAGCATGAGACAGAACGAGGTCGAACATGCTCTTCGCCTTCTCGAGATGACTCGAAAGGAGCGCGAGGGTCTCGACTTGCATCAGAAGTTCATGCAATACGCCAATGCGACAGTGCGGTATTCAGAACCCGACAAAACTGAGGACGTGCTCATCCAGGCAATCCGGATCGGAGACCAGGCAATCGTATCGCTTCCTTTCGAAGTGCTGGTGGAAATCGGCCTTGAAATCAAGGAAAAGAGCCCGTTTCCACACACCTTCACCATCTCGCTGGCAAATGGTGGCTACGGGTACCTCCCTCCGCCCAACCAATTCGACCTCGGCGGCTACGAAACGTGGATCGGCACCTGCCGGTTCGAGCGGGAGTCTTCGGAAATTCTCACCGAGAGCCTGCTTGAAATGCTGGAAGAATTGAAAGCTCTCGACTGATTTGAGCCACTTGTGCAAGATCAGGATTCAGCCGAGCCATTCGGCCAAACAGTTCATCTCCATGACCCGCTTTCTCTATTTCTTGCTCTCTCTTGCCCTGTTGGCACCACTTTATGCTGAGGACCGCCCCAACTTCGTAATCATCTTTATCGACGACATGGGATACGGCGATATCGGCCCCTTCGGCTCGACCGATAACCGCACCCCCAACCTCGACCGCATGGCCGAGGAGGGCATGAAACTCACCAGCTTCTACGCCGCTCCGGTCTGCTCCGCGTCGCGAGCCCAGTTGCTCACCGGCAGCTACGCCCCGCGGGTTTCCGTTCCCGGCGTCTTCTTTCCCAAGGGTAACAAGGGACTCAATCCAGCCGAACACACCATCGCCGACTATCTCAGTGAAGCCGGCTATGCCACGGGTTGCTTCGGCAAGTGGCACCTTGGCGATCAGGTCGAATTTCTCCCAACTCGACAGGGCTTCGATACCTACTTTGGCATCCCCTATTCCAACGACATGGGCCGTGTCGCCACCGAGTCCGGCCTCAAGGTGCATCCGCTGATGCGGGACGAGCAAGTGGCTGAACTGCTCGAGGACGAGGGGCAACGGCGCATCACGCGCGAATACACCGAAGAGACCATCAAGTTCATTGAAGCCAACCATGACAAGCCATTCTTCGTCTACCTGCCGCACACCGCAATGCACGTGCCCATTTTTCCGCACCCTGACTTCACAGGAAAGTCTTCCAACGGTATTTACGGAGACTGGGTTGAGGAAGTAGACTGGAGCGTTGGCCAGGTGCTTGATACCCTGACAGGGCTCGGACTCGATAAGAATACCCTCGTCATTTTTACTAGCGACAATGGCCCCTGGGCTTCCAAGGGAGACAAAGGCGGCGTTTCCGGAACGCTCCGCGGCGCCAAGGGAGGCACTCTCGAAGGAGGCGTTCGCGAACCGACTATCGCATGGTGGCCCGGGAAGATCGCAGCCAACTCTTCAAGCGATGCCATCTCCGGCACCACCGATTTCCTGCCTACCTTTGCTTCGCTCGCCGGCGTTGAACTGAATCCTGACATCAAGATCGATGGCAAGGACCTCTCACCCCTGCTCAAAGGAGAAACCAAAGAAAGCCCCCATGAAGCCTGGCACTACTACAAGGGAACCAAACTGATGGCGGTTCGCTCCGGCCCGTGGAAACTGGCTCTCGAACCTCAATCCATCGGCATGGGTTTTAGTGAACAGCCCGGAGATATACGAACCAGTGGGCGCCTCTACAATCTCGACGAAGATATACGAGAAACGATCGATCTCGCCGCTGAAAACCCGGAAGTCGTGCAGCGCCTTCAGAAGATTGCCGATGCCATGATCGCTGACATCGGTTCCGGCCAGGCTGGGCCCGGAGTCCGTCCCGTGGGCCTCGTTGAGAATCCTGTGATGCTCTATCCTTCCACTGCCCAAAGAAAGTCAAGTAAGGCCGCCGAACCCGCCAAGCCCGTCAACTGGAAGCAAGTCAGTCTGGGCGACACCGTTCAAACCGGACAAGTGCCCCCTGTCGCTGGTCAACCTATCTCCATTCACGCCACCGTGGAGGCGAACAAACCACACGGCGTGGTCATTTCCCATGGCGGCTCCAATATCGGCTACGTTTTCTACTTCGACCAGGGCCGGCCGGTATTTATGGTCAAACCCGGCAAGGGCGTTGAGAACCGCATCAGATCGAAAGCAACCTTCTCCGGTGAGGTCAATATCGTAGCGAACCTCAACGCCGACGGCACCATCGCCTTCACCATCAATGGAGATAGCAAAACAACCGGAAAAGCTCAGCTGCTCAAATCCCATCCGCAGGAGCACCTCGATATCGGATTCGACGCTGCCAACCCCGTGGATAAGAAAGCACCCGGCGGAAACTTCAACGGACAGATTCACCACGTCGAAGTCATTACAGGAGAAAAGAAGTGATGCGACGGACCGCGCTAACGTTCCTCCTCGCTTTCCTCATGGTATCGGGAGGCACTTTGGTCGCGGCTGAACGCCCCAATATTCTTTTCCTCTTCGCCGATGACATGCGGCCCGACTGCATATCGGCGCTGGGAAATTCTCAGATTCGCACTCCCAACCTCGACGAACTCGTTGAGCGGGGCCTGACGTTCACTCGCGCGACCTGCTCCTATCCCATCTGCATGGTGAGCCGGGCCGAGCTACTAACCGGTCGCCACGGATGGGAAATCGGGGTGGACCGGAACGGACGCGTCACCGGTGACCCCGCAGCCGTGGACTGGGCCGAAGCTCTGCGCCGTGGCGGATACAATACCTGGCACGTCGGCAAGTGGCACGCGAGCGGCCGTCCCTCCAGTCGCGGCTACAGCGATTCGGCCGGCCTCTTTGGAAGCGGAGGCGGCAAATACTGGAAAGAAGGCCAGGTTGACTGGAAGGGCTTTCCGATCACCGGCTACCGGGGATGGATTTTTCAGAACGACGACCGTTCCGAGATCTACCCCAAGCTCGGTGTTGGAGTGACTCCGGATATCAGCGCCAAATTTGCCGACGCCGCGATCGGCATGATCGAACTCCACCCAGACAAACCCTGGTTCTGCCACGTCAATTTCACAGCACCCCACGATCCCCTGTTTATCCCGCCTGGCATCGAAGGAAAGTACTCGGTCGAAGACATCCCCCTGCCGGAAAATTTCCTGCCGGTTCATCCGTTTGATCACGGAAACTTCGACGGACGTGACGAAGCCCTCCTCGCCTGGCCAAGAACAGAGGAAGCGGTGCGGGATCTGCTCCGCGTTTACTACTCAGTCATCGAAGATATGGACGCCCAGATAGGTCGTATTGTGGAAGCTTTAGAATTTAGGGGTCAACTCGACAACACCCTCATCATCTTTACCAGTGACCACGGAATGGCTTGCGGATCGCATGGCCTTCGAGGGAAGCAGAACATGTATGAACACACCATTAATATACCCTTCGTGATGGCCGGCCCCGGTATACCGACTGGGGTGACCACCGACGCTCAGATTTACCTCCGAGAACTCTACCCGACCACTTGTGATTTCGCCGGCGTGAAGATCCCCAATACGGTAACCTCAGAAAGTTTTGCATCCGTCCTCGACTTTCCTTATCTACCTCATCACCGCGACGTCTACGGATACTTCAAGAATACCCAGCGCATGGTGAGAACTGAAGACGATTGGAAATTAATCCACTATCCACAAATAAAGGAATGGCAACTGTTCCACCTCAAAAATGATCCTTTTGAGACTCGAAATCTGGCCTACTCGGATGACGGAGAAGCGAAACTGCAACTCCTCAAACTTAAAGAAAAACTAAAGGCGTGGAGAATCACTTTGAACGACCCGGCAGAACCCTAAATGCCAAACATCTCTGAAAACAGGTCGGCTAGTGGCGGAGTGGACGGGACTCGAACCCGCGACCTCCGGCGTGACAGGCCGGCGTTCTAACCAACTGAACTACCACTCCTTTTGTGGTGAATCTGTTAGGAAAACGCTTCCTGCTGAGATCCGCTCCGTTGGGGAGCGGGATACTAGGCGTGGATTCGAAATCGCGCAACAAAAAATATTCGGGAATTCCGTTGCTTTTGCTATCTTTTGGCGTAACAGTTCCGCCCCCTCGCAAACGGCGAGATTCACGGCGTAACTTTTGCCCTTTTTATACCATGAACGTGATTGATAAGATCGAGCGTGAGCAGATGAAAACAGACGTGCCTGAGTTTTCTCAGGGAGACACTGTCAATGTGCACTCTCGCGTTGTTGAGGGCGGCAAGGAACGTATCCAGCTCTTCAAGGGCATCGTCATCGGTCGCCGTGGTTCAGGCGTAAATGAGGCTTTTACCGTCCGTAAAATTTCGAATGGTGAGGGAGTGGAGCGCGTTTTCCAACTTCACTCACCAAAGGTCGCTAAGGTTGAAGTGGTGAAGCATGGTAAAGTCCGCCGTGCTAAATTGAATTACCTCCGCGATCGTATTGGCAAAGCGGCAACGAATATCAAAACCCGCGAAAATAAAGCGGATTAACACCAAGCTAACCCCTGGTTAGAAAATTCTGAAGAGCGACGGATGCCCGTCGTTCTTTTTTTTGTGTGGCTTAAAAAACGAAGACTGACGAAAAGCTCATAGCTTTCCAAGCTGCGTGTCTAGGTAGCAAACAAGAAGGCCGCCGATCAGAATCGTCAAATCACGCACACACTACGCGTCTGCATGATTGACTTTGTTGGGGCAAAAACAATCTAATAGAAATCTTCCACGAATCCTGCCATCTACTAGAAATCGCTATCGATGAGAATCCTCTCCAGAGCAGTTATGGCCATTACCCTCTTCCTTGCAGGTGGATACTCCGATGCGTCTTCAAAGGATGAACCTCCCCAGCTGTCAATTAGGTTCACACCCAAGGGCATTATGTTTGCCGGTATGGTTGACTCCGAAGAAAACGCTCAGTTGATCGCTACTTTCGCGAAGTCCGTGCGCCCGGACCTCGCCATCATCAAGGGAGAACTCACCGTCTCGCCAGAGGCGCACCTCCCTAAGCTAGAAGACTTGAAAAGCGTTCTAGAAGAACTGGGGCTTTCAACCCATGAGGGAATGATTGCCTTCTGGGAAGATCGTGTTCTGATCTCCGGACTTACTGACAGCGTGATTTCTGTCGCTGCCCTGAAGATCCTGATCGAGCCTCTGATGGAAAACCGGAAGCTCATCAACCGTGTCTGTATTGTAAGCACTGACGACCTGCCGAATATCAAGGTCGATCTGACAACTCTCGAATCTCAGGCGGCACTGATTGACTTCGAATCCCATCCAACAGCTGAGAAGACTTTCGCCATTCCAGGCTTACCCCTCAACAAAATATACCCTGCTCTAGTCATGATGAGCGATCTTTCCCGAATTAACCGAGGTGGCGGCACCGACATCGCTCCGCTTCGTGCCAGACCACTAACTGTTGCTCAGCCGAGACGTTCCCAAGCGAATCAAGAAATTACACCTCCCAGAGTTATCCAAGCGCTTCCGGCCGACCGCATTCTTCACTACGTTAACCTTCAATCCATTCGATTTTCTAGAAACACGGCGCTTCTTCAGGCAGACCAGACGAAAGTCTTTGATTCCATTGCCACACGATTGCAGACCCCCCCGTTGACAGGCCACCCTATCACGATCTCACCAATGCTCTGCCAAGGAGGCGCCGTGACTTTTAACGAATACCTCTGCGAAAAACGAGCCGCCAGAGTCAAGGATATGCTGACCGAACGGGGCGTCGATAGCGATCTTTTCTCTATTCGTATGGGCGACTCTCCTGCTCTTTTCGACAGTGGAGAGGTGAGACTTCAGGTTACTATTCCCGAGTCCATTGAAAACGTTGAGGAACAAGTCGGAGATCTAGAAAAGCCTCAGAAAAGGAATGCGTCTCCCTAAACAGGAGAGAATCTCAAGCCCATTGAAACTGAGTAATCCACGGAATGAAAAACCCGGCCCCTCGCGAGACCGGGTTTTTGACCACTCAACTAAGTCTCATCCGCAACCTCGGGGGGTCGCATCGGAGACAAATTCTTAGGCGGTGTGGACTACCGCTGAGCAACGTCACCTGAATTGTGATACTCGTTGTATTTGGTTGTGGGCACGATCAACTCGTTGCCCGGGTAGATTATGGTGCTGTCTCCCAAGCGATTAAGGCGCTGGAGCTCCCCCATCGTCGTAAAAAAGTCGCGAGCGAGAGCGTAAAGATTATCACCCTTATTGACCGTGTAGTAACCATAGGTCTCTTCTTCGCTCAAAAGTGGGTTGTCATACTCATAGGTGACGTCCTCCGCACCTACAGTATTGTTGGATACAGTTTCGGTGTTCTCTTCGGCCGCTGCCGAAACCGTTCCGACGGGAGCCGATTCAGCGGCTGGCATCGTTAAAATTTGCCCCAATTCTATAACATCATCAGAAAGGCCATTGGCCTCCTTGATTGCCTTCACGGTCGTTCCACTTTGACGAGCGAGGGAAGTCAGCGTGTCACCAACCACCACGGCATGGGTAGTGCCACCGGATGCCATAACCACCTCACCCGCACCGATAGATTTTTCATCAGCGGGTGTCGGGGTAGCGATCTCTACTTCAGCTGTCAGGGTGCTGCTGCTTCCCTCAGCGTCAAGAGGCTCACCGCCGGGAATCAACAACGTCTCACCAATGTAAATGGGCTGACCTTCACTGAGACGGTTAGCATTGAGAAGCTCGGAACGCTCAACTTCGTGAAATCGGGCAATGCTGCCTAAGGTATCGCCTTCTTTGATCACGTATGTTGAGGAAAGACCCTTTCTTGGAGCCGCGGGCTCACCTGCGGCGGGAGCGGGAGAAGCCTCGGGGATGGGCGGAGCCGGAATCTTTGAAACCGTGTTTTCATTGGTCGATTCGACTTTCCCCGTCTCTTGATAAGAACTGTAATAATCGTAGGAGCTGTTGCTGGGCTGATTAACTCCCTCGAGGGCGCTCAGGCGGCTTTCGATAGCCATGAGCCGCGTATTAATCTGCTCAAGGAGGGATTCATCGGCCTCGATAGCTGGATTCAGAAACAGAGAGGCAGTCAGAGCGGTAATAGTGGTCACAATCCGGTTCATGGGTTCGATCTTATGGCAAAGTTTTAATTAAGACAAGATAAAACTTAAGTTTTATTAACATATTTTTAAAACATGCTTATTTTACCTACGGAAACTATGAAACGGCTTGGTAATTAATCGCAAGACGCCAATGAATAGCACTGGTCCCCTACCAAGAAATGGAGGGAATCACCCTAGTGAAAACCAAATTCTGGAATGACTAAAATAGCGAGAGAGACTTGGCCAAAACTCAAAATAATTGTTCAACGCTTTCTGATCAATCGCGAGAGCCGGTAGCTCCAAACGCCTAAGAAATTCTGGAATGGATTTAAGACTGCACCAGGTCAAGATCGAAGCCTAGCGTTCCACGGTTGAAATTCCATTCTAAGCCGCTCTGTTACGGGGTTCATGAAGCCGCTCCTCCTCACCAACGAATATCCACCTAACATTTATGGGGGTGCCGGCATTCATGTGCAGTACCTCTCACGCGAGCTTTCCAAGCTCTGTGACGTGGAAGTTCGCTGTTTTGGAGAGCAGCTAAAGGAAGACCTCAACCCCAAAGTCTACGGAGCCCACACAGACAAATTAAATTACACGGCTCCCAAGGATCTCCAGTCAGTGTTTTCCGCTCTTCAAAACTGCCTCGAGTTCAACACTCGAAATATCGACGCTGACGTCGTTCACCTGCACACCTGGTATTCTCACTTCGGGGGAATCCTCGCACACCTGAACTACGGCCTACCCATGGCACTCACCGTTCACTCGCTTGAACCGCTACGCCCATGGAAGCGTGAACAACTGGCCGGCGGTTACGACTTCACTCTTTGGCTCGAAAAAACCGCTATTGAAATGGCAGACGCAGTGATCGCTGTTTCCAATGAAACCAAAGAAGACATTCTTCGCTTGTTCGATGTTCCTGAAGAACGCGTTCCCGTAATCTATAACGGCATTGATCCTGACGAATACACCCCGACTTTCAACAAGGCGACGTTAGAGAAATTCGGTATTGATCCGGGCGTGCCGTTTGTTCTCTTTGTTGGTCGAATTACTCGCCAGAAAGGAATCATTCATCTCGTTAATGCAATCCAGCATCTCGATCCCAACATTCAAGTTGTCCTCTGTGCCGGAGCTCCCGACACGCCCGAAATAGCCACAGAAACGTCAAGTGCCATCCAAGCGGCTCGCGAAAGCTTCAATGGCAAAATCGTCTGGATTCAGGAGATGCTTCCAACAGATGAGAAAATCCATCTTTACAGCCACGCCTCCCTCTTCTGCACACCTTCAATCTATGAGCCGTTCGGAATTATCAATCTCGAGGCCATGGCGTGTGAGACGCCTATTGTTGCCTCAAATGTCGGCGGAATGAAAGAAATTATCGTCCCGGGTGAGACCGGGGTGCTGGTTGATCTGGAACAACAGCGTGAATCTCCCTTCGAAGCGAAAGATCCTGCGACATTTTCACAAGACCTCGCAACAGGGATCAACGAACTCATGCGAGACAATGACACCCGTGAAAGAATGGCCAAGGCAGGTCGCGAACGTGTTCTCAGCACTTTCAGTTGGTCGGAGATCGCGAAAGAGACGCTGGCACTTTACAAAAAAATCGCAAAATGACGTTTTTGCGGGGCTCGAAGAACTTGAAGCAGATCCAGCCGTTTCGTTATGCTGCCCCCGAATATGAAACACTTTCTCTTTCTGGCGACTTCACTCGCCGTGACAGTCCTCCCGACTGCCAATCTCCACGCTAAAGTGTGGACCGCGCCACTTGACCAGATTGCCAAAGTTGGCCCCGAAGGTGCCGGCAACGCTGAGGCTGCCGAAGCCTGGGCGGAGCTCACCGGGCAGGGTTCCGAGATCATCATTCCCGTTCTTGAGGCGATGGAGAGCGCCGGGCCGCTTGCCCGCAACTGGATGCGGAGCGCGGTTGAGACTGTTTTCGAAAAAGACCTCGCGGCTTCTGCCGATCTACCCACAGACGCCCTCAAGATCTTCCTCCTCGACCGGAATAACGAACCTAATGCCCGCCGACTTGCCTTTGATCTCTACCACCGCGTCACCCCGAACGAAGCCGACGCGATTGTCCCCGGATTCATCGACGATCCCAGCCCCGGGCTTCGCCGCGAAGCCGTTGCCCGACTTATTGACGAAGGGCAGAATCTTCTCAACCAGGAACGCAAGGAAGAGAGTATTACCACCCTGACAAGCGCACTCGAAGCGGCTCGCGAGGTCGACCAGATCGACGAAATCGCCAAGTTGCTGCGAGAGAAACTGGATCAGAAAGTCGACCTGCCTCGGCAGTTTGGTTTTCTCATGTATTGGGATTTGATCGCCCCGTTTGATAATACCGACCGTGGAGGGTTCGACTTGGCTTACCCGCCGGAAGAATCTATCGACCTCAACGGCAGCTACCCCGGCAAAGAAGGAAAGGAAATTTCCTGGCAGGCTCACTCCACTTCCGACGACTACGGTATGGTCGATTTCAATAAACCGTTCTCACCCCTCAAGCAGGTCGTGGGCTACGCCTACACGGAGTTCAATTCCATAAAAGCCCGGAGTGCCCAACTGCGTCTCGGCTGCAAGAATGCCTGGAAGATCTGGCTCAACGGCCAACTCGTTTTCGGCCGTGACGAATATCACCGTGGTATTCGCATCGATCAGTACATCCTCCCCGTTCATCTCGACAAAGGAAAAAACACCCTGCTGGTAAAGGCTTGCCAGAACGAGCAGGAGCAGGACTGGACCGTGCAATGGCAATTCCAACTTCGCGTTACCGACGAAACGGGAACAGCGATCCTGTCGACAGATCGCAAGCCCACCCCGGACGCGACCGAGCCGGCCCGCCGTCGTGGAGAGTAATTAAAAGTTAGTCATTAGTCTTTTGATTCGATGAAAATTACCCACCTCATTCTCTGCGCTCTTCTTCTCTCAATCACAGCCAAAGCGGACTGGTTGAATTTTCGAGGTCCGAGCGCTTCCGGGTATAATCCCGACGCCACCGGCACGCCTTCCGAATTGAGCGACGCCACCCTTGCCTGGAAGGTCTCCCTCCCGGGCCGCGGTCTTGGCAGTGCAATCATCGTGGGCGATAAAGTCTTTGTCACCGCCGCGAGCGGTCCAGACCAAAAACAACTTCACGTGCTTTGTTTCGGTGCAGCAGACGGAAGCCCGATCTGGGAACGCCGTTTCTGGGCAACAGGTAGAACCATGTCTCACAAGAAGACCTGCGTTGCCGCGCCAACTCCGGCAAGTGATGGCGAGCGGGTTTACGCATTCTATTCCAGTAATGATGTAGTCTGCCTCGACCTTAAAGGGAATCTTATGTGGCTTCGAGGGCTGACCCTTGATTATCCGAACGCCTCTAACAGTCTAGGCATGTCGTCTTCACCCCTTGTTGTTGGGAATACTCTTGTTGTCCAAGTCGAGAATGACTCCGAATCATTCGCAGCAGGCCTTGATAAGATTAGTGGAATCAATAAGTGGAAACTCGATCGCCCTAAAGCAGCTAACTGGACTTCCCCTACCACGCTCAACATTAATGGTGAGGAGATTGTCGCTCTTCAATCCAGCAAGGGAGTCCTCGGCGTCCTTCCCGACACCGGGTCGCGGATCTTTAACTTTGAGGGTGGTGCCGCTACCATCCCCTCTAGCGCCTCGGCCGGAGACTCACTTTATATTCCATCCGGCGGTCTGACTGCCATCACTGTCAAGACCGACGGAAGTGAAACCGTCAAACACTGGAACGAGTCGGCTCAGCGACCCGGCACCCCAAGCCCTCTCGTCATTAATGACAAAGTATTTATCATCAACAACGCCGGTGTACTCAACTGCGCCAATCGTCAAACCGGGGAACGACTTTGGCGTATTCGCCTCGAACGCTCTGATAAGTCAGCAACACCGACTGGTTCTTTTAGCGGAAGCCCTGTGGCCGGGGCTGAGGGTTTCATTTACCTCTTCAGCGAAGCGGGTGTTGGACTCGTGGTCGACGTGTCAGGTGATGAAGGAGAGATCGTTAGCGAAATTGAGCTCGGGGAGACGATTCTCAGCACCGCGTCATTGGATAATGGTGCCGTCTACATTCGCAGTGACAGGCATCTATGGAAATTTGGGAAATGATTGAGAGCGGGTTTTAACAAATGCTCATCGGAACTATTCAAGAGTAACAGATTGGAAGGCGAAGACTGCAAGATGTTCAAAGCGATCTTCTGATCAGGATTATGGCAGCTTTCAACGGCCCTCTCACCCGCATCTTAAAGAAGAACTTCCCTGCGGAAGATACTCCCGACCCCCCTGGGACGAAGAAACTGACAAGGCTGTGAGGGGCCGAGAAACAATTACTGTCTGCACCAGATGTCTCGAACCGGGCGCTAGCGAGACCTCGCTTTGTCGAAACTGTGGCTTTCCGTCGGGGGACTACGTCAACACCATGCCATATCTCTACATCTTCTCAATCGGAGCCTTCTTTCGCTCCGCAGTCGACGGAACCACCAGCCTCACCTTTTCCAAGGTTCTTGGTATTGGAATCATCGCAATCGGGCAATATGGGCTATTTGCTCCGATCTATTGGGTTCGTCTTTTCTTTGCTTGGATCAGGCAGCAAAAAGATCTCGACGATCGAAGTAGAAACAAGACAATTGCCACTCCCAGATAACTGAAATTACCACTGTTCCGCAATGCGGCTCTCGTCGTTCACAGAGGTCTCGTGAACATAATGTGCGCAGGGAATGAGAACCTTCTTCTCCACCTCTTTTCCGGCTAGGTAATCCACGAAAGCCCGCACCGTTCCCACTGCCATTTTGCGAGGAAATTGCTGTGGGGTGTCATAGAGTTTTTTTTCAAATACCCCCTGCTTACCGGCAGGCGACGCGTCAAACGCCACCACGGTGATTTGCTCCTCCTTGCCAGCTTTTACGACCGCCGCGTGAGCGCCTAATCCGGAAGGGTCGTTAATCGCAAAAATCCCGTTAATCTCAGGGTGTGCCTGAAGAATGTCGGTGGCTACGGTGTATCCAGCGTCACGACTGCCTTTGCCACTCAATTCGGTGACGATCCTAATCGGACTCTTAGCTTCCTCCAGAACATCCCGGAAGCCCTGAACCCGCAAGATACAGGACGAAACCTCTGGAAGCGAAATAATTGCGACGCTTCCCTTATTTGCAAGCGCCTCCATCATACTCTCACCAGCAAGTCGACCACCCTGATAGTTGTCACTTCCAAGGTGAGAGATAACGAGATCCTTAGCTTCCTTATCGCTGACTTGAATATCAAAAGAGAACACCGGAATTCCGGCTTCGTGAGCGGCTTTTACTCCCTGTCCTACCGCCTTAGAATCCACTGGATTTAGAAAGATGGCATCATAGCCTTGGGCCACAAAATCGGAGAGTTGGCTATTTTGTTTCGCCGGGTCGAGTTCACCGCTCAAGGCAGTCACCGTGTAACCATGCTTGGCAGCCTCTTCAGCCATTACATTAGCGATCAGCTTAAAGAACGGATTCGTCAGGTCCATGCAGGTCATCCCGATGCGCCCTTTGGCCTCGATCATAGCCCCGGAGTCTGAGTCGCCGCCGCAACCCACGAGAGCAAATGAAGCAGCGATGGATAAAAAGATAAAGGTGAGACGATTCATAACTAAGTAGGCTTTACGAAATTCAAAGCGTAGGATCAATGCTTAACCGATCAGGTTCCGTTTTGCCGGGCTTTGTCGAGCAGAACAGCGAAAAGAATGACCGCTCCCAAAACAACCTGCTGGAGGTAGCTGTCGAAGCCAAGTAAGTTCATCCCATTCTGGATTACAGAGATAATAAACGCCCCAATCAGAGTTCCCATAACCCGTCCTGATCCACCGGACAGACTAGTACCTCCAACGACCACCGCTGCGATCACGGACAGCTCGAACATGACACCAAGATTGGGAGCACCGGTGGCCAGTTGAGAAGCCTGAATACAACCACCGAAGCCCGCGCAAAGACCACAAACCAGATAAACAAAAATTAGGATTCGCTTCACTGGAACTCCTGACAGCCTTGCCGCTTCCTCGTTTCCACCCACAGCATAAATGTAGCGCCCCCATCGGGTGTGCCGCATGAAGACATGGCCCGCCACGTAAAAGACGATCAGAACAAGAACAGTATTAGGAATCCCAAAGGTAGCTCCTCTTCCCAACCAAGTGATCGAATCAGGAACCTGGTAAATAGAAAAGCCACCGGTCATCATGAATGCCGCCCCTCGGGCGATCAACATGACCGCTAAGGTGGTAATGAAAGGAGCCACTTCAAATCGGGCCACAAGAAATCCCGCGATCGCTCCAATAGCTCCGCAGGCCAGCGTTGCTATGAGAAACCCCGCCCAGATAGCTCCCCCTCCGGCCTCAAGGCCGCCCATTACTTTTATCGCAAGAGTAGCCATCACGGCTGACAGCGCGACGAGACTACCCACAGAGAGATCAATGCCTCCAGTCAGGATAACTAAGGTCATTCCAATCGCTATTACCGCGATGACCACGATCCTATCGACAATGGCTAGCAGGTTACCACGCTTGAGGAAGTCTGAAACCATTCGCTCAGTTGGATAAATTATTTCGAGGTCCGGAGACTCTTCTTGCAACGCTGAGAGAATGGTCCACTTCAACACATCACCACTCACGACCAGTAGCGACGGAGTGTTCCCCTCTGCCTCGGCAGTATCCCAGGCCTGCCGCAGGTCTCGGGGCGTACCGATTACCTGAGTCACGGTGACCTTCTCGTTCTTTCCTAAGTCAGCGGCAACAAATCCGGCGAAATCCCCCGACGGTTTCCTTACCGCTCCAACCACGAAGACTTCAGTCTTCGATGACATAGCTGCCAGCATTTCTTTGGAAAGGCGAGACGCTGCCGCAGCTCCAGTCGCGCTCTCCCGGTTGAGCGTCAGCAGACTGAACAACACGAATAGCGCAAACAGCACTAACACCATACCATACTCTCCTAGGAACTTTTTCATACGGTCGCAGGTTCTTCCATTGCTAGGGCCAGAATATCCTCTTGGGTGGTTTCCGGCCCGTTTTCAACTTCCCCCACCAGACATCCTCCTTTCATGACTATGATGCGATCACTCATGCCAAGAATCTCGGGTAACTCGCTGCTAACCATAATGATCGCCTTACCTTCACCCGCCAATCGATTCATGAGTTGGTAGATTTCGTATTTGGCCCCGACATCAATTCCCCGTGTCGGCTCATCGAAGAGCATCACATGAGCCCGCCTCGCAAGCCACTTGGCAAGAACCACTTTCTGCTGATTTCCGCCGGAGAGTTCTCCTGCAAGCTGATCGGGGCCTGCCACCTTGATGGCTAACTCGTCTCGGTAAACGTCGAATTCATTTTGCTCCAAACGATCGTTGAGCCAACCTTTTCGACTGTAAAACTCTAAGTTTGGTAATCCAAAGTTGTCCACCGATGAATGGGACAACACGAGGCCTTCTTTCTTGCGATCCTCCGAAAGGAGGCAGACTCCGGCGGCAATGGCATCGCGAGGCGACCGCACGCTGACGAGCTCACCATTGACCCAAATCTCACCGGACTCACCGGGGTCTGCTCCAGCAATTAGTCTCATGGTTTCAGTACGCCCGGCCCCTACCAACCCCGAGAACCCAACAATTTCCCCAGCTTTAACCGAGAAACTGACTTCCTTTACTGCGGTGCCACGATTCAATCCTTCGACCCGCAGCACTTCTTCTCCAACGGTAACGTCGCGAGGAGGAAACTCCTTCTCTAGCGAACGTCCTACCATCATCTCAATTAAGGTGTCGCGACCAATTTCTGATACGGCTCCACCCCCGATGTATTGACCGTCACGCAACACCAGAAGTCGGTCGGCGATCGAATCGATCTCATCGAGGCGATGGCTGATGTAGATGACACCAATACCTCTATCTTTCAAATCTCTAACCACTTGAAACAAGCGTTCAACCTCTTGGGCGGTCAGGACTGCGGATGGCTCATCCATCACAAGAATACGGGCATCAACCGCCAACGCCTTCACGATCTCAACAACCTGTTGCTGAGCTACAGTCAGATCGCCGCACTTGGAATCAGGGTCGATATCGAGTCCGATGCAATCGAGCCATTTAAGTGCCTCTCGGCGCTCGCCTGACAAGTCAATCAACCCACAGTATGTTTTCTCGCGACCAAGGAACAGATTCTCGGAGACAGAAAGCTCCGGAATCAAGTTGAACTCCTGGTAGATTACAGCGACTCCAACTTCTCGAGCCGCTGTCGCCGAGTCAATCACTACCCCCTCCCCTTCGATCCAAATCTCTCCCTCGTCAGGTTGATGAGCCCCTCCCAACATCTTGATCAGGGTGCTCTTACCAGCGCCATTTTCTCCCAGAAGAGCCAAAACTTCGCCGGCATACAGCGAGAGGTTTACTTCATTCAAAGCATGGACTCCGGGGAACCGCTTGTGGATTCCCCGCATTTCCAAGAGCGGTGTTACTCTCGACTCATTCATTTGCCGAACCATGCAAATCGAGGATGACCTGCCAGCTCAAGACTGTCTAGAATGATATTTTTAGAACTAAAGGCGCTTTCACGCCTCCCTCAAAAGAAAGCCTGTCCCTGATTTAAAATTTTTCTCTCAATCGCCTCTTACGATCTATTTTTCCTCAAACTTCGAGATCCTTTAACACCGGAAATTCCTCCCGACACGTTCGCAACCTGTCGTGGTCGAGTGTCACGTCAACTAGTCCCTCCTCACATCCCGCATCAGCCACTACCTCGCCCCACGGATCAATAACCACACTCCGCCCCGGGTATTGATGATTAGGATCACTCCCACAGCGATTCACACCAACTACGTAGGCAAGATTCTCAATCGCTCGCGCCTTTAGCAAAGTCAGCCAGTGATCCAACCTCACCGACGGCCAATTCGCGATGACGACAATCAGTTCGGCACCCTTGGCCGTCACGCGTCGAAACAACTCCGGAAAGCGAAGATCATAGCAGATCATAGGTGCCACTTTCCAATCCTGCCAATGAAAGACCGTTAACTCTTTCCCTCTGCGATAAAAACGAGATTCGCCAGCGTAAGAGAAAGTGCGATTCTTTTGATAGCGCCCTAATTCTTTTCCAGATGGATCGAATGCAATAAGTTCATTGCAGCCCGATTCATCGCTGTTTTTCCTAACAAGCCCGCCCAAAGCCGCAGCTTTATGCCGGTCAGCTAACTTTTTCAGAAACACTTCGGAGGTCGATGGTTCTGCCTCCGCGGCAACGTCCACATCAAACGTAAAACCGGTGCTAAACATTTCCGGCAACACGATGAGGTCAGCGGACCCAGCCTCGCCGAGCAACTTCTCAACCCTTGCATAATTTGCAGCAGAATTCTCCCACGCTATGTCCCACTGGCAACCAATCACACGCATGACCTAAAAGGATTAAATGAATGAGCTTAACCTCTCTAAAACTCGACGTATTTTCCAGTCTCCATCGACCGCAGGGCCGCTTCCAGCACCGTTATAATTTTTAAGCCGTCATTGAAATCCGGCTTGATCCCCGTGCCATCCTTAATGGCTTGCATGAAATCGACTGCTGCGTGCACGAAAGCATGCTCGTAACCAATGATGTGCCCTGGGGGCCACCAGGCATTAGCGTAATCGTGACTGGGTTCATTGACCATAATGTCACGAAAGCCACGCTTGTCTTCGGGGTCTCCTTCACTGAAAAATTTGAGGCGGTTCATTTCCTCCATATCCCAGGTAATCGCTCCCTTGGAACCGTAGATTTCAAAGGTATGACGATTACGACGCCCGGTCGCGTAACGGGTTGTCTCGATCGTAGCGACCGCTCCATTCTTGAATTCACCCATCAGGTTCGCAGCGCATTCGACCTCTACCTCACCAGTTTGGGAGAGGTCATCCGTCATCTTCCGCTCACTCACGAACTGCTTTCCATGACAGATTAGTTTCGCGAAGTCACCGACGAGGAAATGAGCGAGGTCGATGGCATGAGACCCGAGGTCCCATAATGGACCGGCGCCGGCAGTCGCTTTCTTGAGCTTCCAGTCTAGCGGATGGTCGAGATTATTGAGCCAGCTCTGCTGGTAAGCACCACGCCAATGGCGAATCTCTCCGATTTCACCGTTATCAATCATCTTTTTCGCAAGGTGAACGGCAGGACAACGTCGATAGTTGTGGTTAACGTAATGCACTACCCCAGCCTTCTCAGCCGCAGCCAGCATGGCCCTAGCTTCATCCGCCGTCCGACAAAAGGGTTTCTCGCAAAAGACGTGCTTTCCTGCCTTGGCGGCGGCGATAGACGGTTCAGCATGAAGGTGAGTCGGCAGTGATACATCAATCACGTCGATATCATCGCGCTCTATCACTCGGTGCCAATCGGTCTCAATCTCAGCCCAACCCCAACGATCAGCGAACTTCTGAAGATCTTTGGTGTCGCGACCACAAGCCACTTGCAGCACCGGTCGATACGGTGGATCAAAGAACCTTGTGGTTTGGCTCCAACCGTTAGAGTGAGCTCGCCCCATGAACCGGTGACCGAGAATAGCAATATGCAGATCATTCATGATCCCTTCGCATACCCCTGACCGGAATCAGGTGAAAGTAAAATTCTCAGCGTTTTCCGTATGCAAAACCTAAATTACTGTTCATAATAACACACTAGCATTGTATGACGAATCTCGCGGCTGATACCCAATTGATCCGAGACCCCCTCGAGGCGCTCGAGCATCACTTTGGTTTCGGTGAATTTCTTCCTGGTCAGGAAACCGTCCTCTCTGCTCTGCTTTCGGGTCAAGACACCCTTGCCGTCATGCCTACAGGAGGAGGTAAGTCGCTTTGCTACCAACTCCCTGCGATGATTATGGAGGGCGTCACTCTGGTGGTCAGCCCGCTCATCGCTCTCATGAAAGATCAAGTCGACGGACTGCAGAGAAAAGGTATCCCCGCAACAATGATCAACAGTACGCTCTCCCCCGCTGAGCAGAGCGACCGGCTTCGAGATCTGGCGGAAGGGCGATTCAAGCTCGTCTACATTGCGCCTGAACGTTTTCGCAGTAGTCAGTTTATTCGAGCGCTCAAGCAAGTGCCCATTGCCCTTTTTGCAGTCGATGAAGCCCACTGTCTCAGCCAATGGGGGCATGACTTTCGGCCCGACTATATTCGCCTCTCCGAAGCACTTGAAGAACTGGATCACCCTCAAACTGCTGCCTTCACCGCCACTGCGACTCCGGTTGTTCGCCAGGACATTCTCGACGTCCTTAAGTTGCGCGACCCCTTTGTTTCCATTAGCGGATTCGAACGGCCCAACCTGAGTCTGCGAGTGTTGCACTGTGAAGATCACCGGACCAAATACAATCGGCTCAAATCGCTTATTGAATCCCAACGCACCGGAATCGTCTACTGCTCCACTCGCAAGCGAGTCGAAGAGGTCAGCGCCTCTTTATCGGGCATGGGCGTGAAACTAGTCGCCTACCACGGCGGAATGGACGACAAGGACCGGGAATGGGCTCAAAACGTTTTTCTTGATCGTAGCTACGATGTCGTCGTTGCGACCAACGCATTTGGCATGGGAATTGACCGACCCGATGTCCGTTTTGTGGCACACTTTGATATACCGGGCAGCATCGAGGCTTACTATCAGGAAGCAGGCCGCGCCGGACGCGACGGGGAACCTGCGGTTTGTGAACTGCTCTTCAATTACGCTGATACCAGAACCCAGGAGTTCTTCATTGATGGCAGCAATCCGACTCCTGAGGTCATTCTCGACACCTACACTGCGCTTTACCACCTCTGCGGTGCGAGTAACGAAGGCGTCGCCATCCCGATTCGAGATCTCGCTGACCAGATCAACGTAAAGAACACCATGCAGGTCAGCAGTGCCATCAGCCATCTAGTTCGTTCCGGCTACCTTGAACGTTTTGAGATGCCCGGGGAGCGCGCTCGCGGGACCCGACTTATTGATCCCGAGCTAAAGGACACCGATCTGACAATCAACAGCGAATCGCTTCACGAGAAAGAGCGGCGCGATCGGGAAAAGCTCGATGCCATGATCAAGTTCTGCTACGAACGGGATACTTGTCGGCAGCAATGGATTCTCGAATACTTTGGCGAATCAGACTCCACCCCCTGTGGTAGCTGCGATATTTGCGATGAATCCGGCGAGCGTGATAGCCGGGAACCGGATGACGAAGAATTTGTCATCGCGCGGAAAGCGCTTTCTGGCGTTGCCCGCACCTGCGGGCGCGACGGCGGAGGCAATTGGGAGCCTCGCATTGGCAAAGGTAAGATTGTCCAAATGCTGACAGGCTCAACGTCCCAGGATCTAAAAGCTGCGCGACTCGACGAACTCAGTACCTTCGGTATCCTCAAGGACTGCGGCTCCACCTACGTTTTTGCGCTTTTGTCAGAGATGGAACGGGCCGGACTCGTTGCCATCAAAAAGACCCCCTACCCACTTCTGACAATCACCCGCCGCGGCAGTGAAGTCATGCGTGGTGAGCGCCATTTTCAGCTCGCCTGGCCGGACCGCGACCAACTCCAAAGTAAATCGAAGACGCCACTGGCTAATCCTGACTTGGAGGAGTTGGCGTTCGACGACGCGCTTTTCGAAGCACTCAAGGCGGTGCGAAATCAGATCGCGAAGGAGGAAGGCAAACCCGCCTACGTCATCTTTGGCAACCAAGTCCTCGAGTTTCTCACGCGGTTGCGCCCCAAGACCGAAGAAGATGCACTTCGCGTTCGTGGAATCGGTGAGGTTAAAGCCAAGCGATACCTCAAACCTTTTCTGGACGCCATCCGCGAGCACGATTCATAAAAACTTCCCTCACCGGAACGGGACGATAAAGACGCAGATTGGACGGCTCACGCGCCGGTGAGCACTACCAACCCAAGTCATTCACACTCAAACGATCTCGCTTAGCAAAACACCTCTCGTAATTAACTTTATTTTTCTACATAACCTCCTAATTATTATCATATAGAATAATATATTTACTTTTTTATAGGTAACCGCCTAAGCCCCG
>CETE01034781.1_pt1 | contig 24847 bp, 19 predicted proteins | sample 531241 | NCBI WGS metagenome assembly CETE01 (sample SAMEA2622336, study PRJEB7988) | marine metagenome | biome: marine biome (ENVO:00000447); feature: deep chlorophyll maximum layer (ENVO:xxxxxxxx); material: "saline water (ENVO:00002010), including plankton (ENVO:xxxxxxxx)" | depth 30 m
GGGGACGCCTCCGGGCCACAACCTAATAGGCTCAGTGGGGGTGGCGAGTGTGAAGTGGTAGAATAGTAGGTGAGAGGTGATTAGAACGGCTATTCTCATAATGTTCGAAGGCTACAGACCGATTAAATCAAGGCCGGCCACTTGGAGGTGTTCTTACTGCAGGTGACAATTAGTAAAGGCTGGTAAGGGCTTCCTTGAGCCCTTTTATTTGCTCCGGCAGGTGGTTTGCAGAAAGTGTGACTCTCAATCGAGCAGTCCCTTTGGATACGGTGGGGTAGCGAATGGCGGGCACGAGATAGCCGCACTCATGGAGGGTTTGGGATGCCGCGAGAGTCGCTTCATTATCCCCGATGATCAGTGGAATAATGGCGCTTGTGGCGTCGGTGTTGAACGATTGAATGTTGGACCAAAGGGCTGAACGAAGAGCGGCACCCTCGTCTCCTGCGATTAGGTCAAGGCAGTCTGAAATGGTGGCAGCAAGTGAGGGCGCAGGTGCCGTGGAGTAGATAAAACTCCTAGCCTTGTTGATGAGGAAATCGATCATGTTGCGGGAACCGCAGATATAGCCACCTGATAGTCCAGCCGCTTTACTAAACGTTCCCATTTGAAGATTGATTTGGTCTTCAAGGCCGAGTTCTGCGGCGAGGCCGCGACCCTCCGGTCCGATGTAGCCGAAGGCATGTGCTTCGTCGACAAGCAGTAAGGCCGGAGAAGGGGTGATAAGATCGCAGATCCCTTGAAGGGGTGCCCGATCGCCGTCCATGCTGAAGACTGACTCGGTGATAACAAGAATTCGGCCGTCCTTTGCAATTCTTCCCTCCGCCCAAGAGAGATGGCTGGAAAGCTTTTCGAGGTCGTTGTGAGGAAAGACCCGCATAGTCGCCCCGCTGAGACGGGCTCCATCGATTAGGGAGGCATGGCAGAGCTTGTCGAGAATGACTATATCTTCCTTGCCGCAAAGGGCCGGAATGACACCGGTTGCGGTTGCAAATCCGGTGCTGAAGGTCAAGGCGCTTTCAGTGTTCTTGAACGCGGCTAACTTTTCTTCTAGTTGGTGGTGAGGTGACTGGGAGCCGCAAACGAGACGGGATGCACCAGCGCCGGTTCCGAACGCCTCAATATTTGCAATAAACGAGGCCCGGTTGAGAGGATGATTTGCGAGCCCAAGGTAATCGTTGGAAGAAAAGTTGAGAAGCACGCTGCCATCCGCAAGTGCTACTCTGGCTCCCTGAGGTGAATCGATACGTCGTAGCTGGCGACGCAGTCCGGATGCCTCAAGTTCATCTAGCTCACTTTCGGGAGTACGCATTGGCTAACCATCCGAATTAATAAAAGCGGTCGCATTAAGTAGGTCGGCTGCCTGCTGGAGCGATCGGTCCTGAAGTGGAGGCTTGTCCCAAGGGGTGGGCTTGTTATTGCTGCGAAGAAGATAGTAATCGATCTCAGGATCAGTGCCAGCAACTAGCGCAGCCTCATTGAGGCGCGGGCGCTCTTTTTGGATGAGAAAATCTCTGAGGTTTTTTCCGCTTTCAGTCAGACGGAAAATAGAGCGTTTCGATTCGTAAGGAGTCGGAGTGACAATGTCAGGTTTAATGCCAACCCTGAAGATGGAAGAGTCGTCTTCAAGCACTACTTCGGCGATCGCATACCGAAGAATACGATCCTCGGCGATGATTACATCGCGGTATTCGACAGTAAGACCGGGAGTCTTTTCGCCGATGACGAGGCAATTGGTTTCACGCTTCAATACGGCGGCGATGATTTCTCCGACATTACCCGTTTCAGCATCCACCAAAAGGATGAGTTCGCGATTCCAACTGTGTTCGACCGGTTGTGAGACAAAGAGGGTTGGGCGATCATTTCCTGGTCGTCGGATCTTAAATAGTAGTTCGTTCGGAGGTCGAAAGCGGCCCAGAATTTCGGAGGCGATGACAAATTCGGCTTGCGCTTGCGGGGAGCGGAGGTCAACGATCAAATGAGTTATTTCAGAATTTTTGGAAAATTCGGTTAATGAGCGGTCAAGTTGGGCGACACACTTCTCGTTGAACTTACCGAATCGGATGTAGGCAGTGTCGTCTGTGATAATGGCTTGGTGATATTCAAATGGAGAGTCACGATTGCTAAGTTGTTCTTCGGTAAGTAGCATGGCGTCGAAATCGAGTCTCCTAAGAATTCCTTGTAGCGCAGCGCGATTGATTTCGAGTTCGCTGAGATTGTTATGATTGATGTAGTCGGTGGTAAGCAGGCGAAACGCTTCTTGGAGGCTGGACTGATTCAGCGTGTCGATCAAGTTGTGCAGACGTTGTGTGCCGTCTGTAGTCTGCAGAGGGGAAGGGAGTGCCACCTCGGGCGCGGTTTCCTGCTCAGCGAAGACGGCGCAAGGTAGCAAGGCGAGAACTAGAATGGATCGCTTGAACATAGTCATAATCAGTCTACGGAATTCGGAAAATGATTCAACGTGTCGCTGACACCGGATTGAGGCCATGAAAAGTGCGCTGTTAGCGCGGCAGAGAGATAGGACACCGCACTGGAAATAGCTTCTAGGACGGGTTGACCAAGGGCCAGATGGCTTGCGATTGACGATGAGAGAGTGCATCCGGTGCCGTGGATATCGGGTAGGGCGAGCCTTTCATGGGAGATTTCAATAACGTTTCCTCCGATGCAGGCGTAATCAGCGATGGTAGCGTCTCCGGTTACGTGTCCGCCTTTAACGAGGAAGTCAGAGCCGAATGTTTCGAATAGTTGTAGGGCCGCTTCGGCAGGAATGATCGATTCTTCGCGCATTTCCAAGAGGGCAGCAACTTCGGGAAGATTTGGCGTGGTGAGTGTTGCCAGCGGAATTAAATCCTCCCTGAGTCGATCCTGACCGAAGTCATCGAGCAGAGATTCACCGGCAGTGGCTCGCATCACGGGGTCAATGACGAAAGGAACGGCGGGGTTGTCTTTAATGAAGTGAGCGACGGCAACAACATTTTCCCCAGTTGCCAGCATTCCAGTCTTGATAGCCGATATGGGGAAAGAAGCGCTTACGCGGTCAAGTTGAGCAGTCAAGAGACTGGGGGCAACCGGTTGAATCTGCGAGACTGCTCCAGGAGCTTCCGCCACGATGGCGGTGATAGCGTTGAGTCCATAAATTCCGTGAGCCGCAAAGGTCTTCAAATCGGCTTGGATCCCAGCACCGGCGGACGAATCAGAACCGGCAATAGTCAGGGCGACAGGAGGTGAGTCAGGGGAGGCGATATCGTTATGGTTGTGAGATTAGGGAGTCAGTGAAGCTTGCCAGAAAGCTGCGATGAGTGCAAATAGGTCTATTGTCTTTCCATGAGCGAAACCGATCCTGATCCGCCCTATCCAAAATCTATCTTCGCGAGCAAGTTGACAGAACACTCGGGTATCACTGAGTTGATGGATGATCTCGGTGAAGCTCTAACTGTTGGTAAGGATAGTTTGCGCATGATGGGTGGTGGAAATCCAGATCATATTCCTGCCGTGCAATTACTCTGGCGCAAGCAGATGGAGGCGCTCCTCCATAAGGAGGGAAACGAGTTTGACCGCGTTATCGCTGATTATGACCAGCCCGCTGGGAGCCCGGTTTTTCGCGAAGCTGTCGCGAATTTTTTACGAAACCAATACGGGTGGGATCTGACTCGAGATAACATCGCGGTCACCAATGGTGGTCAGACGGCTTTCTTCTTTCTTCTGAACCGCTTTGGCGGTGAGATGACGGGTGGTGGCGAAAAGCGCATCCTGCTTCCCATTGTCCCCGAATACATTGGATATGGCGATCAGGGGATTTCGGATACGGATCTATTCGACAGCCGGAAGCCTTTCGTCGAAATAACGGGGGAGCGTCGCTTCAAATACCGGATCGATTTTGACAATTTGGATGTTAATGATACCCACGGTGCCATCGCAGTCTCACGACCAACTAATCCGAGTAGCAACGTTCTTACCGATGGAGAGATTTCAAATCTCAGGGAGTTGGCCTGTGAAAAAGGAATTCCGCTAATCATCGACAATGCCTATGGTTTGCCTTTCCCCGGCGTTGTCTTTCGCGCTGCCGCACCCGTGTGGGACAAAAATATAATCCTGACATTAAGCCTCAGTAAACTGGGTCTTCCCGGGACCCGTACCGGCATCGTTATTGCTCGGCCTGAGATCGTCCGGGAGATCCGCTCGATGACCGCTATCGTCGGCCTCGCGAACAATAATGTTGGGCAGGCATTGGTGCGCCCGATGTTGGAGACAGGCGAGATTAAGCAACTATCCGACGAAGTGATTCGGCCTCATTATCGGGCGCGTTCGGAGCAGGCGATGGAGCTTGCAGAGGCATTTTTGCCGCCAGAAGTGCCATGGAGGATTCACGAAAGTGAAGGCGCATTTTTTCTCTGGTTCTGGTTTGAGAATCTTCCAATCAGTGGTCGTGAACTCTACCGTCGTCTGAAGGAGGCTGGAGTCATTGTCGTCCCGGGCGAATATTTCTTCTTCGGTCTCAATACCGAAGGATGGGATCACGCTCGACAGTGCATTCGTGTGAGTTTTACTCAGCCTGAACCGATCGTACGAGATGGGTTTCGCATCTTAGGTGAGGTGATCCGGGAAGTCTATGGATCGAACTGAAAGGCGTTCCTAAAAATCCGACTGGCAGTCGTTACGTCCGGATACGCGTTACGATTCAGCCTGTAACCAATATCGCAGTCGGGATTCCCGTCGAGTCGCGAATCAGAGACATCTTAAGCTTCCAGTGATCTGAGATTTTTTTAAGTAGTTGGCGGCGAGTAATCTCTGATGATGAGAAATTGAAAGGGGTTACCGTAGTGGGTAAGCTGTTTGTTTGATAAAATATATCGTTTAGCGGTACCTGATCGAAGATTAGCTCCGCGGTCATGTGTTTGTAGTTGACCTCAAACACCTCGTCGAGCCACTTGTTGAGGGGGTCGAAGTCTGTTTCAAGAAATCCAACAGTGTTAATCGTCTCGTCACCGGTCATGGTAGGGAAACCACCATTGTTTTTGTTGCCACCCAAATGACAGGAGGAAAGCCCGAAACAAAGCCCTGCGATTCCGATAAAATGCCAACCGCCACCGTATTTCATAGAATAAATATTAAACGGGAATCGTTGAAATGTCTTTGAAAAACTTCCAGATATGGGTTCGCAATTCCTTCAGGCTAGCTGAAGTTCGGTTTACGTTTTATGAAAACTGCTATTTATCCAGGGAGTTTTGATCCGGTCCACAACGGGCACCTCGACGTGATTGAGAGGGCGTCTAAGCTCTGGGATCGAGTCATTGTCGCGGTGGCGCTTAATCACGAGAAGGAGGGACTCTTTACGATGGAAGAGCGAGTTGATCTAATCGAAAAGGCTTCATGCCATCTTGCAGGTGTAGAGGTGACTGCGTTCGAAGGACTGCTGGTGGATTACGTGAAAGAGGTTGAGGCGAATGCAATATTGCGGGGCCTTCGAGCAGTTTCCGATTTTGAGTATGAATTTCAGATGGCCTTAATGAATCGCAGCCTGGACGAGACACTTGAAACTGTTTTCCTGATGCCAAGTCAAGAAAGGATCTACCTGAGTTCGCGAATTGTGAAGGAAGTTGCTGCCTTCGGCGGTGACATTGATCGATTTGTTCCGTTAGTGGTGAAACAAGCGATGGCAGAGAAACTGAAAAGCTGAAGCGCGGTTACTCGGTCTTTTTGGCGGCAGCTTTTTTCTTGGCTGCTTTTTTAGCGGCAGTTTTTTTCTTTGCAGGCTCGCGAGGGGGGAACTCCCATCCCAGCATGCGGCGCCCTTTCTTGTTACAGGTCAGAGCGGCCTTGAAAGGGCGACCTTTTTTACTGATCCACTTGTCAATAACATCAGTTTTTCCTTCGGTGAAGTATTTGAGTGCCTGATCATGAGGAATCTCGTACTTACACATCTCTTTGGAAAGGCGGGCTTTGCAACCGTCTCCGGAAGCTCGACGGTCACAGATGTAGCTGTGTGGGGTCACGTAAACATCGCCGTTGTCGCAAAGTGGGCAGGCGCAAAGTTTGTTCTCTTCCTTGATGGCTTCGACTTCTTCTTCCTCCTCCGGAGTTTTCTCGAAAACGAAGCCCGCCTTGAGTCCCGCTTTCTTGTCCTCCTGCAGTTCGATGGCGGCATCGAAGGGTTGCTTAAAACGATTCACAAAGCCGGTTAGGGGACCTACCATTTTGGTAGTCAAAAGCGTTTTTGCTTCTTCCTCAGTGAGTGGACGGCTCGCCACGACTTTTGGCAGGGTGAACTTACAATCGGGTTGATTGCACTTATAGCGACCGTCGTCCTGACTCATTGTAGGAACAGCACAGACGGGGCAGGGAGCAGGAAATTCAGGCCACTCTCTTTCGAGTGCTGTCTTCGCGTAGTCCTTTGCGGTTTTGACCACGCTGCCGGTGAGTTCCTTAATATCCCGCATGAACGTGGGGCGGTCGAGTTTGCCCTGTTCCATCTGACGAAGCTTATACTCCCATCTGCCAGTCATCTCGGGTGAGGTCAGGAGACCAATCTCCATGTTGTGGAGTTGGTCAATCAGTCGAGTACCGCGAGTTGTCACAATGATGTCTCGGCCGTCTCGGGTGATATACTTATCGTTGATTAGACCCTCGATAGTTGAGGCACGAGTTGCCGGTGTGCCGAGGCCGCGTTCGGCCATGGCATCACGAAGTTCTTCGTCGTCGACCCGCTTGCCTGCAGTCTCCATGGCGGATAGTAAGGTGCTTTCGTTGTAGCGCGCTGGTGGTCGAGTTGCTTTCTCTTCGAGTTTAACTGAGTCGGCCTTAGCTGTCTCATTGGGTTCTACAGCGACAATCTGCTTGTCGGCGCTGGCTTTCTTGCCGCTTTCCTCTTCGTGAGCCGGTTTGTCAGGAGCGCCGACCTTCTTGCCGTAGACGCCCAGCCATCCTGCCGTAACAAGAATCTTGCCGTCGCTCTTAAAAGCATCTCCGCCGATTCTCGAAATACGAGTTGTATTTTCGAATTCCGCCGACGGGTAGAACGCTGCGATGAAACGACGGCTCACCATATCGTAGAGTTTCTGTTCAGCTTCATCAAGACCGGAAGGGATCTGGCCAGTGGGAATAATGGCAAAGTGATCGCTGACCTTGGCTCCGTTGAAGATGCGCTTGTTGCCTCCATTGATTAGCTTGTTCTCTAGTGCATACCCAGCATGCTCAGGCATATCTCCAACGGTGAAGCTAGAGGCGCTTGAGATCTTGGTCAGCGTTTCGATACTCGTATTGACATAATCGTCAGGCAGGTAGCGCGAATCAGTTCTCGGGTAAGTCAGGGCTTTGTGACGTTCATAAAGCGATTGGGCGAGTTGAAGGGTTCGGCGTGCTGAAAAGCCAAAGCGACCGTTCGCTTCGCGCTGTAGACTCGTCAGGTCGTAGAGTTGCGGGGCGCTCTGCTTTGAAGGTTTCTTTTTCTCCTCAATGATGGCCTGCTTGCCACTGCACCGCTCAACGATGGCGTCGGCTTGCTCACGATCCCAGATACGCTCGGCACGTGCATGGGGCTTTTCCTCTGACTTCTTAAAACCTTCATCAAACCAGCGACCAAGGTAGGTGCCGGCGGCGACTTTGAAATTGCTATGAACTTCGAAGTAGTCTGAACTCGTGAACTCATCGATTTCACGCTCACGTTCGGCGAGGAGGGCCAGTGTTGGTGTCTGCACACGACCTACCGGGGTTTTGTTGAAACCTCCGAACTTTGAGTTGAAAGCGGTCATCGCCCTCGTTGAGTTAATGCCGACGAGCCAGTCTGACTCAGAACGGCAGTATGCGGCATCGGAAAGAGGCTGCATCTCTTTGTCGGAGCGCAGGTCGGTAAAAGCTTCGCGAATCGCGCCATCGGTCATTGATTGCATCCAGAGACGACGAACTGCCTTCTCGACGCCGCAGAACTGCACGATATAACGAAAGATCAGTTCACCCTCGCGTCCGGCGTCACAAGCGTTAACAAGCTCGGTGACTTCTTTGCGCTTCATGAGGCGTTTGAGCAGGTTGAGACGAGTTTTGGCGCCCTTCTGCTCACTGGGTTCGAGAACAAAATCGGTCGGTATAACAGGGAGGGCATCAAACTTCCAAGGAAGAGATTTACCTTCAGCGGTCATGGGTTTGGCCGTCTGGACCAGGTGGCCAACCGCGGATGAGATGATGTATCGGTCGTTCTCGAAATAGTCGTCCTTCTTGTCGAATCTGCCGATATTAGGATCCTTTCCCAGAACGCGAGCAAGGTCATTGGCAACGCTGGGTTTTTCGGCGATAATAAGTGATTTCGACATGATGCTTGGAGGGTAAGGAGGTGATTCCCCCGAAACGCAGTGGCCCGTTTTCAGTCATCCGTCAAATCAGTTTCGTGAAGTATTTTCCTGGAAGCTGTTTTATGAGGTGCTTCATTTCGAGTTGCAAGAGGCTGGCGCTGACAGTGCTTGCGGGGGCATGAATAGCCTCCGAAAGGGTGTCGATGGTCTGTTCGCCTTTTTCAAGTTCATCGAGGATTTTAGACTGCTGATCGTCAAGTGAATCGAGAATTGAAGAATGGTTGGCTCTCGGATGTTTGGGGGAAGCGAATTCAAGATTGAGAGAATTTAGCCCAGTGCTTAGATCGTTGATGACGTCTTGTCCTGAGGACACAAGCGTGGCCCCATCTCGGATGAGACGATTGCACCCTTCCGATGTTGGCCGATCGATTGGCCCTGGGACGGCAAAAACGGTGCGACCTTGCTCCATCGCCTGACTTGCGGTGATGAGGGAACCGCTGCGTGCCGGAGCTTCGACCACGAGGAGTCCTTCAGACATACCGGAAACAATTCGATTTCTTAGGGGGAACGACTGCTTATCCGGAACATAGAGCACGGGAAATTCAGAGATAACAGCTCCATTCTCAGCGATGCGGTCGGCTAAGACATCGTTTTCTGGTGGGTAAATGTTCCCGATCCCTGATCCAAGCACCGCAATAGTGCGCCCTTCGGCAGCGAGAGCGGCTTCATGAGCGGCGGTATCAATCCCGCGCGCCAAACCGCTGATGATCGTAAAGCCGGCTCTCGCAAGCTGAAAGCTAAGCTTTCGAGCCTGCTCCCGTCCATAATGAGTCATCCGTCTAGAGCCGACGATCCCGATGGCAGCAGCATCATTAGGTTCCAAATTGCCCCTCAGGTATAAAAGAAAAGGGGGATCGTGAATCTCCCTTAGAGCGGTGGGATATTCGTCGTCCTCAAGGGTAATAAGGGAAATCTCATGCTCGGCGATGCGGCGCTTTTCCTCAGCTAAATCAACGAGGGTTTCCCAGCTTCGAATTGATCGGGCGATTTCGGCACCGATTCCAGCGACCTGCTGAAGATTTTTTTCGCTTGTTTCGAGTATTTCCGCGGGTTCTTTGAATACCTTTAAAAGTTGCCGCACCCTAATCGGACCGATGCCGGGCAACAGGTTGAGCGCTAAAAATGCCTCTTTGGAAGTCATCAAAGGTCGAATAAACGATTTCACCTCCAATAGCAAGTGTTTAAATGAACAGCTATAGAATCGGGGGGTTCAGGTCGGCGACTTTCAGTAGGGTTGCGAAAATCGATTAGCAGTTTCGGGCTTTCCCGTCTAAGATCGCGCGGGCGCAACTATGAAGTTGTCTACTTGATCGTTCCCGGAGTTAGACGCTAACTGTCGTTTTACCATGAATTCACTATTCCTCGTATCCGGCGAAATCAGTGGTGACACCCACGGATCGGCGCTGCTGCGCGCGCTCGCGGTATCGGGTGAATGGCAGTTCGCTGGCCTCGGAGGCCCACGGATGCAGGAAGTTTCTGGGGAGATTGAGAATTGGCTGGATGAGGCGGCGGTGTTGGGACTTTGGGAAGTCCTCAAGAAATACGGCTACTTCAAAAATAAGTTGAATGAGACCGTCAGCGGAATACTTCGGCGGAAGCCCGACGGAGTCGTCCTGATTGATTACCCGGGCTTTAACTTGAGACTGGCGAAACGACTGCGAAAGGAAGGTTATCGGGGTAAGTTGATCTATTACATCAGCCCTCAGGTGTGGGCTTGGAAAAAGGGGCGCATTAAGTCGATGTCAGAGTGGCTTGATATAATGATCTGTATCTTTCCCTTTGAGAAAAAACTCTACGAGGGCTCGGGACTTGTCACGCAGTTTTCAGGGCATCCGCTGGTGGATGAAATGGGAAAACTCAAGAACGATAGCCTTGTGCGCGATTCTAAACTTGTCGCCCTATTGCCGGGTTCTCGGGAGCGCGAGATTGAAAAGCTCTTCCCGCCAATGCTTGGTGCCGCTGCCTCGTTGCTGAAGCAATTCTCTGATTTGAGTTTTGCCACATCTGGAGCCACGCCAGCTCTGGCTAAGCGTCTTAAGGGAATGGTTAGAGAGGCGGGTTTGTCAGGATTAGTTGAAGTGGGTGAATCCAACAGTCACGATATCATGCAAACAGCTGGAGTTGGTGTGGTGGCTTCGGGGACTGCAACGCTTGAGGCGGCCTGCCTTGGCTTGCCTTATTGCCTTACCTACAAGGTGGCATGGCTAACGGCAGTGGCGGCTCGACGCCTCATGCAGGTTAATTATCTCGGAATCGTCAATATCATGGCAGATCGTGAGGTCGTCACCGAATTGCTCCAGGATCGAGCATCGGCCGAAGGGATCGCCGAAGCGCTCGCTGATTTACTCTCCAGCAAGGACAAGCGGAGCCAATTGCAGAGTGATCTCGCCGAAGTGGTAACAACGCTCGGTGGAGGCGGCGCTCACGAGAACGCCGCCCGTTTCATCAGTCATCTCTGGGAAAATTGATGACTGCCCGAAAGCTAATTCCTTTCTTGCTTGTGGCTTTGCCCACTGGATTGCTAACCATTGGTGTCACGTCGATGGTGAACTCTCACCTTCAAAAAGCTAAGGGACCACAAGATCCCAACGAGCAGGTCCGCCTCGAGGCGGCCAGCCTCAATCAGGAGTCGGTCAGTCGCGAAACCCTCGAACGACATCTCAAGATCCTATGCGAAACAATTGGCGAACGTCATGTCGGTAAGATGGGAAAGTTAGAGCAGGCGGCTTTCTGGATTGAATCGAGCCTCGGCCCGACCAATCTTGGCTATGTCGTGAAGCGGGAGGAGTATGAGCTTCAGTCAAGCTTCGCAGAAAATGGGAAGCCCCACCGAGTTCGGAATTTAGTCGCGGAACTACCTGGGATGGCCTTAAGAGATGAGATCGTCATTGTGGGGGCTCACTATGATACAGTTCCGGGGTCTCCGGGCGCTAATGACAATGGCAGCGGAGTGGCGGCCCTGATGTCAATCGCTCAAGCTTTGGCAGGAGAACAACAGCAGCGCACGATTCGTTTTGTCGCCTTCGTGAATGAGGAGCCACCCTATTTTCAAACGGAAGAAATGGGAAGTCGAGTTCATGCGCGCGGGTGCGCAGAGCGGGAAGAAAAAATCGTGGCAATGATCGCCTTCGATGGTCTCGGGTATTTCACGGACGAACCGAACAGTCAAGACATGCCTCCGGGGCTGGAAGTGGAATTTCCGAAGCAAGGAAACTTTCTCACCTTTGTCGCGAACGAGCATTCGCGGTTTCTTGGTGATCAGGCTAAGAGAGTCTTTGAAGGCGTCTCTGGTATTCCTGCAGTCGGTGGTGTTTTTCCGGAATCGATTCCGGGAGTGGGGTGGTCCGATCACTGGTCCTTCTGGCAGGAGGGATTTCCTGCAGTGATGGCGACGGATAAGATTGAGTTCCGATCTGAGCAATACCACAAACCAGCGGATACGGTCGACCGGCTGGATACGGAGCAACTCGAATTTGTCGTAAAGGGACTTGAGGAAGTAATCCGAGCGTGGGCTAATCCCTGATCTCCAAACGGCGCTACTCGCTCGAGAGTGCCATGCCGGCTTCTTCGTTGAGGAACTCGGCAATGCCGTTGTCCTTGTTGCAAAGAACCACCTTTGGTTCGACTGGTTTTTCGGCCAGCTCAAAGCCCATTATGATGACTTTCTCGCCAGCATTGATTAGGTGGGCTGCTGCGCCATTGATGCCTATGATGCCGGAGTTGGGGGCGCCCTCGATCACATAAGTTTCGAGTCGGGTTCCGGTGCTGGCGCTGACAACGAGCACTTTTTCCCCAACCCAAAGACCGACCGCATCTAGCAGGTTCTTGTCGATGGTGATGCTGCCGACATAGTCCACGTTTGCTTCCGTGACGGTAGCGAGATGGATCTTGGAACGTAGGAGGCTGCGCATGGGTAAAAACGTGGCGGAAGATTTCCTAGAAATGTCCGAAATGCAAGGGATCACTGCGTCGTGGGATTAACTCTTTCATTTGAGTGACAAAGAACCTTTACGACAGGGTTCGCTCCACCGCTTGGTGCCACTGGGCAAGGGCTTCCTGCATAGCTGCGTGATGGGGGCCGGGATTAAAGCGAGAGGACTCGGCCCAGATCGCTGCAATTTCCTCTTTGCTGGACCAGACGCCTGCGGCAAGACCAGCAAGGAAGGCGGCGCCCAAAGCCGTGGTTTCGGACACCTGCGAGCGGATGACGGACACGCCTAGCAAGTCAGCTTGAAATTGCATCAATAGGTCATTTCTCGAGGCCCCGCCATCGACCCGCAGTTCGGAGAGCTCAATGTCCGTGTCGGCGATCATGGCCTGCATTAGGTCATGGCTCTGGAAGGCAATGGCCTCAAGAGCGGCCCGGGCGATGTGAGCCTTTCCGGCACCTCGCGTCAGCCCAGAGATGGTGCCACGGGCAAAACCGTCCCAGTGGGGAGCTCCGAGACCGGCGAATGCGGGAACAAAGGAAACACCCCCATTATCCTTCACCTCGAGGGCAAGGGCTTCGACATCTTTTGAGGTTTTAATAATGCCGAGTTGATCCCTCAACCATTGAACGACGGCACCACCAATGAATACACTGCCTTCCAGGGCATACTCTGTTTCGCCTTCTATTTGCCAAGCAATGGTAGTCAATAAGTTATTGTTAGATTTTACGAATTGAGAACCAGTGTGTTTAAGCATGAAGCAGCCGGTTCCGTAGGTATTTTTGGCCATCCCGGGGTGGTGACAGGCCTGCCCGAAGAGTGCGGCCTGCTGGTCGCCGGCAATACCGGAAATGGGAATGAGATCACCGAAGACCTCTTCGGCGGTGTCTCCGTAGAACTCGCTGCTGGAGCGGATCTCGGGAAGCACTGAGGCGGGGATGTCGATCAATTCGAGCAATTCTTCGCTCCAGACCACCTCGCGAATGTCGCAGAGCATGGTTCGGGAGGCATTGGAAACGTCGGTGATATGGAGCTCACCACCGGAGAGATTCCACGCCAGCCACGAATCGATTGTGCCAAAGGCCAGTTCGCCCGCCTCCGCCCGCTTCCGGGCGTCGGGGTAATGATCGAGCATCCATTTTAGCTTCGAGCCGGAAAAGTAGGCGTCGATGATGAGGCCGGTCAGCTCCTGAATGCGCGCGCTGTGACCGGCTTCGACCAGTTCCCGACAGTAATCCGAAGTGCGCCGGTCCTGCCAGACGATGGCGTTGCCGAGCGGTTTTCCCGTCTCGCGATCCCACAACACTGCGGTCTCTCGTTGGTTAGTGATTCCGATGCCAGCGATTTCTGCGGGTGCGAGTCCTGCTTTCTTGATGGCTTCTCGGGCGACATTAAGCTGCGTTTCCCAGATTTCGGTCGCGTTGTGCTCTACCCAACCGGGTTGGGGAAAGAACTGTTTGAACTCCTCCTGGGCAACCGAGACGATTTCACCCTTTTGGTTGAAGACAATCGCACGTGAACTGGTCGTTCCCTGGTCGAGCGAAAGGATGTGGCGCGGCATGGAGGAATGGTAGGGAGAATGAAGGCAGGAGGGAAGGGAAAATAGTCGGCAGCCTCTCTCTCGATTGGGGTGCCTGAAAGAGCGAATTCAACAGGGCTGAGTGGCTGATTTGAACCTGTTGAGTGTGGGAATGTGAGGTGCTCAAGCGAATAAGTTTAACAGAGAGGACGGGAAGCTCGATAAAATTGGCTGAGATGCTATCAGGCGATGCAGCAAAATTGCTTTGCAAATTGCTGACTATTGTTGTCGGCTTTTAATCCTACGTTTACGACTACTCCTAGTGATCACAACCGACCCTACTCGAATCGCCGGCCTCCTCTTCGGGTGGGGTGTGGGTGGACTCGCCACACTCATCGGCCTAGCCGGTGTTACGATGACGGCTTGGAATATTAGGCAGGACCGTGAGAGCGAATCCTGGCCACAGGTCACAGGGGAGATCACCATTTCAAGGATAGGTTCGAGCACCACCCGCAGCTCACCTGGCGGGGCGAATAAATCGAGCGCCAGCGACACGGACTACTCGGTGGAGATTCGCTACAATTACGAGGTCGAAGGGCAGGCTTATAAAGGACATCGGTTGCGCTTCGGATCTAATGACCACGACCGGCGCTCTGATGCCCAGAAGGAGCAGCGGCAGTTCCCAGAGGGAGAGAAGGTGTCGGTCTACTACCACCCCGAAAAACCGGGGCGCTCCGTCCTAGTCCGCGGCACACAGGGCAATTGGGGGCAGCTTATTGGTCTTTCCATCTGCCTGCTCTGCGGACTGGTCATCCTTTCCCTTACCATTCGGTCAACGATGAGGAAGCCAGATATAATTACCCAGCGGTAACAAAGACTGCCGACTGACCTGGTAAGGCGTCGCAGATCAACGCCAAGCCCGTTCCGATTCGTAAGCTCATTGAACAATTTCTTCGTCGTTTTTTTTGACTTAGCAGTCACGGTGATCGGGCCTCTTGAAAGACGTGAAGTTTTTAAGCGATTTACTGCATCTTTTGCCTTGTTTTGCGAGTAACCAATAATTGGACGCAGCTGGCGTTTTCTGTTAACCAAATCAACTCATCATGGCAAAACCTTCCGTCGAACTTATTTCAGCCCTACGAGAAACTGCAAACCGAGTTGAGTCTGGAGCCCGATATGAGTGGGGGCACATGGCGCATTGCAACTGTGGGCATCTCATTCAGACGGTGACACAGCAGACCGGCATTGAAGTCGCGCGGAAAGTTAACGATCATCTCCTCGAATGGACCGAGCACGCCCAGGCCCGATGCAGTCATACCGGTCATCCACTCGAAGAGATGTTCGAGGCGCTCGAAAAAGTTGGCTTCACAAGAGAGGACGTAATCCATCTCGAAAATCTCTCGGATCGCCAAGTTCTTTGCTACCTCGGAGAACGAGTCCATCTGAATCGGAACCAGCGTGATGATATGGTCCGCTACTTGCGGGCCATGGCTGAACTGCTTGAAAAGGATCTGCTCCGGATGACTGCATCCGTTTTGTTGGGTCATGCCAAGCCCTGATTACCCTGAGTTGTCCTCACCTCTGAAATACAAGAAACTTTCGACAGACAAAGTTTACCAGTGCCGAGGTAATCATAAATCCGAATTGAGCAGCCCAAGGATCAAGGCCGGCTGATATCAGGAGGGGGCCTCCTAACAGGCCAGCGCTGAAACTGGCAAGCGATATTCCGGTGAAGAGGGTAAGCTCAAACCACTTCGAGTGGCGTCCTGGAGTGAACACGAACAAGATATTTAAAAAATAAGCGCAGAGGTTGGAAAAGGGGAATGCGATTAGGTTGCTGATAATAGCATTTTTCTCCTTCACCTCGCCGGAGACGGGTTGCTCGCTAAGATAGTCGTGTGCGGGAAATAAAGTGTGGGACAGCCAAATGAAGATAGCGAGCTGGACCACTGTTGAAATCCCGCCAGAGGCGACGTATTTCAAAAATTGAACGGCACCCGGGGCCTCTTTTGTCGGCAGCCACTTTAGCGTCTCTCGTAGCCCGTGTTCGCGGCGATGTTCTAGGACGGTCTGCAGATCCTGTCGGAGAGTTCGGAGGAGCGCCTTGTGCATGAATAAGATCCAATATGGCGCAAAGTGCCAAGTCTGCCAGTCGCGATCTTGCCACAGGGTCTTGGGACGAATGATCTCAGGTGGACTACTGAGCGGTTAATTTCTACGCAAAGGGGCCATTGCGGTCGATGGCGCGGCTTTGTATAGTTCGACTGATGGGTTCCCCAAGCCTCTTCACTTCCTTTTGCTCATGTCTTGTCCTGATTACGGCAAATGTGACCTCGGCGTCTGATCTTGGGATTGCCTTTTTTGAGTCGAAAATTCGGCCGGCCTTGGTCACGCACTGTTACGAGTGCCATTCTGAAGCGGAAAATAAAAAGAAGGGCGGTCTTTGGCTCGACCGCAAGGCTGGTTGGGAAGTCGGTGGTGATTCTGGCCCGGCCGTGGTTCCAGGTGACGTGGAGGGCAGTCTGCTGGTGGAGACGATCCGCTACGACGATCCTGATCTGGAGATGCCTCCGAAGGGTAAATTACCAAGTTCAGTAGTAGCAGACTTTGAAAAGTGGATCGCGATGGGGGCTCCGGATCCCCGCGAGAGCGGAGTTGGGACAGAAGACGGCGGCATGACGGTTGAAGAAGGACGTGAATTCTGGTCCTTCCGACCGCGCCAAACGGATTTTGGCCAGCGGAATTCAATCGACGAATTTATCAATGAAAGGCTCGGAATAGAAGGGCTCGAAGCTTCCCCAGCGGCGAGCCCCGGGAGCCGACTTCGCCGGGCCCGGATTGATTTAACCGGCCTTATTCCGACGGTGGAGGAGCAGCTCCACTTTGAACTTGATCCAAGCCGAGAGAATTGGGAGGCGTTCGTAGACCAATGGCTGACTTCAAATGAATTTGGAGAGCGCTGGGGCCGTCACTGGCTCGATATCGTGCGTTATTCAGATTCCAGTGGTGGAGGTCGTGCCTTGCCTTTTCCGGATGCCTGGCGGTTTCGCGACTATGTGATCGACGCTTTTGCGAAAGACCGCCCTCTGAACGAACTGATCAAGGCTCATATTGCCGGTGACTTGTTGCCATACGAGACTCAGAAGGAACGTTCTGAGAATCTGATAGCGACCGGATTCCTCGTGATGGGTCCGAACAATTACGAGAACCAGAACAAGGCGGAGCTCGATTTCGAGATCATTGATGAGCAGATTGATACAATCGGTCGGGCTTTTATGGGTCAGACGATCGCCTGCTCGCGTTGTCACGACCATAAGTTTGATCCAATCCCGACCAAAGACTATTACTCGCTGGCTGGGATCTTCCTCAGCACAAGATCGGTGAAACACTCCAATGTGTCAGCCTGGCATCTTGAACCAGTTCCGCCCAGTAAGGAGGCAAAACGGGCTATTGAAGACTACGAAGAAGAAAAGGCGGCTGCCGAAGCTGAGGTTGTAACTTTCAAAAAGGAGCTGGCTTCCTTGGGGCGTGGCGCTGGTGATAAGTCAAAAAAAGTCGCCGCCGCACTGCTTCCCGGTATCGTGATTGACGATGATGAGGCGGTTAAAGTTGGCGAATGGAAACCATCCACCTCGTCAGGTCGATTTGTTGACGCCGGTTACGTCCATGACCTTAATGAGGGGCAGGGAGAAAAGTCGGTCCGTTACGAGCACGTTTTTGAAAATGCGGGGCGCTATGAACTTCGGGTTTCCTATTCTGCTTCCAAGAATCGCAGCCCGATTGTTCAGGTGATGGTAAACGTCGGTTCTGTCGCAGAAGGTTATCAGATCAACCAAAAACTAACGCCTGAATACGATGATTTGTTCCAGGCCATCGGAGTCTTCGATATCGAAGCCGGGGATGAGTCTTCCATTGAAATCACAAATCTCCATGACGACGGCGTTGCGATAGCTGATGCGGTTCAGTGGCTGCCGCTAGAGTTGGCTCAAAAGCAGGAGATCAAGGGGAACCCGACTGATAATCCACGTATCCTCGAACTGGAAAAAGCTTTGGCCAAAGCTGAAGCGAAGGTCAAGAAGCTTGAAAAGAACGCTCCCACTATTCCACAGGCGATGAGTGTGGTCGACCATCCGACCGATAAGATCGGCGATACCGAGATCCGCATCCGTGGCGTTGAGGCAAGTAAGGGAGAAATGGCTCCGCGAGGGTTTCTCCAAGTTGCAAGCTTTGAAGAGGTCAATATATCAGAGTCATCCAGCGGAAGATTGGAGTTGGCCGAATGGCTCACGAGCGATCAGCATCCGCTGACGGCGCGCGTTTTAGCGAATCGCATCTGGTTGAAACTAATGGGTGAAGGCCTTGTCGCTTCTCCTGATAACTTCGGCACCACGGGAATCGCGCCAACTCACCCCGAATTGCTAGACTACCTTGCAGGACGATTGATTGATTCCGGCTGGTCCACTAAAGCTCTCGTGCGAGAAATTATGCTCTCGGATGTTTATTCCCGATCCACCAAAGCGACCACGAAGTCTGCAGAGATAAAGGATCCGGAGAACTCCTTTTATTCCCGCGCCCATCTCAGATCACTCGACGCTGAGTCACTTCGTGATGCAATGTTAACCCTCGCCGGAACCCTCGATGGTCGTGCAGGGGGACCTTCCTTACCAAAAGGATTCAAGAGTGAATTTGGCTATGAATTCACGACTCTGAAACGCAGCGTTTACGTTCCCGTCTTTAGGAATTCTAGCTACGAGATGTTCAGTGTCTTTGATTTTGCTAATCCAAACTTTACAGTAGGTAAGCGCGCCGAAAGTAATATTCCAACTCAGATGCTTTTCCTAACTAACAGCCACTTTGTTCATGATCGATCCATCGAGGCATCTAGCGAATTGCTTCGACTTGGAGCTGAGACGAGAGAGAAGCGGATTGAGTTGGCCTTCCGCCGAACGCTTGGGAGACCTCCTTCCTCAGAAGAACTTGAGCTTGCGCGCGGATTTGTCAGCGACACGCAGGGAAGCGACATCGAAGCGTGGGCGGGCCTGCAACGCGCACTGTTCGGCTCCATAGATTTTCGATACTTGAGATAATTTGTGATACAATACTACAAATCGTGATGAGTCCCGCCGAAGTTGATCTCCCATTTGATCCCGCTCACAGTCGTCGAACGCTACTGAAGAGTGCGGCATGTGGATTTGGCGGACTGGCCCTTTCTTCTTTTGCAAGTCAGAGTCCACGCATCGTTCCACGAGCCAAGCGAATTATCTTCCTTTTTATGCAGGGTGGCCCGAGTCAGGTAGATACCTACGACTACAAGCCGGAACTGACGAAAGGGCACGAGAAGAAAGTTAATTTCTATGTGCCGCGGACTCGTCAGAATGAGGAGCGCGAGTTAATGAAGTCCTTCTGGGAGTTCAAGCAATATGGTGAATGCGGGCGATGGTCTTCGAGCTTGTTTCCGGAAGTTGCCAAGCACGTCGATGATCTTTGCTTCATCCACTCGATGCACACAGAGGGCGTGGCTCATGGACCAGCAACTCTTTTTTTGCATACCGGTGCGACCAATTTGGTTCGCCCCTCAGTTGGTGCGTGGATTAGTTACGGTCTTGGTTCAGGTAATTCTAATCTACCTGCGTTTGTGACCGTGAATCCTCCGGCAAACAAAGGAGGTCCCCGGAACTGGGGGAATGCCTTTCTTCCAGCCTCAACTCAGGGCACAGTTCTGGGCCAGGCTGGCAATCCAAATGCGAAGCCGGAGATCCGTAACTTGGTGAGTCCCGTTGGTTCAGAAGAAGCGAAACGGGAGCATGAATTTCTCAAGCGTCTGAATCAGGTTCAGCGGGGCAATTCGGAACAGAGGCTCGTTGACGGTATGATTGCTTCCCACGAACTCGCCTGGCGGATGCAGACGCATGCCGCTGATCTTATTAATATTGATAAAGAGTCGCGGCAGACTCGGGAGCTTTATGGTATTGGCGATGACGCGACTGATGGTTTCGGGCGTCAATGCCTTGCGGCGCGGCAGTTAGCAGAATCCGGAGTTCGCTTTATCCAGGTAAGCCATTGCGATAATAAATCGACTCCAGTCTGGGACCAACACAATAACATGCCCAAGCATGAGCCCCTAGCGGGCCAGGTTGATCGGCCCATCGCTGGATTGCTAACCGATCTAAAACGAAGAGGGCTGTTAGAAGATACTTTAGTATGGTGGGGATCTGAATTTGGCCGTACGCCTTTCACCCAAAATAACCTGGGCCGTGATCACAACCCTCGCGGGTTTACTACCTGGTTGGCTGGTGGTGGTGTGAAGCCAGGCTTTGCCTATGGCTCTACAGATGAATTTGGGTTCCAAGCTGTGGAAAACAAGGTTCACATGCATGATCTGCACGCTACTCTTCTTCACTTGTTAGGCCTCGACCATGAGCAATTGACCTATCGATATGCCGGACGGGACTTTCGCCTGACTGACGTTCACGGGCATGTAGTGAAAGATATACTGGCCTGAAAATCCCTCGAAGCGACGAGGGATCGGTGAGCGTCAGCGTTCGCCTGTATCGATTTTCTTGACGTGTTCAAGATAGTCGTCCGCTTCTTTTTTGATCACGGGCAGGAGGAAATAAAGCCCAATTAGGTTGGGGGCAACCATCGCAAAAATCATAGCGTCAGAAAGGTTGATCACGCTGCTGAGAGAAGCAGAAGAACCCACGACGACGAGAAGGCAGAAGATTACCTTGTAGATGATGACGGGGATTTTGACATTGTCCCCGAATCTACTGAAGAGATAGATAATTCCCTGTTCGCCGTAATAAGACCAAGAGATCATGGTTGAGAAGGCGAAGAGGACAACAGCGATCGTTAGAACCTTTGGGAACCAAGTGATTTTCGAGCCAAAAGCAAGGGATGTCATGGGGACTCCTTTGCGGTCAGCGATGGCTGCCGATTCGACCCAGCCAGTATTTTTCGTGGAATTTTTAAACTCCGAAGAAACGACGCCAATGACTTCGGTGTAGCTGACTACCTCAGGCTCTTTGCCGTCTGTCGCAGGCTTCTGAAAGTCCTTGGTTCCTTTGACATGAATATACTGCCCGGTGTTGAGTTGTTGAACCACTTCAGATGAACCTGGTTCGGTTACCATCGCGATACCCGCATCACTTGAGACCTCGGCACTTACTTGCCAAGTTCCCGTAATAATAATAACAAGCGCGGTCATTGTGCAGACTACGACGGTGTCGACGAAGGGTTCCAGCAATGCCACAAAACCCTCGCTGGCCGGTTTGTCCGTTTTCACCGCAGCGTGGGCAATGGGCGCGGAGCCGAGGCCAGCCTCATTCGAAAAGGCCGCCCGTTTAATTCCCTGAATGAGAACTCCGATCAGGCCGCCAGTCACGGCGCTGGTGCTGAAGGCTGAAGAGAAAATGATACCGAAGGCACTGCCGACCTCTCCAATATTTGAAACGATAATGAATAGTGCCGCGAGAACGTAGGCGCCACACATGAAAGGAACCAGAAACGCCGTCACATGTGCGATTCGGACGATCCCTCCAAGAATGACGGCGGCGACGATCCCGGCAAGAGCGCAACCAAAGACGAGCTTTGCGGTATCAATGGGCATGTCTCCCATGAACTGTCCGTGAAACTGCGAGAACGCCTGGTTGGCTTGGAACATATTCCCCGCTCCAAAAGCTCCACCTAGGACAAAAATAGCGAAAAGAATCGCAAGGAAACCACCCAGACGCCCCATTCCGATCTCTTTGAAGCCGTCCCGAAGATAGTACATAGCTCCACCCCTGACCGTGCCATCTTTCTGAATACGACGGTATTTGACGCCAAGCGTACATTCCGCGAACTTTGTCGTCATACCGCAAAGACCCATGATGATCATCCAGAAGGTTGCTCCGGGCCCTCCGATGCCGACGGCTACGGCAACTCCGGCAATGTTACCGAGTCCCACGGTCGCGGAAAGAGCGGCACTGAGTGCCTGGAAATGAGTGATCTGTCCGGGGGCGTCTTTATCAGAATACTTTCCTCTCACGGTGCGGAAGGCGACACCAAAGCCCCGAAGATTAATAAATTTGAAGTAAACTGTCAGGAAGACCGCAGTCGATCCCAGGATTACGAGGATGATCGGAAGGGTGACTCCTTCTATGATTGTCGGGCCACCGAAAACGAAGTTGGCAGCGATATCTGAGACTCCTTTCAGAGCTCCATCGATTCGATTCGCCAGACCGGGTGATTCTTCCTTTGCGACGGCAAAGGCTGGAGAAAGCCCTATGAGGGCGGCGAAAACGCGTAGAAAGCAAGACATGGTTCTATTTTGTCATGCTAACGGGGAGCTGTTGCTTTTTGCAACCAGATTTTGGAACGGAGGGACGAGCCAAAATAGCGCGTGAGCGGCAAAAGTTCAAAATGACAAAAAAGAGTGAATTTTTCTGGGTTTTCGACCCCATCTCCTTGCAAATGCGTGGCGTATTGCTTAGAGAGACCGCAAATGAACGCCCTTACGAAAGCTATAAATCTATTTTGGCAGTCTTCGATTGGAAAAAAGTTAATCGTGGCTATTACGGGCGCCGTTCTTGTTGGTTTCTTAGTTGCCCATGTTGGTGGCAACATGCTGATTTTTGCGGGACGCGAGGCAATGAACGATTACGCCTACTTCCTGCATCACTTCCTGCATGGAGCAGGAATTTGGATTTTTCGGGGGATACTGGTTGTGGCATTTGTTCTGCACATTGTGGCAACAATCGCTCTCACGAAACAGAATCGGGCCGCTAAGGTCGAGAACTATGAAAACGAGGCAACTAACGTTGCTTCGAAGAGTTCCCGGATGATGATCTGGAGTGGCTTGACTGTTCTTGCTTTCGTCGTTTTCCACATCTTTCACTTTACCGTTCGGGTCGATCCAGAGCTTGCCGGAATGAAGGAGCCGTCAGGGCGCCATGACGTCTGGGGGATGGTTATTGTGGGATTTCAAAAACCGCTGGTTGTCCTCTTTTACTTTGTCGGTATCTCGCTACTCTGCTCGCATCTATCGCATGGCATAGCCTCTATCTTTCAGACGCTTGGGTGGCGTAGTCGGAAAAGTAGCGAAGCAATCAACAAGCTAGGGCTTGCCTTGTCGGTAGTTCTTTGGCTCGGATTCCTCTCTATCCCACTTGCAGCCTCAGTGGTCGGTTTCGGCACTGATGAGATGGAAATGCCTGTGACTGACGTTGCCGACGTCGCCGAAGAAAACCGCTAGCCCACGTTTTACTACTTTTTCACCGTAACCACACTTCCCCAATGGCAGCTAACGGATCTCAAAAAGAAACATTCAACTCGTCTATTCCCGACGGACCTATCGCGGAAAAGTGGACCAACCATAAGAACAACTCAAAGCTGATCAATCCTGCAAATAAACGGAAGTATTCGATTATCGTGGTTGGATCAGGTCTCGCCGGTGGTGCTGCTGCTGCCACACTGAGCGAACTTGGCTATCAGGTGAAGTGCTTCTGTTATCAAGACAGCCCGCGCCGGGCACACTCCATCGCAGCGCAGGGTGGCATCAACGCGGCGAAAAACTACCAGAACGATGGTGATTCAGTTCATCGGTTGTTTTACGATACCGTGAAAGGGGGGGATTTTCGGTCTCGTGAGGCTAATGTGCATCGGCTTGCCGAAGTGAGCGGCAACATTATTGACCAGTGCGTCGCTCAAGGAGTCCCGTTCGCCCGAGAGTATGGTGGCCTCCTTGATAATCGTTCTTTTGGTGGCGCTCAGGTCAGCCGAACATTTTATGCCCGAGGCCAGACTGGACAGCAGTTGCTCATAGGAGCCTACCAGGCTCTCTCCAAAGAGGTTGCTAGGGGCGGTGTTGAAATGCATGCGAGAACCGAAATGATGGACCTCGTTGTTGTGGATGGTCATGCGAAAGGCATTATCGTTCGGGACATGGTCACGGGTGAGATTTCCCGGCATGCAGCCGATACCGTTGTCTTGGCTACCGGTGGTTATGGTAATGTCTTCTTCCTCTCCACCAATGCGATGGGTTGCAATGTTATGGCCGCCTACCGTGCTCATAAGAAGGGAGCCTACATGGCCAATCCTTGCTTTACTCAAATCCATCCGACTTGCATTCCGGTCAGCGGTGACTATCAGAGTAAGTTAACCTTAATGTCAGAGTCGTTGCGGAATGACGGGCGAATCTGGGTCCCAAAGTCAGTTGAAGACGCAGCCGCGATTCGCAGCGGCGATAAGACAGCTGCAGATATACCGGACGAAGATCGGGACTACTACCTCGAACGCAAATACCCAAGCTTTGGAAATTTGGCTCCTCGGGATATTTCGTCGCGATCCGCTAAAGAGGTGTGTGATGAAGGACGTGGTGTCGCTTCAACCGGGCTTGGAGTGTTTCTCGACTTCCGCGATGCGATCGACCGTCTCGGCGAAGACACCATCCGTGCCCGCTACGGCAACCTTTTTCAGATGTATGAGAAGATTCAGGGCACCAACCCCTATAAAGAGCCGATGATGATTTACCCTGCAGTGCATTACACCATGGGTGGTCTTTGGGTTGACTACAACTTGATGTCTAATCTGCCCGGTCTTCACGTTCTCGGTGAAGCTAACTTTTCTGATCACGGAGCCAACCGGCTTGGAGCGAGCGCTCTTATGCAGGGCCTTGCTGATGGATACTTTGTCATCCCAGCCACGCTGCCCAATTATCTAGCGGATCAGGTGCCTGGGAGCGTGACGACCGAAAACGAGGCATTCGATGAGGCAGAAAAAGCGGTAACTGATCGCATTGATAAGCTTCTTTCGATACAAGGAGAGCGGACGGTTGACAGTTTTCATCGTGAGTTAGGACTCTTGGTCTGGGATAAGTGTGGAATGTCTCGCGACAAAGCAGGGCTCGAAGAGGCGCTTGAGAAAATCCCGAAAATCAGGGAAGAGTTTTGGGAAAATGTGAAGATCCCCGGAACAGGTGAAAGTCTTAACGCTGAGCTGGAAAAAGCTGGGCGTGTCGCTGACTTCCTCGAATTTGGAGAACTGATGTGCCGGGATGCGTTGAATCGGGAAGAAAGCTG
>CETE01037102.1_pt1 | contig 24619 bp, 20 predicted proteins | sample 531241 | NCBI WGS metagenome assembly CETE01 (sample SAMEA2622336, study PRJEB7988) | marine metagenome | biome: marine biome (ENVO:00000447); feature: deep chlorophyll maximum layer (ENVO:xxxxxxxx); material: "saline water (ENVO:00002010), including plankton (ENVO:xxxxxxxx)" | depth 30 m
GACGCGGGCTCAATCAGGAATGCCCTCAATCACAAGCAAAAAGCCGATTTTTTCCTTTCCCGCAGGGAATTTAGGATGCTTATTCCCCGCCCTATGCCCCTCCCTCTCGACGATATTCGAATCGATAGCTTTCACCAGCTTATTGCTCCAGACGTTCTCATGGAAAAATTGCCGGTCTCGGAAGAGGCAGCTCAGGTAGTGACTGATGCTCGTCAGGAGATTGCCGACATCTTCTCCGGAAAGGATGATCGAATCGTTGCAGTTGTTGGTCCCTGCTCCATCCACGACACTAAGGCAGCGCTGGAATACGCAGATCTCCTCGCTTCGATCAAAAAGGAACTCATAGAGGACGTTCTCGTCATCATGCGGGTATACTTCGAAAAACCCCGAACAACCGTGGGGTGGAAGGGCCTCATCAACGATCCCTGCCTCGACGAATCCTTTAACATCAACGAAGGCTTGGCCATTGCCCGTGAACTTCTCCGAGACATCGCCGAAAAAGGATTGGCGGCGGGCACTGAATTTCTCGATACAATCAGCCCCCAGTTTTATGCCGATTTAATTAGCTGGGGCGCCATCGGCGCTCGCACGACGGAATGCCAACTCCATCGCGAGTTAGCCTCCGGACTCAGTATGCCGGTAGGTTTCAAAAACGGCACGGGTGGCAACTACCAGATTGCCATTGATGCGATAAAGTCAGCAAGTCACCCCCATCACTTCCTTTCGCTCACCAGGTCCGGCGACAGTGCCATCGTTGCCACCAAGGGAAACGATACCTGTCATCTTATCCTACGCGGCGGAAAGACGGGGCCCAATTACGGTCCCGAAACGGTGTCAGAAGTTCGCAGCGCACTTGAAGAGAGGGGTATTTATCCGGCGCTTATGCTGGACTGCAGCCATGCAAACAGCGGCAAAGACTTTCGTAATCAGCCCTCAGTTTGCGCTGAAATCGGAAAGCAAATTTCCAGCGGTGATAATTCCATTCGTGCCGTTATGATTGAAAGCCATCTTTGTGAAGGTTCCCAGAAGATCAGTTCAGATCTCGATTCACTCGAGTATGGGGTGAGCGTCACAGATTCCTGCGTGGGATGGGATACTACCGTGGAGATGCTGAAACAACTTGCGCGCGACGTTAGAAAACGAAGGGCAACATTCCTAGCTTAACAAGCTATTCATCAGTTCTTCCTGCGAGCACGGTAATCTTAGAAATCACTTAACTGTTCATCTTTCTAGGCCTAGGCCTGCAGTCTAGGGAGAATAGACTCGTCATTCTAGATGAGCGTTGCGCACCCTCGCTAATTGTCCGAAAATACATTATGTCATCATCTCCTCAGGCGGTAGAGGCTCTTGAACTTGTCAGTGACCTTCAGGCGCGATTTATTTGCGGTCTCGAGAACGTTGCTATAGGACATGGCTGTCCTGCCTCATTTACGAAGACTGAGTGGCTCAGAAACGACGGACGCCATGGCGGGGGCAATCGCTTCACTGCAGCAGTTGGTTCTATTTTCAATCGAGCCTCGGTTAATGTCTCGCAAATTCACTATGGTGATGAACCGGAGAAAAAGCTCGGCTCTGCTACAGCCATATCCACGATTATTCATCCGCTGAATCCACATGCCCCATCAGTGCATATGCATATCAGTTGGACAGAGATGAAGAACGGAACTGGCTATTGGCGGATCATGGGCGATCTTAACCCGTCCATTGATCATCCGCAGTTCAAAGTCGCTTTCCAAAATACGATGCAAAAGGCAGCGCCTGATCAATACAAAGAAGCTACCGCTCAAGGAGACCAATATTTTTTCATTCCCGCCCTAAATCGGCATCGCGGGGTCGCTCATTTTTATCTGGAAAATTATAGCACCGAAGATCGCGCTGCCGATAAAACTTTGGCGCGAACCTTCGGAGAATCTGTCATTGACGCCTATGTGGAAATCCTAAATCAAGCACTGGCTAACTATCCAGAGATCACCCCGAAAGACACCCTAGCCCAACTCGCGTACCACACCCTTTATTTTTTCCAGGTTCTCACTTTGGACCGTGGCACGACATCAGGCTTGCTTGTGCACGATCAAAACGATCAGGGCATCATGGCATCCCTCCCCGCAATGGTTGACCGCGGGCTGTTTAAATCTTGGCAGTCCAAGGTAGTTTCACCTCAGGATCGATTAGTAGGGAAACTAACCGAGGCTCTTCCGGCGTCGATGCCGTCGCCCGTCACCGAGGAAGTTAAGGGTTTGTTGGCCTCAACCGTACGAAACCACTATCGCCTTTACCCCGAGGCCCTAGATCATCAGTCCCAAGGGTATAAAGTTCCGCCCACGGTGAACAATCACTCGTGATGCGGAAAGGCGTTCGGTGGTTTATTCGAAGGTTTCGACAGTTCCAGCCTGCTTCTCTACACCGTCCCACTCGAGTCCCTCACGTGGTGCAGGGTCTTCGGTCCAATCGCCAAAATCGGCTCCGGCTGCAATCCACTTAGAAAAAAGTTCTTTTTCCGCATCAGTCCACTGGGGAGCTTTGCCTTCTGGCGGGAAGTGCATGTCATCATAGATGGGAAGCTTGGTCACCTCGAGCATACGAGACGCGTCTGGGTCACCCGGTACGAGAATTTTTTCTTCATCCTCGTCAACAGAATTTAATATCCCTTCCTTGGTCGCGAGAACAATATCTGCCTTTGGGCGGCGTGTTCTTCCCCTTTCGTCCGCATAGGGAGGAGAGTGACAGCTGACACACCCAGATTTCACAAACGGATAGATCTGCGTTGCAAAATCGATGTCCTCAGCCTGCAATACCACGCCGGGAGTTGTGAGGGTGAGGATGGCCAATAATAGTTTAGTCTTCTGCATCTTTAGGATTCGGAGTTTAGCGATTGTTTGCTAAATTAATGGTCGCACAGGTTATTTAACCGTCAAATCTCGCCTAGGGACACATATGCGGCCCTCTCTGCCTTTTAGGGGTCCTTAGAGAAACCATCCTCAAACTTAGAGACATTCAACTCCAGAGCATTAGGCGTAATCAATTTAGATGACTTTAGAAATTCTGATTCGATATCTCCACTTCATTTCGCTGATGTTCCTAGTTACCGCGGTGATCGGGCAACATTACCTACTCAGGAAAGAGATGAAACGGAGCGAAATAGCCTGCGTCCAGAAACTGGATATTTTATACGCCGTCATGGTCGTGGTAGTTTTGGCCACCGGCTTCGCTCAGTGGTTCTGGGTTGGCAAACCAGCTGATTTCTATGCTAACAACCCTGTTTTTCACACCAAAGTCTCTCTCTTCCTGATCGTCGGAGTTATCTCAGCCTATCCCAGCGTGTTTTTCGGCAAGCAAAAGAAGGGTGATCCGAATGAACTGGTTGACGTGCCATCGACTATCACCTGGAGTATTCGAGCTGAGCTAGCTTTACTAGCTTTGATGCCACTTCTGGCAACTCTTATGGCGAAGGGAATTGGCATTCCAATTTCGGAATAGTGGTCATGGCTTGTCTAGGCAAGGAAGTCCCTTTTTCCGAGGCTGTCACTGGAGAGCCTCCCGAGGACTTCGTAGAAATAGGCGATCAACTCGTCCACTGCGAAGATTCCGGAGAAGGGCCTGCCGTCATGATGCTGCATGGGTTCGCCTCTAGCAGCTTTTCCTTTCGCCTTATTCGGCAACCCCTTTCACAATCATTCCGCGTTCTTACCGTCGATCTGAACGGGTTCGGCCTGACCGAAAGGCCGCGCAAAACAGAGAGTTATCATCACCGAACACAGTCAGATTTAGTTGTCGAGCTTCTTAAGATCAAGGGCATTGAACGCTTTCACCTGATAGGCCATTCATACGGAGCCGTGATCAGCACTCATATCGCAGAGCTTTACCCCGAAAAAGTCAATCGATTGGTGCTGATCAGTCCGCCAGCAGATTTCACCGGAAATTCCCCTTGGTATCTGCGCGGGAAATTAGGAATCAAACTTGCCATTCTTATGGTTAGGCTTCTTCTCTCAAATCCCGCGAAGTTCCACCAACTTTCGGCCAGAGCAGTGTATGGCGATGAAGCTTTGCCCATCACCGTCTCTGAACACTATCGCCGCTCCATGCTGATTGAAGGACTGAGGACCGCCTGCCTCGGCTACATTGAGAACTTTGAAAAACATCGAGCCGAGATGATTCGCTATGAAAAAATTATTCAGCCGGTGCTTATTATAGCCGGAAAGCAGGATAGAATTATCACGGAAGAAAAAATCGGACGGGTGATAAGCATGATCACCCATGCCGAAGCCGTCTTCATTCCCGAATGCGGCCACTGCCCGCCTGAGGAGCAACCTGAAGCCGTCATCAAAGCGACCCGAAGGTTCCTAGCTTCGTAATATGTAAAAATGAACGGTTGTCTCCAGAATGCGTTCCTGGGTTCCCTGATTGCAGATGCCGTTGCAATGCCTGTTCACTGGTATTACAACACGCAGGCACTCGATCGCGATTACGGCTTGCTGGAAGGTTACGTCAAACCGAAGAGCTCTCATCCTGACAGTATCCTTTGGCGTTCACACTACAAACCGAGGAATGAGACCGGAGAAATTCTCCACAACCAATCCGAGTTTTGGGGACGGCGAGAAGTGCACTACCACCAGTTCTTGGAGGCGGGTGACAACACGATCAATTATCTCCTCGCGATCCAACTATATCGCTCAACCATTCGCTCAGGCACATACAATCCCGAAGCCTGGTTGGATCTATACATTAAGCTGATGCAGACACCCGGGTGGCATCTCGACACTTATCTCGAAGAATATCATCGAGCCTTTTTTGATCGCCTAGCACTGGGAAAACCACCCCTCCAATGCGGAATCGACGATATCCACATTGGAGGACTGTCCGCCGTGCCCGCTCTTATTGCGGCGATCAACGCTCTTCCGGGAAAAGCGCCCCATCTTCAGGAGGAACTAATCCGCCAACATGTAGCGCTCACTCACAAGAATCACGAAGTGGACCGAAGCGCACTAGCCACGACTCGAATCCTTCTCTCGATCGCGAGGGGCGCTACCCTTCGCAGTGCCATCCTCGAGCACGCCAACGGCTGGATCGGCAAAAGGCGGCTCGAAGAAATGGCCGGCTTGGAAGATCGGCAAATCATTGGGAAGCATTACTCCCCAGCCTGCTACTTGCCGGAATCTTTCACCGCTTCTCTCTGTCTCGCTTGGAAGTATTCGGATGACTTCTCGGAAGGAATTTTAGCGAATGCCCGCTGCGGAGGTGACAGTTGTCATCGCGGAGCCATCGTAGGGTCTTTGTTAGGTGCTGCCGCACCTCAAATTCCTTCCTACTGGCTACAAAACTTAAAATCAATGGAACGCCTCCGATGTGACACCCTCGACTCGACCTATCAAGAGTAGATGCGGAGGGCCCCTCATTACTCGATACCCATATAGGAGCCACTCAACCATTTCTCATGTTTCCTCTTTGGTATTCAAAAATCTATACGGACGGAATCTCGCCAAAAGCGAATTTCCCGAGAAGACGTTACCGCGATGTCCGAGCACTCTTAGACTCCCGAGCTGACGGAAGGAGCATCACCTACCATAAACCGACTGCAGCCTCTGTTGACGATCTCAAGCTAGCTCACAAGCCTGCCTATGTGGAAGCCTTTCTGTTAGGAAGGCTTGATGAAAGGGCCGTTCGCCGCATTGGGCTCCGCCCGTGGACGGATACAATCGTTGAACGAACACTCGTTCTTACCAACGGAACGATACTAGCAATGCGACATGCTATAGAAAAAAGCGGCTTTGCCGGAAACCTTGGCGGAGGAACCCATCATGCTTACTCAGATTTTGGCTCCGGCTATTGCATCTTTAACGATCTCGCAATATCAGCTCTGGTCGCACGTCGCGACTATGGCGTTTCCCGTATCCTCATTCTCGATCTTGATGTTCACCAGGGGGATGGGACGGCCCAAATTTTTGAAAATGATCCGGACATTCGCACGGTTTCCTTTCACTGCAGAACCAATTTCCCGTTTCGTAAGATGACTTCCGACATCGACGTAGAGTTCGCTCCTGGAACCACCGACGACGAATACCTCTCTTCTCTGGAAGCGTTTCTTCAGAGAGATACTCCTCTATTCGAACCAGAATTGATTCTGTTCCAAGCGGGGGTCGATGGTTTGGAAACCGACAAATTAGGCCATCTTTGCCTTTCACATGAGGGTTTACGTCACCGTAATGAATTAGTGTTTTCTTTCGCCGGCGCCAGCGGAATACCACTGGTTATCACGATGGGCGGGGGCTACAGTAATCCCCTATTACCTTCGGTCACGGCTCACGGCGAACTGTTTATCCAAGCCGCTCACAGCAGCAGGTAAACACAAACTCTTGAGTGTCGCCCCTACCGATTCACTCCAAAGAAGAGCATCGTCGCTGCGCGTCCCTCGCTCATCTCAGGCTTCGAATCTGATACCCGGATAGCGGCCTGATGAGAGCCCCGGGGTAGATCGTCTGCCAGAATTACGAAGCGAGGGTAATTTAACCCTTTACTGAAGCGTTCATGAAAAAGCTGGATTCTCTTCCACTCCCCGCGATCAACGCTAACCTCCACGCTTCCGGAGTCAGGTCCTGCCAGAATAAAAGCCCCTAGCATTGTTCCATTGAAGCCGCAGTAAAGGTAAGACCCGCTTTCATCAGAACGCAGCGCGCGATAAGCTGTATACTGATCGCGTATCCCTCCAAGGGGGAGCAAGGAGCGAGAGACCGATTCCCATTTCCACCCTCCAAGCCATTCTAAAGACTGCGGATCGACGACCACAGCATTTGAGTAGGAGCCTGAATCAAGAGGTTGTGGCAGCGTTTCCGGTGACGGTATTTCGGCTAGGGGCGTTTTCTTAATGATGTGAGTAATTAATCCAGAAGCGAACTCGTAGCCACCATCCGTGGGATGGGCTCCGCCGTAATCGTTCGCCCAGCTCATGCGACCATTTCTGATCTCTGAGGCGAGGGCTTGACCGACATCAGCGATCGGGACGCCATAGTGCCTTGCGACGCCCTTGTGTGACGCCGCACTGATGGCTTCCCCACCCGCTTCGATTTTGTCCAACATACTACGATTTACGAACTGCACTGAGATAACATCGCCCTTGGGATTGCTTCGAAAGTATTGCCGGATGATACCCTCAAGACCGCGAGTAGCGGTCTTGCGATCATAACCGGCGTCTTGGTCATCATTCACGGCAAACTCCACGATGAGCAGATCGACCTGACCCTTCGACAAAACGTCGCGTTTGAGCCGAAATGCCCCACTGACCGAACAGGTTGATGAAAGACCGGCATTGGTAAACTTGAAGTCAACGTTGGGCCACTCTTGCTGAAGCCACTCGGACACCATTGCAAAATGTCCGCTTGGTTTCTGAGTGATCGACCCGCCTAAAAAAGCGACGTGAGCCTTGTTCCCCTTCTCTAGTTTTGCGATAAAATTCTGCACACCAGACTTTCCCATTTCAACTCCAGGCAGTTCTGCAGCATTTAATTTCGGAGGCAGCGCCAGCAGTAAGGTGATGGCGGCTATCGGGGATACAAAAAGAACTTTCATGACTTGTAGGAGACGAGTAAAAGCGAGATTGATTCTACCATGAAATCGTTTTTCAAATTTATTGCGCTAGTTTTGAGCTTTGGGATTAGCAGCGCCATAGCTCAGGTCAAGACCTCCCAACCCAACTTACTCGTCATCATGGTGGATGACCTTGGATACGGGGACCTTTCCTGCTACGGCGCTCCGGATCTAAAAACACCGCACATTGACAACTTTTTCGCCGCCGGAATGCGCTTTGACTCGTTCTATGCCAATTGTCCTGTCTGCTCTCCAACTCGCGCTTCTTTTCTAACCGGACTCTATCCCGACAATGCCGGCGTACCCGGCGTGATACGAACACCACTTGATGATCGCCCGACAAGCTGGGGAGACCTCCGTAACGACGTCACAACGTTGCCGACGCACCTAAAGAGGGCTGGCTACGACACTGCTCTGATTGGTAAATGGCATCTGGGACTGGAAGCGCCTGACCGGCCGCAAGATGTCGGCTTTGATTTTTTCCATGGCTTCCTAGGCGACATGATGGATGACTACTATGATCACCTTCGTTTTGGTCAGAACTACATGCGCCGGATGGAGGAGGAGATCGAACCGATAGGGCACGCTACAGATCTGTTCACCGACTGGACTTTAGAATACTTCAAAACGCGATCGGAAAAAGATAATCCTTTCTTTCTCTTCCTTGCCTACAATGCGCCTCACACGCCGATTCAACCCCCTCAGGAATGGCTAGACAAGGTGCTGACTCGTGAAGATGGCATCGATAAAAAGCGCGCCGCTCTTGTGGCACTGATCGAACATCTCGACGACGGCGTTGGGCGGGTCATTCAGGGCCTGAAAGATAGAGGTCTTTGGGAAGATACCGTCGTGATTTTCACAAGTGACAATGGTGGACAGGGTAACGTCGGAGCCCGAAACCTTCCGCTCTCAGGAGCCAAGCAGGACATGTGGGAGGGAGGAATTCGTGTCGGAACAGCCGTCACGTGGCCCGGCGTCATCGATCCCGCTTCCCGTCAGACTGATCATATATCATTGACAATGGACATCTACCCAACTCTTGCAGAGATTGCCGGGTTACCAGTCGATCAAGATATTGACGGACGGAGCTTTCTACCCGTGCTAAAGGGAGAGCCTTTTGAGGAAGAACCCCGCACTCTTTTTTGGGTCCGCCTTGAGGGCAACATGAAGTATGGCGGCATCCCCTACCATGCCGTTCGGAGGGGAGACTGGAAGCTACTTCGAAATCATCCGTTCGAGTCTTATCAATTGTTTAATCTTTCCAACGATCCAAGCGAGCAAAACCCAATTCCTCGAGAAAAAGCATCGAAGGTCTACGGTGAGCTTTTCAACGCCCTCATGACGCACATTAACCAAGCGGGCCGACATCCGTGGCAGCGGAAGAACCCCTGATCTTAGGACTATCCTTAGGCGACGGATCGGCCAAAATTTTAAAAACCCCGACAATTAGCAAGGTAGATTCTGATCGCTTAGTCTATTCGCTTCGGCGATGGCGGAAGAAGATTTTCCTGTAACTTCCCTGCTGCCATTCGCGTCTCACTAGGAAAGCTACTCATGAAATATGCCCCTATTTTGTTTATAATTAGCTCACTCATGGCTTCGCCGAGCAGGTCTGAGGTGACATACCACAGAGACATAGCCCCGATCATCTATGGCAACTGCACAGGTTGCCACCGCGAAGGCGAAAGCGCCCCTTTCCCCCTCAGCAGCTTTGAGGAAGTATCCAAGAAGGCGCGCACCATTAGACAAGTCGTTAGCGATCGCTACATGCCGCCGTGGCATGCCAGCCAACAGTTAACCCACTTTTCAGACATACGGCGTCTCGATGACCACGAAATCGAACTCATCAATCAATGGGTTGAGTCCGGCAAGCCGGAAGGAGACATTCAAGACACACCGGATCTTCCCACCTTCACTCAGGGTTGGCAACTGGGAGAGCCGGATATAATTCTGACAATGGCTCAGGCCTACCCAGTTGCGGCAGACGGCCCTGATGTCTACCGCAACTTCGTTTTACCTCTAAACCTCGACGAAGACAAGTGGGTAAAAGCTATCGAACTGCGCCCGTCGGCCCGAGCGGTCGTTCATCACTCACTCTACTTTCTCGACGATAGTGGCGCCGCGCGAAAACTCGAAGGGAAAGACGGCAAGCCAGGATTTAGAGGAATGAAATTTCGTAGGAGCGGTTCACTTGGCGGATACGTCCCTGGCGTTTCCCCCCGACTTCTACCGGGCGATCTTGCCCACCCACTTCCAAAGGGGTCGGACTTCGTTCTCTCAACGCATTTTCACCCCTCTGGTAAACCAGAACTGGAACAAACCAAGGTTGGAATCTACCTCGCAGATAAACCTCCTTCGCGTCTCATCCAGGAAATACAGATTCCTCCTGGGTTTGGCCGTGGTGTTGGAATCGATATCCCTCCAGGTGAAAAAAACTACACCATCACTGACAACTTCACACTTCCAGTTGATGCGGAAGCGGTTTGCATCACCGGTCACGCTCATTATCTGGCAGAAACCATGACAATGACGGCGAAATACCCCAATGGTGAGCAACGAGTCCTTCTCGATATTCCTGATTGGGATCTTGATTGGCAGGACACTTACTACTTTGACGAGAAAGTCATTCTACCCTCTGGAACGGTGTTGACGACTGTAATCACCTATGACAATTCGGAAGACAACTACGACAACCCCTTCTCACCTCCACGTCGAGTTAAATGGGGGCTAGAGTCCACTGACGAGATGGGCAGCATCACCGTACTGGCCGTGCCTGTTAACGCAACGGACATCACCGAACTCTCGAGACAAACAAAGATAAACCAAGTAAAGATTCTCGCCCAGTTGGGACGGGAGTTTTCCAACTCACGGTTGTTAGAGGGACTCCCTATGATGATTCGCTTCCTTGATAAAGATTCGGACGGCACATTGCAAAGCAGCGAACTTCCCGAACGCCTCCGGGTCGCCTTGCTACCGAGGCTCGACAAAGATGGAAATAAGGCTCTCGACCCCTCTGAATTGCAGATTCTGCAGGACTGGCTTGAAAGTTTGAAAGCATCGCGAGACGCATGATACGTCTCCTATCATTTGCCCCAGCGCTCCTTTTGATGTTCGAGTCTCGTGCTGAAGACAACCTCGGGCACGTCGATATATTCGTCTCAATTGACTGCCCGATAGCTAATGCCTATGCCCCCGAGCTTTCTAGAATTCACCATGAGTTTTCACCTGTTGGCTTCGACTTTTACCTGATCTACCCGGACCCGACTACTACCGCTGAAGATATCGAAGATCACCGAAGGGAATACTTTTTGAACATACCGGGCATGCGCGATCCAAATCATGAGCGAGTGAAAACTGCCGGAGCCTCCATCACTCCCGAGGTGGCCGTTTTCGATTCGGAAGATAAACTTTTATATCGCGGACGGATTGACAACCTCTTCAACGCTTATGGTGACAAACGGAGGGCCGCCACCGAAAATTACCTAAGAAATATTCTGAAAGACATCCTAGAAGGCAAAGAACTATCATTCACACAAACGGTTCCGATCGGTTGTTTTATAGAACCAATCCCTTGAGTTATCTTTGTAATTGCAAACGAGGTTGCGCCTTAATTTTTTTTTAACCTCTAAAAGCTATTTTTGCCTGTATTTTTTAATTTTGGGTACACTCCCCTCGCATCCAGCCCCTCTTAGTCGTCAGTGAGTAAGCCAGGTTATCATAGCGTGTAATTTTCTGAGTCGTACTCGTCAACGGCTTTAACTAATCCTTGGCTCTTAGAACCCGGATCTTCGCAATCCCGACGACAACGGTCATCTCTCTAATCGCGCCTTCTATCAGTTTCCTCGGCCTAGGCTTGAGTGAAAGAAGAGCAAACTGATTTTTTTTGGGGGGGGCTGGAGGGCTAGAGTTGGCTTATCACGGCCAGTTGTTTCCGACCCGAACAGAGAAAAAGGACTCGGAAGCACCGGCACGGTTAACACAATAGCCGCCGTGTCTCGGGCGCTCGTCTTCCGAAACTATCCTGATTCAGCGTTCTATCGGCACTCCGCTCTCTTGATGTCACTGATAAATTAGTTTTAGTTCATCTAATATTTTGACAATGCTTAATAAAGCTGTTCACATTAAAGGCCATACATGTTCGCTTCTTTTTCCAGAGCAACGCGAACCGCTGCTATGAACAGTATTCAATCTGATACGGAAACGGGGGGTGCGGCTTCCGATGGACCAGTTCAGGTTGAGATGTCTAATCGAAACGCTGCCACCAGTCTGCCTCGGAAACGCTCGCCAAAATGTAAGGCTTATGGTGACGGCCTCAAAGCACCTTCAACCATCGGGAAAAACTTTGTTCTCGATACTAACGTATTACTTCACGACCCTGACTGTCTCGATCGCTTTGGAGATAATCATATTTGCATTCCAATCGAGGTCCTATGCGAATTAGATCGCTTCAAGAGTGAGCAGTCGGAACGCGGAGCCAACACGCGCAGCGTTCACCGTCGTCTTACTGAGATTTTCTCATCTCACCCCAACGAAGCAACTATCGGTATTCCAACTCCGGAGGGCGGTTCTGTTCGCCTTGTTCCAAACAGTGTGAAAAGCGCCAATGTTGAGGAACTCATGACGACGTTTCGCGGTGAAGAAACCAACGATAACCGCATTCTTGTCTGTGCCAGCATGGTAGCCGAACGAAACTCGGCTCCGACCGTACTTATTACTAAGGACCTTAACCTACAGCTTAAAGCCCACGCTGTGGGAATTCCGTGTGAAGACTATCAAAACGACAAGGTTGATAGTGACCAAATCTGTCAAACCGGCCCCAATATAATCGACCTCAAACCGAACGAACTTCAGCGCTTTGCTAGCACTGGGGGGATTGACCTGCCCCCTTTTGTGAAACAAATCAGCCCAAACGAATACGTTCTGTTAAAAGCGGGAGAAAAACGCACCATGCCGGCACGAATGGGTTCAGACGGCGCTTTTCATAAACTTTATATCCCAGACCAAATCAAGATTCAGCGAGGCACTGGGATTCGCCCCCTCAACCTAGGGCAGCAGTGCTTCATGGATGCGCTTCTAAATCCTGAGGCTACTCTGGTTACCTGTTATGGTCAGGCAGGTACTGGCAAGACGCTCCTCGCCGTGGCCTCAGCCCTTCACGCAACCTTTGCGGGCGATTTCAACGGGGTTACGGTGAGCCGTCCCGTCATTCCTCTTGGCGATACGCTCGGATTTCTTCCAGGCTCTCTTGAAGAGAAGCTCGACCCGTGGCTCAAGCCTATTTTTGACGCCCTTGAATTTCTTCTAACCCCTGAAAGCACTTCGGGTAAAAGAAGACAACAAACCAAGAGCCGCAAAGGAAATACCGAGGCTACGATGAACAGTGTCGGAAAGAAGGTTTATGAGGGGATTCTCGAATCCGGGCTCATTGAAATCGAAGCCCTTTGCTACATCCGCGGACGCTCGATCCCCAATCGTTATTTTATTCTCGACGAAGCCCAACAACTCACGCCGCTTGAGGCTAAAACTATCGTAACCCGCATGGCGCGCGGATCAAAACTTGTTCTCATTGGGGATCCCGCTCAGATAGACAACCCATATGTGGATAGACTCAGCAATGGCCTTGTGTATACTCGCGACCGGCTTCGCGACGAAGCTTGTAGCTCGCACGTAACACTGGAACGCGGCGAACGCAGCCAATTGGCGGAAGCAGCCGCAAAGAAAATGTAAAACGGGCGGACGCCTGCATTTTATTTGCGCAAAAGTCAGGTTCGAAGGCTAGATTATCAATACGATGGCCCGTGATTACACGATCAAACGCATTCCCAAGAACGCCAAATCACAGATCGACTATGCCAGTGAGCTGAACGAAAAGCAGTTTGCCGCAGTCACCGCGCCGCCTGGTCCCTCTCTTGTTATTGCTGGAGCAGGCAGCGGGAAAACACGCACTCTCACGTATCGAGTCGCCTACTTGCTTGATAACGGGATACCAGCCGCCAGCATCCTTCTACTCACTTTCACCAATAAGGCGGCTCGCGAGATGCTCGATCGTGTCGAAGAGCTTGTTCCCTACGACACCAGCGAGTTGTGGGGTGGCACCTTTCACTCCGTCGGAAACCGAATTCTCAGACGCCATGCTCCAGAAATCGGATGGGAGAGGAACTTCTCCATCATGGATCGCGAAGATCAGAAGGAGATTCTCAATGCCGTCATCGCCGAAAGTGACATCGATACGAAGTCGATGCGATTCCCCAAGCCTGAGGTCCTCGGAGATATTTTTAGCCTCGCAAAAAACACTGGCTGTGAAATTGAAGATATCCTCCTCTCACGGTATCCTTACTTCCATCACCTTGCCGAACCCGTGGCCTCGCTTGAGAAAGGATACGAAAAGAAGAAACAGTCTACGAACTCGATGGACTTTGACGATCTTCTCGAGAAAACCCTTAGACTCTTCGAAAATCACCCAACCATCAGGGAATCTTACCAGCGACAGTTCGAGTGGATTCTCGTTGACGAGTATCAAGACACCAATGCCCTCCAAGCTGAACTGATCAACACTCTAGCGCAGCCACAAAACAACGTCATGGTGGTTGGCGACGATGCTCAATCAATCTATTCCTGGCGTGGGGCGGATTTTCGGAACATTCTCGACTTTCCTGAGGAATATGAGGGTGCCACGAAATACGTCATCGAAACAAACTATCGGTCCGTTCCCGAAATCCTGACATTAGCGAACGCCGCTATTGCCCCAAACACCCAGCAGTTCAAAAAAGATCTGGCAGCCTCACGCCCAGACCGTGATATGCTTCCTGCTCTCGCTCCGCTGCAAGACCCAAATACTCAGGCTGCTTTCGTTGCTCAGCGCATTCTCGAACTCAGAGACGAAGGGATAGAGCTTAACGAAATTGCAGTTCTCTACCGAGCTCACTTCCATGCTATGGAAATCCAAATGGAGCTGACGAATCGCGGTATCCCTTTCGTGATCACCAGCGGACTCCGCTTTTTCGAACAAGCTCACATTAAAGATGCTGCTGCCTTCATGAAGTTCGTCTGCAACCGTCGTGATGAGGTTGCCTTCAAAAGATTCGTAAAAATGCTCCCCGGCATTGGAGCTAAAAGCGCTGACAACCTCTGGAACGAGTGGCTTAGAAGCGATGAAGCACATGTCGAGGCCATACATTCCTTCTCTGAGATTATGCTAGGTTTCAAAGTACCTTCGAAAGCAAAATCAACCTGGAAGCAACTGGCCTACACCCTAGACGAGCTTATCAATCTTGAGGGAAAGCCTAAGCCTCCAGCAGAGATGATGCCTTCAATCCTAGGTGGAGTTTACGAGGACTATATGCGCAGTAAGTTTACCAATTTTGATAATCGAAGGCAGGACTTACTCCAACTGGAAAAATATGCAGAGGCGTTCGACGACATTGAAGAGTTCCTCAGCCAACTGAGCCTTTTGGCTGGTCAAGACGCTGTCGGAGCCACCCAAGCGGAGCCTGACAGCGAATCCGTTTGCTTAAGCTCTGTTCATCAGGCTAAAGGTCTAGAGTGGCGAGCGGTTTTTGTTGTCTGGCTAGCCGAAGGACGTTTTCCAAGCAACCGGGTAATCGATGAAGACGACGAAGAGAACAGCGGACTGGAAGAAGAAAGGCGCCTCTTCTACGTCGCCGTGACGCGAGCCAAAGACGAGCTCTATCTCACCTACCCGCTGATCTGGCACGGCGCGTTCGATGGGGAAACACTGCAGCGTCCTTCGCAGTTTATAGACGATATCCCGACCGATTTGGTTGAAGAGTGGAATATCGGGCCAGCGGCTTGGTAGCTCTTTTCAAGGTTGGTGAAAGAATTAGCTGATGATCAGTGTCAAATTTCGAAGCGTTCAACCTAAAACCTTCCCTTTATCGCCTTTCTATCCCGTTCTTGCAGTACTCACTTACCTACAATGATCGGTTCAGGCGCAACGCCACCCATCCAGAACCTAAGGATTGGAACCTTTATCAATAACTTCAGCTATCACCATCCATGAGACTATCGACACCGCGAACAGAGGGTGAATTTTTAATTAGTAAAAACCATACTTAGTCCGTTCACATAGAATGGGTTATCTCAGGTTTATATGATGCTTTTTTTATTTTTTTTCGTCAGGGGTGACGCCGAAAATATCACCTGGTTAAGAATTGGAGGCGCTTGACTTTGAGTTTGTCAGAAGCACAGCAGTCGAATTCACCGCTCGATGGAAGCGCTTTTCGCCAGCGTGATTTGAGCGAAAAAGGTAACACGTTCCGAAGCATCGTATCAGTCACCGGCCATCAGGGAGTTGCTCGACCACTTGGGACCGCCCCTGCTTGCCGACACCACCCAGCACGATCAATGGAGCCCCTGGCGGATCGACGAAACGGGAAAAGAAGCGCCCGTGCTCAAATTGGGCTACTTCATCCCAACCGTCCTTTCCGTTGAATGCGTGCACCTTGCCACTGAAACCGGTGATGTAGAGCTTGCCGTCATCGGCATCAACGAGTCCTGAGATTCCGAATCCGTCCATGGGACCCTCCGGAAGTTCGGGCCCCTTTCGCCACTCCTCGGTTTCAAGGTTGAGTATGTCGACTTCAAGGCTAGTATCTCCGCCATTGTCCAACCCCCCCATGCAGAACAATTCATCCCCAACGACGGCAACGGACAGTGCCCGTCGAAGGAAAGGCTGCTCGATGCTTCGCCACTCCGGTCTTTCAACCGATAGATCGAGGACCTCAACCGTTTTGATCCAAGTACTGTTGTAATCCTTACCCTTCATCTGCCAGCCGCCAACCACGTAGATCTTGTTATCGACTATAATTGAGTCGTGACTGGAACGAGGAGTTGGCAAGTCGACGAGCTGAGACCACTCTCCAGATTCAGGGTCAAACAAGCGCACATAAGGAACCGAAACGAGATTTTGCTCCTCACCTTCAGCATTTCTCGGCTGCATCCCTCCGACACGAATGACACCCCGATCATGGGTCCATAAAGTAGGACCGAGCGCGGGTTCATCGGAGGCAAGCTCCTCCCACTCTGCTCCGGGCTGCAGTTTTAGACGATAAAGCGGTTTATTAACCTGATCCCAACTGTAGCTGTGCGCTGCGCCTAGTTGCCCCCCATAAACATAAATAGCTTCATTATGACAGGTGGCTCCGAAGCTGGTAATCGCGACCGGAAGATCCGGAAACCCCGTCGCTTGGTCGCCCGACGAAAGAGACGGGAGTATCGCTAACAAGGTTAGTAATTTCAATGTTCGCATACTTAAACTTCTCGTAGGTGCGTGCGTTTTCCACTTCATTTTGTGACAAAAGATCGTGAAAACGATTAGGCAGAAGGTAGACATCCAAGCGGAAAAATTCCAATGAAGCAAAAGAGTCTGAGACTCGATGCCCGCTCTATTCGTCCGCACCCTAAGAACCGTTAGCCCGTCTGCTAAGCAGGCGCGAGTTACTCTGAAAAAAGGACGCCACGCCCAATGTCATTTACGCAACAAAATAAGCTCGCCCATCTTCTAATCTCCAAGCTTTAAATTGAAAAACGCTGACAAAGCCGAAGCGACTTGTGAAAGCAACTACGCACGCTTCTGTTTCATCTCCTGTCGACTCAGTTCATGATCGAGCTGTCGATTGTAAGACTCACTTCACAAGCGACGACTTTAACTTCTCAAGGTTTCTCTCATGGGGAGCCTGCCAATGGTCTTTTTCGGTTAAGGCACTGTCATGGATCTCACCTGGACGGATAGGTTCGTGGGCATCCTCAGCCAAGCCTATCAATCGATTTATTACTTCTGGATAATCAGCAGCCACGTCATCCAGCTCCTCGACATCTTTAGACAAATCATAGAGCTCCCAATCGCCCTCCCCCTTTCGATACGCTTTCCAAGCCCCCTCCCGAACGGCCGTCTGCCCACGGTACTCCCAGTAGAGATAGTTGTGCTGTTCCTGGCCTCCCTTACCCGTCAGGGTTGGAAGAAAAGACAGGCCATCAGTTTTTGGGCACTCAGCATTACTGATCGCAGCAAGCGTGGGCATCACGTCAGGATAATAAAAAAGGTGATCGCTTACTGAACCCGCATCAACATTCCCGGGCCAACGTACGTAGTAGGGAACTTTTAAGCCCCCCTCGTAAAGCGACCCTTTACCCGCCCGAAACCTTTCTTTCGTTTCCGGGTTATAGTTAGGCCCGAAAAAACCGTGAGGTCGCTCTTCTGTTTTAAAGTAGTCCTGCCCCCCATTGTCCCCGCATAAGAAGATAACTGTTTTGTCGTCAAGACTAAGTTCTTTTAGAAGAGAAAGTATCTCTCCAAGTTGGCGATCCACAAGGTGCATGAAAGCAGCGTAAACTCTGGCATCACGTTCTGTTCTCTGCCCAGCTGTCCATGGCTTATCTTTGAATAACTGCCAGGAAAGATTATCTTCATCAATACCCCACAAACCGTGTGGTGGCGTCCACGGGAGATAGCAGAAAAAAGGTTCTTTCTGATGATCCTTAATAAACTGGATTGATTCATTAAAGATAACATCTTGCGCGTGGGTCTCCCCTTCGTAGAAACTCATCCCATCGTTACCGGGTAATGGCACTTCCTCGCTGTTTCGAATTAGGTAGCGGGGATAAAAGGTATGGGCATGAACTTGGTCATAGTAGCCAAAGAAGACATCGAAGCCGTGTTTCTCGGGAACGCCTGAGGTTCCACGTCCACCGATTCCCCATTTACCGAAGCCTCCCGTCGCATAGCCGAGCGGTTTCAACATACTGGCGAGAGTAGGTTCATCAGCCCGTATCGGGGCAAAGCCATTGTTCGCCCTCATCGACATGTGCCCCGAATGCAAACCAGTCAGCAACGAACAACGTGTCGGGCCGCAAACTGGCGCTCCGGCGTAGGCATTGGTAAATCGCATGCCTTCCGCAGCGAACTGATCGATATTCGGAGTGATCAAATCAACGCTCCCCATGTGACCGGACTCAAAGTAACCCCATTCGTCGAGCATCAGATAGATGATATTTGGCCTAGCATCCGTAGCCAGGGGAAGGGAAAAAGCTGCGAGGCAGATCAACTTTACGGTAGCCTTGGCGACACTGTTCATAGCGAAAACTGTAACGACCCCATTTCGATCGGCAACTGGCGCAAAAAAACAACACACCCTACGATCAAGCATTTAACGGTGGCTCGCCGAATGTGTCGTTGACCGGAGTCAATTCGTTTGTTCTGATCGGCCTGTTAACTATGAGAGCCATTTGCACTTTTTTTTTCCTTTTACTACTCACCACTCTTTCGGGACAGGAAAAGCCGTCCTTTGCAAAGGTCGTAACCCTTCCGGAGTCGATAGCTGAGCGCACGATTTCACTCAACTCAGAGTATTTGGTCCACCGAGCCCACAGGCCGAGTAAAGGGCAGCAGCCGCTTCTGATCGTTCTCCACGGGGGCGGTGGCACCGGAAGAGACATCCAACGAATCAGGGGGGCAGCGATGGGGCCACTCCGAACAATGAAGAAGGCCGGAATCGAGGGCATTGTCGTTGCCCCTCAGGCTGCTGAAAACCCCATGAAACTCGGAGCCAAAGGTGGCTGGGTTCCTTCTGACCTCGATCTGCTCCTTGAACACCTTATTTCGACTCTCCCAATTGATCCTAACCGTGTTTACCTCACCGGCGTCAGCATGGGAGGCTACGGCACCTACGCTTGGGCTGGGGTCAGCCCACAACACTTCGCTGCCATCGCACCGATGGTTGGCGGCATTGGGCCCGGTGGCCCTAAAGACATCACGACGCAACTCGATCTATGGGGAGAGAACCTCGCCACGATACCGATGCGCGCCTACTACGGAGCCAAAGACAGAGTTGTGCCGGCAGACCGCGGGGAAATGATCCTTGCCTCAATCGAGAAGGCAGGCGGAAATCAAGCTGAGATAATTGTCTACGACGACCTTGGTCACGATGCTGCCAAACGCCCGTTCTCCGATCCAAAATTCTTCAAATGGCTCTTCAGCCATTCGCGCGGAAGCAACTAGGTAAAATCGACCCCATCAAAAAACCGTTTCTACCTTCACTCCTTTGGCCCCTTACTATCAACCTCCTCATGATGCATCAGACTCTTTCTTTATTATTAGCTAATGCCGCCCTCCTTGCCACTGTTTTGCCGCTAAACGCTGAAGAACGACCTAACATCCTCTGGATCACAAGCGAGGATAACGGGATTTCGTGGGTGAGTTGCTACGGTGGCACTAACACAAAGACACCCAACATCGACAAACTCGCTTCCGAAGGATTTCGTTACAAATACTGCTTCGATAATGCGGCCGTCTGCGCACCGACCCGCTCATGTTGGATCACTGGTATGTATGGCATTTCCAACGGCACTCAACCCATGCGAAGCCGCAATGAAATTCCCCACAGTAAGATCCCTTACTACCCAGATCTTCTCAACAAAGCTGGCTACCACACTTCAAATCCCGGCAAGACAGATTACAACATAGGCGGGAGGGACGATTATGACGCATGGGACATCGGCAAGGGCATGAAAGTCACTTACGGCTGGAAGAAGCGTGCGTCCGGACAACCCTTCTTTGCTGTAGTCAACTATGGCGACAGCCATGAAAGTAGAGCCCACGGCGACAACGAAAACACCCGCAACGATCCTGCGGAGATGAAATTGTTCTCCTACCACCCCGACCTGCCCGAGATCCGCAAGACCTACGCAAAATACGCTGACGCAGTCGAGAGAATGGACTCTAAAGTCGGCGAGTGCCTCGCTGAACTTGAAAAAGATGGTCTTGCCGACAGCACTATCGTGATCTACTGCTCCGATCACGGCGGCGTCCTCGCAAGGAGTAAGCGCTTCTGCTACTCAAGCGGTATCCATTGTCCTCTCGTCGTTCGCATTCCTGAGAAGTTCAAGCACCTCTACCCCGCTGAGGCGCCCGGTGCCGTTCTCGATCGCCTGGTCAGTTTTGTGGACATGCCCAAGACTTGGCTCAGTCTTGCAGGCGCCGATATTCCAGAAACCTTTCAAGGAACTATTTTTCTCGGCGAAAATATCGAAAAAGAACCGGCCCACCATCTTGCTTTCCGTGAACGAGCCGATGAGCGAGTCGACTGTGTCCGAGTGATGCGTGATAAACGTTTCTCCTATCATAAGAACTACGCTCCCTACGCACCCGCAGGCCAGCATCTAGCCTATCTATGGAAAGCAGAGGCCACTCCCGCTTGGGAGCAACATCATCGTGAAGGCAAAACCAATGCAATCACTGGGCGCTTTTTTGAGCCACGCGTTTCGGAGGAATTCTACGACAACAAGGCCGACTTCGATAACGTGCACAACCTCATCGATGACCCAGCTCACGAAAAGAAAATTGCGGAGCTCAAAGCGGCTTTGCGCCAAAAGCAACTCGAACTGTTCGATTCGGGCTTACTCCCCGAGCAGATGCGCGTTCGCCGGGCCGAAGCCAACGACATGACCATCTACGAGATGGTTCGTAATGAAGAGCTCTATCCCCTCGAAAAATACCTCGACGCCGCAGACATCGCCCTCGCCCGGGACAAAACCAACCTTCAGAACTTTGCCGATGATATGGAACATGAAGATGAAGGCATTCGCTGGTGGTCTATCGTTGGGCTACACCTCCTCGAGAAGGATGCTGCATCGGCCTCGACCATTCTCGAAGCCGCTCTCGATGATGAAATCGACGAAATCCGGATGATGGCCGCTTGGACCCTGATCAAACTAGGACAGCCGGACAAGGCCTCCACCAGCATTAATGACATGCTCCTTAATGGCACCGAGAATGAGGCCATGCTTCATAACATTATCGACTGGATGGCGGAACCCGGTTTACCCTTCGTTAGAAAATACGTCGAGAACGGAGGCAATCGCCAAGGTAAATACGGTATCGGCATTTTAGGTCGTATCGCTGAACTAAATGGGTGGTAGGCGAATCAACTCCAGTCGGGGAATCGTGGTTTTTCCAACGCCTGTGACAGGCGTTAAAAAGAAGACAACAAAAAAGGGCCAGGCTTAGCACCTGACCCTGATTGACCCTGTCGAACTTTGACTGGGAATTCATCGACCTCTCGGTCGTAGTGGTAAGAGAAACAGCCTGCAATGAGGTGCAGGCTAGAGAAGCCTTAAACCGGCTTCACATTCTCGGCACAAGGCCCCTTTTGCCCCTGCGCTTCTGTGTATTGCACTCGGTCTCCCTCACGCAATTCATCGAAGTTAGCTTCCTCCACATTGGAGCGATGGAAGAACAAGTCCGGCCCCTCGGTTGAAATGAAGCCAAAGCCCTTATCGTCCACAATTTTCTTAATAGTTCCTTCTGCCATAACGCATCTGATTGTTTTATAAATGAAATAGCGATTCACCGCGAATACCACTTCAAGGAACCAGTAACCTCATTTAAGAATAATTCCTTCAATTTCGTAAAATAGACGCATTTCACGTCGTTAATCAGCGAGCTAACCCCCTTACGACAAGGTTCATAGACCATACCACTTCGTAAATCCCCCTACCTCTTCACGCTCGGTACGGTAACCGTTCACGGATGCTTCACGCAGTGGATACCCGAGCGCTACGCCACAGATCAATTTCTTCTCAAAAGGCACCCCTAATACTTCGCGAACGATGTCAGGATACTCTGCTAGCGCAGCCTGCGGGCAGGTTTCGAGTTCAAAGCTCCTCGCAGCAAGCATGACGTTCTGAATAAACATTCCACAGTCGATCCAAGAACCTTGCTCCAACGCTTCATCGATGAAGAAGTAGAGCTCGACCGGCGCGCCAAACCCGTGATAGTTTTTTTCCCACTGCGAGGATCGCGCTTTCTTGTCTGTACGCTCTATCCCGAGTGAATCGTAGAGAGCCATTCCGCACGCAAATCGCCGTGTCTGGTAAGGCTCGGGAAACCGGTGGGCATAGTATTGATAGTCGGCCTTCCCTCTGTCTCCCGATCGGAGAGCCTCTATCATGAGATCACCTATTTTCTGCTTCGCCTCGCCGGCGACGACCGCTACTTCCCATGGCTGAGTATTTCCACCCGAAGGAGCCCAGCGAGCGGCTTCTAGGACAGACTCTATTGTCTCCTTGGTAACCGGTTTTTCGAGAAAGGCGCGCGTAGAGGCACGACCACGCATTGCTTCGATAACTTCCATTGATCACGCTAAGCGAAACGCGCCTGAAATCAAAGGAGCTAATTCTCTCGCCACGCGATAGGTCATCACATCAACCACGAAACGGAGCACAGCGTTGTCCATCGATATAACTCCGCAAGAGGGCCCTCATCGCTTCAACCTTCTCTGGATTCTCCGTGAAGAGGTTTTTCGACTGACGTGGATCCTCCTTTAGATTGAAAAGTAATCCTTTAGTGCCTTTCTCGAAGGGCGCCAGGCCAAAATATTTGAGGTAGCTTGCATCCTCCTTTCTCGAAGCCCCTGATGCCGCATCGATCAATACCCAGTCCCCCTGACGTATGGCATAATTATTAGGCCCCGTATTCTGAACTGTGGCGGTGCGAAGCGGTTTCTCGTAGTCTTCGTCCCGCAATACCGGAAGTAGATTGTAACTGTCGATCGCTTCGTCCACGCTGAGATCGTAACCAGCCAGCTCCGCGAAGGTCGCGGCAAAATCGACTTGGCTCACGACCTCGTCAGATACAGCGCCTGGCTCAATCTGGGATGGCCAGCGCACGATGAACGGCACCCGGTGTCCGCCTTCATACGTGTCACGCTTCACACCGCGAAATTCACCCGAACTCCACTGATCAAATTCCTGGAGGCGGTCAAACGCAGCCGTCTCGGCTCCGTTGTCGGCAGTGAAAATGACGATGGTGTTTTCGGCCACGCCCGCTTTATCCAGCGCGTCGAGAACCTTGCCGACCTGGGCATCGGTTTCGATCACGAAATCGCCGTAGTAACCGGCTTTCGATTTGCCGTGAAAATCCTCGTTCGGAACGATGGGATAGTGCGGTGAGTTGAAGGCTAGGTAGGCAAAGAAAGGCTTGGACTCTGATTGCTTCTCCAACCACTCAACCGTTTTGTCGGTTATAGTCGGTAGGATATCGTAAGGATTCCAACTCTCCGCCATAGGACCGGGACGAAACGATCCGGCACCCGCGAGAGGCTCGGACTTGATTACCGGCAGCGTTGGAATGGTAACGAAACGATCATTCTCGATCCAGCAGTAGGGAGGAAAGTTAATCGTTCCGTCGCCCCAGTAGTAATCAAACCCTTGATCCAGTGGCCCATCCGGAAACGGCTTGGTCCAGTCATAGGCCTCGGGATCGGGGTCTCCTTTTTTGCGCCCTTTTTTGCGGATCGCATCAAAGTCCCACCCAAGGTGCCATTTGCCGAAAGCCCCAGTGTTGTAGCCCTTCCCCTGGAACATTTTTGCGATGGTGAAATCATCATCTTCGAAAACGGACCCCCCAAATGCCCCAACAATCCCGTGAAAACGGCGCCAGTGATGCTGCCCCGTTAAAAGAGCAAAGCGGCTAGGGGTGCAGATGCCGGAGGAACTGTGCCCATCGGTGAAGGTCATTCCCTCCGAAGCAAGGCGATCGAGGTTCGGCGTTTGAATTTTCGCCTCAGCATTTCCATAGGAAACATCAGCCACGCCCATGTCATCAGCATAAAGGATCACTACGTTTGGCTTATCGCCGGGAAGAAGCAACGACCCACCTGCGAGCAGATTAGTCAGGACAAAAATAAACAGGCGTTTCATGAGCTACAATAGAGATCTTGAGTATCGGAGCTTGAACTCAATTCTGCCATTAAAATCATCCCTCCGACTTTGCCTTCTTTACGCTTGAAATCCGTTGGCATGTCGGTCTTTAGATTAATGCTGTCTCATTCTCTTCCCTCGCGCACAAGAACGGATCCTCTCCTTCTTAGTCAGAAACAAAAGCTACCAGCCCACGAATGGCAGGATATTCGGACTACGGCACAAATCGCGCAGGTGACCCAGAACTCCAACCACCTCAAAAAAAGAAAACAATCTCCGCGGGCGAGCCAGAAATCTTCCAGTTCTCCAGTTCGAACATCCACAG